>Ga0075122_10000257_pt1 | contig 44331 bp, 22 predicted proteins | sample AntAceMetag02UKB_FD_69790 | JGI IMG/M metagenome (GOLD analysis project Ga0075122, IMG submission 69790) | Saline lake microbial communities from Ace Lake, Antarctica - Antarctic Ace Lake Metagenome 02UKB | ecosystem: Environmental > Aquatic > Non-marine Saline and Alkaline > Saline | place... | reverse complement strand
TAAGTATTTTTGCTGAAGATGTCACAACCGATATCCGACAGATTCAGCTTAGGGAATGTGATGTAGGCAACTCTTTACTCTTAGGCGAATTAGATGTAGAATCAATTGAAGATATAGATAATGATGGTGGTGGCTTACCTGGTGAAGTTCCGCCCACGGAAGACGCGCAGTGTCCACCACCAGTAGACTTGATGGATACTAGAAATTTTGATAAGCTGATTACGGACTCTCCTATCGGTAATCTCTCCAAAGTACAATGGGTATTTAATGAACTAGATTCTGATGGCAATCCGGTTAGTGCGGTGAAAAAAATAGAAGCCCTGCTTACTGATATGGGAGGAAACACTTCATTACAAGACAGAACAAAAGTATTCTTACCTATATTTAACGACACGAACACGATCAACGACTTTGCAATTGTTATAGAGCAGAGGGAAAAATTCGCATTTGATGGTCATACTACAGAAAGAGAAACCGCATTTTATGAGGTAGTTTATGTAGGTACCTCGAAAGGAGAGCTATGGGTTTTAGAACCTTATGCCAGGCTGTTGTATACAGTTACCGATCATCCTGATATAGACAGGGTATTTGAATTTAATGATTCGCTCTATCTGTTTGCCTATAATGCTTCCACAGACAAAGGCGCTGTGTATAGACACGATGGAGCTGAGCCCACTTTGCTCAAGGAATTTGACGCTGGATTGGGCGTTGTGACAGGAATGGCAGAATTTGATGATTCAATGTTTATTGGTCTTCAGAATGGTAATCTGTGGGAATATAACGGCTTCGCTTTCAGTTTGAAGAACTCATTTGATGAGCCGGTTCATACGTTGTTTGGGGATAAAAATTACCTGTACATTGGCTTCCAGAACAGTAACGCTCTTGTACTGTATAATGGAACAGAATATATAGAGTTGAGTGTAGACTGATGTCCGAGATCATAACTAGAAGAATATCCATACCGGCAACCTATGCTGCGTCTATTCAGCCTGCCAAAGTTACCACTTTTCCTATTGAAATTTTGGATAGGGCCATCATTCCGTATTATGGTGTGTTTGAAACAGACTTGACTGCCACAGAGTATACTAGATACTTCAGGTCAACGAGTAACATATACGATATAATCAAAGTGGAATTGGAGTTTTGGCATAACAAAATAGATGTTGATATTCCAATTACCTCTTTTGAATTTGTAGAATTGACATCACAACCGAGCAGCTCAGCAGGGCCTGCGATTGTCTTAGAGATCGCAGGTGGTACTGTATGGAAAACTCAACAACTGCATAGTGCTGCTAAAACCAAAGAAACTGTTATATTAGGAAATGGCTCTGCGGCAACCGCATGCACATGGTTTAACACTCAAATGTCAGGAGGATTGTGGTTTGGGTTAGGTATTAAAGGAAGTCAAGATGCAGGAGATGGCACAGCAGAATTAGGGAATCTATCTACTCTTGAGGATGAAGGAGAGTACTGGAGAGAAGCAGATGCCGATGAAATTGCTACCCCGCCGAAGTTTATTATCACTTGGCAGGAATCTATAGATGAGACTAGATTTTCCTCATTTGCTATGAGATATACTACTGCTGATCCAACAACGAGCCAGAACACACCTAGCAACAGTACTGGTGGATATGTTGCCCCTAATGAAATATACACCGCAGGTCAGATTGATGAGTTTTTAAACTCAACACAAACGTATATCCAGCTATCAAGTGATACCACCATAGCTGAGAATTCTGGCTTGGTCCAAGTTGGTCCTGAGATCGCACGTTTTACTATCGCCAACGAAAACACAAATCAACTATTAGGTGTAACCAGGGGTGTTGCTCCGGCTGCATATCCATCTAGTATCGTTCCAGAGAGAGAAGAAATAAGGTTCTTGCAGATCGATAATTTATTTGATACTCGTCCAACTGAGGAACTGGTACAATACAGATGTGTGGCTTTTGTCGTAGAGAACACATCAATATCCGATGTCACGGTCTATTTGAGGCAATCATCAACTGCTGATGTCCAGGTGGATGTGGGAATTGAGACTCCTCTCTTTGATATCAGAGAGGATGAGCTAGATGTAACAGTGACAAATTCTAATGTTTTTGCTATGTCTGGTGAATCCCTAATATATCCACGAACAGGGGTTGCTTTGCTAGAATCGGGCTCTGATCTGTATGAAGGCGGATATGCCTTAATCGATTACGATGGAACTTCCGAGTTAGTTTTGATCTCAAGTTGTGATGTAAGTGATGATCAAACTCAAGCGACGTTTATTGCTGATAGGGCTTTCTCAAAAATATCAGGCACATTGGTTAGAATTTTACCAGCACCTTGTCAGCGATTTTCAAATGATTCTACTGTTCCCGTCTATAATTCTAACAGGTTTTTGGGGTTTTTCGGGGACGGTGGATCAAACAGCCCTAATAACTTGGATCGTGATGGTGGCAATCTGTATAGGCCCTATGATACATTTTACCTATGGATCAAGCGAACTTTAGTAAGTAACAGCATTACTAATAATGCTACAGGTGCAATTGTGTATATCAGATACACAGAGGAATCGTCATAATGTCGTTATTAAGTTCATCGAGAGGTTTGTGGTTATTTGACCGGACTTTAGTTGATGAAGTTCAGAATAACGATTTTATAATCTCATCGGGCACAGCGGAATATCAAGCTTTTCAGAAATTCGATTTACCTTCAAATTCTACTGAGACGAAGTACGGGTTGGTTTTTCGTGATGGAATCACTTTTACTTCATCAACGACGGGGGTGGCACAACTGTCATCTGGTGGTCAATTTTCATTCGCTATTTCTTTTTGGTGGTATTCGCCAGGTGCTGTGGGATATGTTAGAAACGCTCGTACTAGGAACAATACATCCAAAGTTGCCCCCATTTTGGGTATTGGGACATCAGGTATTTATGGTGATAACCTTGACAGGGAGTATATCAGTGTAGGTGAAATCCTAATTTGTGAAGTTGCGGCTTCTGCAACTCAGAATGCTATCCGATATGAAGTTTGCCAGGACAATAGCAACCCAACACATAGATTTGAATCCTCAGCATACAGCCCAGGTCTCCGACATGTGTTTATAAGTCACCACACAGAATCAGGTGTTTCTGTAGTTAGAATGTTTATTGATGGAAAAATGGAGCAGGAGTTCGTTGGTCCGGCTCAGAATATTAACACCCCAACAAGTTCTCCTGTGAGATTGAACTCATTATATCATGGCCCTACTGCTCATAAAGTAACTCAAGATGGGGCATATATTTCAGAGTTAGTTATTCGAGGGGATGCTTCATCGGGCATAGACTCAAATGAAGCAGGTTCAGTATTTAAGTTTGGCTGGGAAACTTTGCTTGATTCCGATACTTCTGCTTACCAGTATGATTACTTTGGAGTTAGTTATGAACAACCTTCCACGATAACAACCAACCAAATTTATTCCGAGGGTGGAAGTATCTATGTAGCTCGATCTAACGGTGAAATAATGCGCGGAGAGAGCCCTATCTGGGATAATTCATTCAACTATACTACTGAAGGAAGTCTTCGGCATATCACTATACGAGACTCGACTAAAGCAAGCCGACTGACAACAGGGTTACAACTTACTGGTACCACCGTGAGGATATAGCATGGCTCAAATAGGAAACATCAAGGTAAATGGGCTAGCTGCTGAAACATCTGTTCCAGTAGTAGCACCCCAGCCATATATCACATGGACTTTTGAAGGTGATGCTGGGTCACCAGCACAAGTTACCTATTCGATTAGGATTAGTTCTGAGTCCACTAACTGGGGTAACAGCCTATTCAGTGGGACAGTCCTATCTATTGACGTGGACAGCAGTGAGAGTTCGTATCACTATGAAGGTTTTCAACTCTCAAGGGGAGTAACGTATTATGGACAAGTTAGTGCTACTGATATTGACGAGGACTCCTTAGTTTGGACCAAGTTTTCGTTCACAGTAAACCGATTACCGTTTGTTACAGGATACTCGTTGTCGCCATCAAGCCCTACCTCATCTGATCATGTTGATCTCATCTATACTTTCCAGGATACCGATGGCCATAGTCAGGGTGGCTCCTTGATTCGGTGGTTCAAAAACAACCTTCCAATGACCGATTACGACAATCTGTGCACTTTACCATCTAGTGCTACAAACCCTGGAGATTACTGGAGTACTAAAATTATCCCATCAGATGGGATTGAATTTGGCTCTATGGTGGAAACTATTGCCGTCACTATTGATTCTGTAGATTCAAATATTACATTAGTCCAGATATTACCCACAGATGCCAATGTGGATGATGTTTTAAGAGTACAATATTTAATACAAGATGATGAGTATTTCACTTTCACGGGTACCACTCAAGTAGAGTGGTATGTCAACGATGTGTTATATGCTATAGGCAACGAATATATCAGACCATCGTTGATCGTAGGTGACTCTGTTTATGCAATAGTTAAGTTGCTAGATGGAGAGTCTGTTATATCACAACAAACGAGTAATACTCTTATTATCGAAGATGTACTATGGCATATTGATGACCTAACAATCAGTGGCCTGGTTGATACGGAGAACCTAACTAACCTTGACCCGATCATTGCATGGACCACTCACAAATCCACAGCAGAACCTACTGATAAGCCAACATATTTTAGATTGCTTATAACGAAAACCCCATCTTTGGATGGGCCAGTATATGATACTGGCATAATAGAATATGTGAAAGATTCTTATGCTATATTGGAAGGAGTTTTATCCAGAGGACAGAGATATTATGTTCATATAGGCGTTAGTGATGAGAGTTCTATCCCAGACTCGTCGTTTATTACTAAAGAAGTTCGTATGGCGGGTTCAAGTTGGTCCGAAAACGTAAGTAATGAGACCGGGTGGACCATCGAATTCAAAGCAGGTCTAGTTTTGGATAAGTCTGATGGAACTCCCATGAACCAGCAAGAGATAGAAGAGTTAGATTATGTTCCTAACTTAGGAGTGTATATCCATGATGGATCAAGATTCTGTGCCATAACAGTTGGTTTACGATCGGTTACTTTCCTATCAGACAACGCAGCAACATACACATTCGGCCAGAAACTCAGTAGTACTCAAATCACTTCGGCTTCCAGTGGCAAAACTTTCAGGGTTGCTGCTCAAGGTGACAACATTCGTATCTTCATGAACAACGAATTAATCATTGAAGGTGCTGGTACACTTACTAACCCATCTCTTCTGAAAATGATCGAGTATGGTGACATCGATAGCAAGAACGAGAACACCTGTTTATTCAAATCGTTTAGATATACCACAGGTGGTGCTTATCTATTAGATAAAAGCCTGGCCGATACCAATATTTATTACTTCTCACAGATAGGACAATTAGAGGGTGGTAGTGTAGAGTTTGTCTTCGGTGATTTTTTGTCATGGACACCAACAGATGTTGCCGAATCCAGTAAACTCATTCAGTTCAATGAGAACAACGAGGTAACACGATTAGCCACCGTCAGTAGAAATTTCTCTCCTATCACTGCAATATATATTGATGAATCCCGTACAAAATATATCGGAACTGCGAATGGGGTTACACAAATTAGCGGTGAAAAACATGACCCAGATTATGAGTTCCTAACAGACGATCTAGAGATAGAAATACCACCTGAAGATTTTGACAGGATGAGTACTGTCCCCTCAGATAAGATTGCTGCTGTAGAACCGAATTATAGGCAAGGGTGGTTCACAGTTGATACTACGTACAGGAGTCTTGGTGCTGTTGAGACCCAGACAGGTTTCTTCAGTGGTGACCCATATGATCCCTATAAATTTGCTATCTCTAGCCACGCGATTCACTACTACTCTCAAAGAACTCATGGTCACTCGTGGTATGACAACGTAGATAATGAAAAGGGGTGGCAAGTATCCTTTGGATTTGATCTAGAAGTATTGGAGGCAGATGACTATGAGGATCAGAATCTAGATAAGACTGGTTTCGGCATATATATCAATGATGGAGCAAGACAAGAAGTACTCTACTTCTACGAGGATCGTATTCGTTTGTTTTATGCCAATGTCTATATCCCTATATCAACAGCAAATGCTCGTGACTATGTTATCGCTGGCAAAGGTGACAATCTTCTGATCTACCAGAAGTTGCAAAGTAGTTCGTCATCAAGTTATAGCCTCGTGATGAACGCTTCTGGTCTATTTACAACTCCTGCTTCGATTTCAGGGAATAGTCGCAAACCAGTGGTCGCTGTTGATAGCAGTGGAATATATCATGCAGTGTGGCACGATGACGGTAATGGTCGATCTCAGATACTATATAGTTTCTTTGATGGGCAATCATGGAGTAACCCAGAAGTTCTTACGGAGTCGATACAATTTTCTATGAAAAACCCATCGGTCGCCATAGACAGTCTAGATCGAATCTGGATTGCATATGAAGATACATCTTGGGGTCAAAGTGAAATATCTGTAAGCGTCAAAGATTCTGGTGGGTGGAACCCAAAAACCAGGGTAACTAATACTCAAAGTAACAAGGGAAGGCCCGATATACAGGCTGATACAGAGGATAATATTCATTTAGTATGGGAAGATGATAGGGATGGACATTACAAAATCTTCTGGGCACAATGGAATAACGCTGATAGAGCTTGGGAATCTTCTGGGCAGTTTGGTGAAGACTCGCCAATTATGCAATTCAGCTCCTATGATGAATATCAAGTTGATGAGGCCGTAGAGTTCAAAAACCCAAAACTAGGGCTAATATACCCATATATTTATGTAGTATGTGAAGGGCATTATCAAAACAGCCTTACTTCTGCTATATATATGGGTTTTCGTGATCTAGTAGAGAAGTTTTGGAATACCTCTGGAGCAGTTTTAACGGATGACAGTGCTGAGTTTAGTGGGTTTGGTCAACCAGTGCTTGTAAGTGATTCTGCCAGAAATGCATGGAACCCTTCTATATCCACTACATCCTCGTATAAGCAGTATGTGATAGCCTGGGAGGATAGGACTGAACCGATATCGCAGATTTATGGCGCTTCATACTATTACACTGGGTTGCCTCGCGAAAATGCCCAACCATTAACTAGCTATAGTTCAGATTGCTCAAACCCTTCGGTCGGGTTTGCAGGGATGCAGGGAGTTGTTGCGTTTGAAAGAAACAACAGTATCTACACATGTTCGTATAACCCACTATCAAGTGAGTTTAGTTCTTCTTATAATGGTGGTACAGACTCACTTATAGATACTGGCACACGATCAGTATCTAATCCTGCTTTGTCAAAAATATCCGTAGCTTCGACGCTTGTATTGTTATACGATTTTAACTTAGTAAGAACTGATGGCACATTATCGAGCAAAGAGTACCCAGAGTATCAGTTAATTGGTGATGCCACTGTAGATCACATAGTAACTCAGACTGACATAGATCCTGGACCAGCTCAAGTCTTTGAACATGCCTATGCAACTACTACACTAGGCATTGACACCGTTAGCAACGTTGATACCAAAGAGTTTGCTTTTGGTGACTTTGCTGAAAATGTTGGATTGGTTGCTCATTGGCAAGACATGAGAATGTACTTTGGGTACGATGCTCGGCCTCAGAGTATAGTCTTTTACAATAGTGACACTGTACAAAACTGGCCAGACCCAAGGATCAACGACTTGTTTGTAGACACTTTCGGCAATGTGGTCGCAGCCACTTTTGGTGGATTAGTGTATTACAACATAGGTACTGGTAAATTGCTGCAAATTGAAGGGCATACCAGCAGTTACAATGGCACCTGTGAGGCTGCTACTTGCCTGTTAATGGAAGTTGATACTGATTCAGGTGATGCTCGTGGCATATTAACTACAGCAGTCAAGTGGGGTGGCAACGGAATCTGGTATGTAGGTACTACTAACGGAGTGATTGTATCACAGAATGCTGGTAAGGAATGGGCCACTCTAGACGCAGTAGCTAGTGGCGATACTGCAACTGGAACAAAGATCGTTAACGATATTGCGGTAGATCGGGATGGCAAGGCTTATATTGCTGCTCATGAGGAAGGAGCGACGACTGGCTATGTTTATATAGCGATGCCTAATACTAGCACTGTCGAAATTATAGTTGATGAGATAATCAAGACTATTGAGGTAGACGATAACTATATCATATGGGCTGGATCGGATAAAGGGTTGTGGCGTATTGAGAATGCTAGAAACAAGCTCAAGTTTGATCGTAATAGCGGAATGAAATCTGCTCACATCAACGACATTGCTATAGTTAACAAACATTTAAGATATTTGGCAACGGCTAACGGTGTTGAAAAGATGATCGGGTTAACGTTTAGTAATCTTAACGTTGACACACATGGTTTTATTAACAACAACGTCAACTCAGTCAGATGGGACGCAAGTACTAACAGTTTATGGGTTGGAGCATTGCACACCCTGCATGAGATTGTCTTCAGGGATGAATCTCATGAGATAATTGAAAATGAGATTGTTCACTATGACAATTCTGAGATATCAACTGAAGATTCATATGATAAGAACATATACTACATCATTGACCCCGATACGATTGAGTCTAAGAATTTAACTACCGAATCTGCCACAGTGTTTATCAATCGCAACCCGATTGATTTTGGGTATGTAGTATCAGAATCATCTGTTTTCTTCTTGACGGATTTATTGACAAGTGACCAGGTTGAAGTTGAAGTTTCGGAAAGGTTTATTGAGTTCCACGATTTCAACCAGAAGTCTATTGAGAAAGAGGTGTTAGGTACTAAAAGATCAGTTATCACCAAGGTTGATAAAACAAGTCAGGATCAGTTTATATTCTTGTCGGGTGGGGACAAGAACTCTGTTTTACTCTATTCAGGTGAAACCAGTTTACCGTTCACCACAATCACCTTGGATACCAGGCCACCTGAAGGATGTATCGAGAAACTTGAGACACTTAGTAGAACCAAGATAAGATTTCGCATCTTTGCAACTGATGATTTGTCAGGTGTAGATGGGTTTATGCTATCTAACTATCCTAACTTTACCTCTGATGGTGAAACTCCACTAGATTTCCAATCCGCACAGACCATCTATGAGCATGATATTGGCGAGGGTATAAACAACGTATTTGATAGTTTAACAATACCTAGCACGGTCACCATTGGGCCTACTACATATGATGTTGGTACTGGTGCTGCTATCTCGCCTTGGTTTGATGAAAGAACCGGAATAACATACCTATTCATGGCAACTAGTGCCCCAACAATTGTGTTCAGGTACGACCCCACCACAGACGAGTGGACCGGCGTACAAGCACTGGACACTACAGATATCAATCGTATTGTAACTGGAATGAAAACAATAGATAACATAGTCTACCTGACAACAGGGTCTCCAACCACTGATGCTGAAGGCAATATATGGCGATGCACTGATGGAATAGCAGAACAACCATTCGGAAAATTGGGTGGCACAGCAAGTGCACAGTATGCAAGAGGCATTTCCTCTGGATCAGATCAAACGGTTTATTTCGGAGCCAGCAACGGTACTATTTATCAAATTAAGGACAATAACCTGTCGATTCTATATCGGAATATTGGTGAAGAGGTTAATGATTTGGATGTATTTGCCACCACTATGATTGTGGGCACTGGAAATGCTGGACGAATCTACTCTATCAACCTTGAAACCAATGACAACCTAATCATATTTGATTCGTCGGATAACGATATCAATAAGATTCATATCAAGGATTCAAAGACGGTTGGCTCGCCGGATCAAGCATTGTTATATGTAGGCTCTAGTGATTCTACTACTGTCTATCGCACTAATCTAGATTCGTTAGATTTTGTTAAGAGTTACAGTTCATTTGGAAATGACATTAACTTGATTGATAGCCCGGAAAATATAGTTTTCGAGTCAGATCAGTCTCAGCGTGCAAGTGGAACATCCACAGTAGTGGCCATCGGAGATTCGCTATTTAAGCACATTATACCTGCTTGGGAGTTTTTCTATAGACATGATGAGTCTATTAGAGATTTCACCCAATACGTAACGAACGGCGTTGAAGGTCTTTGGCTAGTCTCTGACACCAAAGTTACAAAATGGACCGCTGAATTCACGGAGAAGACAGTTTATCTACGATTACGAGACAATGCTGGGAATATTAGTGCTCCACCAGCATTATATGATGCACATGGGAATGCCATAGTCTGTCCAGATGAGGCTGCTAGTCCTCCAGTGACATGCTGCTCTGCATACTCAATCAAGATTGAAGACTTGGCAGATTTTGTTAACGAAGGACGTATTGTAGATGTGGATAACCAAGGTAACGTTGGCTATGCTTATGAGTCTCCGAATAACCAAGTATTTTATGCAGCAGATCAAGTTGATCAGGAGATCGGAATTTACACCTCGGAAATTTTGAATGGGTCTAATGATCTCGTTTCTTGGAAATCGATCACTTGGGAATCAGATGAGCCTATTAGCACAAGTGTTAATGTACAAATTAGAACTGGGGTTACAGAGGATAATGTTGAGGACTCGGATTGGAGTGCAAATGTAATACTTGAGTCAAGTGGTTTAGCATCACTTGAACACATAACTGACCAGTATTTACAGTTTAGAGTAACTCTAGCTAGCCAAGTACGTGACTTGTCTCCAACTCTGTCTTCTGTCACTTTAAGGAACCTGACTTCGCAAGCAAGCCACTTTTTCACGACCAACTTTGTTCTACCTAGTAGACCTGTTAAAGGTGTGTTGACTGCTAATACTTACATACCAGTGTCATCAGACATTGTATTTGGTATTAACACAAAGGATAGTGTTGACTTTGGTGATTATCAAATTGTAGAGACTAACCGTCTCTTTACAACGACTCAAGGGCAATTTGGTAGTAACTTACGTGTTGGAGCTAAGCTATTATCTCCTGGGTTACCACAGTTACAAGCCACTAACGATCCTGGTGATCCGTATGATGCAGCATCGTTTATATGCAATATTGAATTCGACTATGAGAACATTAGTCCTGCGAGCAAAGATTATGATTTCAGGATTAGATTCTATAGTGATCGGTATAGAACACAACTAGGTTATACATTTTTTACAGGTAATGACCAGACTGGATGGTCACATGAAGGTGGCGCAGATAATATATTCCCGGCATCTGGGCTAACTCTAGCAAGTGGTGAGTCTAAATCTGTTTATTTCGCACCACTAAGCCAAGTGGATCGTAATCAAAAGTGGTATATTACAGTTGAGACGAAAAGCACGGATATTGGATCAGAGTATGAGTTGTTAATTACAGACAAATCATACATCTGTTCTGCTTGTAACATAACCTATGTGGCAGGTCTGATAGCTGAGTATTACGATATTACGGGGTGCGTATATGAAATTCCGAATTTCGGTCCCATTACCCCAGACTATATTCTGACTGACACTCATATAAACTTCCCTGAGATACCAGGTATCACACCTTGGACAACTAGTCAAGGACAAGTACTGTCCAATTTCAGATATGGTTGGGTTGCGAGATGGCGCGGATCAATCTATGCTCCCGTGGCAGGTGAGTATGGGTTTGTGCTCACATCCGACGATGGGTCCAAACTGTTTGTTGATACTGCTGTTGTAATAACTAACGACGGAGAACACTCAAATATGACATCAGCATATGGAACGATAGAATTGTCGGCAGGGTACCACGATATAGAAGTCCACTACTTCCAGGGAGGAGGAGAGAAGGGTATTATCTTAGAGTGGGTTCCTCCAGGCGAATCACAAAGTGTTGTGCCTGAAGCAAACTTAGCTCACCCTGTTACAGACGAATATTGCGAGCTAAATGTTCCACAAATTTTCAACTTTATTGTACAGTTCGATTTAGATAATGGCGAGACAGTTCAGGTTAATTTGACACCACCATCGTAACATTTTCGGGAAGATACCATGACCGATATCAGACAATTAGGAAAGACAATTTCCGCAAATGCTTTTCAATGTTATATACGAAGACATATAAAACTGCTAGGAGAATTTTCATCTCTATCCCGATCACATTACTTTCAATGTGTCATATGTAGTAACCTTTGGCAAACTAACGCAGTAAATATATGGAATGGTAGAGGATGCAGGATATGTTCTGTAAACAGAAAAAGAACATCAATTGATGACTTACATAAATTAGGGACAGAGAGAGGTTTACGACTGTTGTCTGATAAATGTATGGGAATAAGTACACAACACACCTGGCAATGTATGTCATGTAGTAGAACTTTGCATATTAAACCATCTAATGTCAGGCGCGGAACTACTTGTAAATGTAAAAAGCATGCCAATTCGAACTGAACATTTTTTGTTAGAGGCTTTCTTGGATGGCGACTCCTATTCTTCGTTGGCAGACCGTCGAAGATTTTCGACCATCGATAACCAGATGTATCGCGTGGCAGAGATTGTGGGTGATGGAGTGATTGATGGTTGGGAAATCACATCTCAGACATTCCCAGATGTGCTTGTTACTGCTGGCGGTGGGTTAGTTGATGGATATTATGTTAATACTTTTGATGATCAGCTTTTCACTTTGTCTGACAACGGAACATTCTATTTCTACGCTCAACGCAAGGTGGGCATCATTGGGTCTGAAGGGCCGAAATCTGATCTGGCTTCCGTAACTTACGTAGATACAGGCCCACCTGCTGATCCAACTAGTTTAATTATTTCCACTCCTGCGCAATCGAGCACAAGGTACAAATTTGATATTTCCCTTCAATGGACCGGAGTGAGTGACATTGATCTAAGTCATTACCAAATACAACGCAGTAAAGATGGGGGTGTATATGAGATAGCAGGTACTGCGTATACTATTTATTATGAAGACAAAGTTGATGAGAATGCTGTATATGATTACCGTATATATGCTGTAGATCAAAGTAGTAACTTATCAACAGGTTCCGCAGATGGTTTGGTTTCGGTCACTTTGTCCGACAGCCTTCCTCCTAACCCGATAGAAGTTGAGATGCATCAATCGGAAGCTGCTATCAACGTCTTATGGAATCGACCACCGGCAATAGATTTTACTTACATAGATCATTGGTTGATAAGTTACATCGAACTTGATACTGACAATGAGCCTATCCTGTCCACTATCTTATCGTTTGTTACCAACAAAGCATTGTATAACGACAGAATTGATGATCTGTTGATTGGCAGAACTTATCAAGTGACGCTGCAATCTGTAGATGGACAGAACAGACATTCCACCGGTGTGGTACGCAACGTTGTACCACAACCATCACCGGCACCACGAGACCCAGAAGGAGTAGCGTATACCCTTGATGCTGGTGAATTCGGGGTCAGAGTTAGTTTATCTTGGACCAGTGGTGATACTCCTTATGATCCTGCTCTCAGTTATAGATATAAGATATACCCACGTATAGGAGACCTAGTAGAAGCACAATCTATAGACATTCCTCCTGGTTTAACTGAAGAACAAGTATCGTTATATACATTCAATGGTTCTGAGTATTTCTCCATACCGGAAAACACTTTAGTTACTTTCAGAATAACCGCCTTAGATGTTAATGGGTTTGAAAGTGTTGGAACATATATAAGACTTATTACTGCCCAATTCACTCTACCAAAATCTTTGGGAAATGCACAAACGGAATTCGATTTTGATACAAGTGATCTGGTTATTACCTGGACTAACCAGGATGATACCGATGATGTGAATGTAAGAATTGTTGTTGAAGAACTGGATGCAGATGACGCCCCTATAGAAGTGGTTAACGAAAACGTGGGACGAGCAAATCGATACGTCTATGATTCTGCTGAAACCGACAAAAAGTATACTGTTTATCTTACCCCAATCAATAGTGATGACGTTGAAGGCTCCCCTTCTGTAAGTGTTGAGATAACGTTGGGATCGGGTAATTTACCGTTGCCTGATCCTCCTAATAGTGTTGAATCCAAGGCTAGTGATAAACAAATACTGCTAACTTGGGATCGCAGTGACACTAACTATACTAACTACTACAATCTATACCGGAAAACAGGTGATGTCACTTTTAATACCGAGGATTGGTTACTGCTTGATATTATGCCAGTTGCCGTAACAAGGTTTATCGACTTTGGCCTAGAGAATGACCAAGCATACTCGTACTACATCACGGCTACCGATGTTTATGGTAGAGAGTCTGACAACTTAGGTGATGGGGCAGTCAACCTTAATTTTACCACTGCTGTACCGCGTGCGGAAGGTGCTTTGACAGAGCCTACGGCTGTTGCTGCTCTTGTGGGAAAAAATATCGAGATAAGTTGGGACGCGTTATTGGAAGAGTTTGATTCATATACAATATACAGAACTATTAACAACTTGCACACTTGGGAATCGATTGCTCATGTGGATAGAAACACTTTTACATATTTGGATGAGAATGTCCCGTTAGTTGATGGAACAACGTTCTACTACGTTATAGACAAAACTATTAACGATGCAGACATTGTTGTACAAAGTACTGGTGTTAGCCCACCGAATTCAGTCTGTTTAGGTCATATTGCGCTGGCATCAGGTGTGTTTGGTACTCCAGATACTGACTGTCGTCGAGACATCCAAGATATGGCCGACCCTCTGGGAGAGTACACTTTTTCGTTTATACTCGATCACAAGCATCGTGGCATTAAACCACTTGATCCAGATCGTGTTGATCTAAACGCTGAAATTATCGTCACTGATTGGACGACAGTAGACGGTCGCATATGGTTTACTCAGGAGAATATCCAAGGTGGCACTCATATTGTTAAGGTTAATAACAGGTTTCCTAAAGAGTTTTTTGAAGTAGATGAGGTTACTGGTCGAATTATCTTCTCGGAAGCAATCAATATTAGTTCTGCAATAGAAATGAGGGTATTAGGCATAGAAGAAGTTCAAAACGTACTAGATGAATTCCGATTTGATGAAATACATGCTAAGCAAATTCAATTTGGTGAGTTAAATTTTGAACAACTTCCAGATTTAAACCATGAAGGTCGGGTACGTGAATTAATGTTCCCTAAAAGATATCTTCTTGAGAGGTACAACAACCATAATTTCATTGTCCCTCAAGGCAACACGGACGCAACAAAAACGTTTGGCAATGGAACTACTTTCTATGCTACCATTGATAGTGATGGCAGAATCAAAGAAATTATAGACTTTGACACCTACGATGATAATCTAATGGTGGGATTTCAAACACCATCTTATTCAACTGATACTATATTGCATCTGAAGCAGAGCACAGCAGCCAGTGCCGATCTAGAGAGTGGGAATGATATCTCTAACATTTATGAGTTTGTATCTGATACTGTGTTTTGTTTTACTCAGAGTTATAATAAAGTGCTACAGGCTTATGATTGGTCTACCAACACATTTAATCAAATACGTGATATGGGTGGTGATCTGACGGCGGCAAATAACCGCGTAATTTCTGTCGATATTTCAAGAAATAGCATGTATATTGGAGGAACAACAGACGGGAATCAAGGACTGATCTATACTGTTGACCCTGCTACTGGGCGTATTTTACATACTCAGATAATTGAAGGTATATTTGATACTATATCTCATATGCACGAAACAGTCTACAACGAAGATGAAGATATTTTTTACGTTAGAGACGACTCTATTTGGGCCGCTGCTGGTGAAGTTAAATATTGCGGTGAAAGTACGGACTGGGTGTTGATGTCTTTCGGTACACCTATCTATAACAGTCTTCTTAAATCAACATATGTTTCATCAACTCAGACCATCATTGATCAATCTGATTCTAGTAACTTAAACCCTGGAACTTTTAGTTCAAGAATATCGCTGCTATACCGATCTATCTATCATCTGACAGGTGCTCATGATATATCTCAAATATGTCAATTAACAAGTAGCTCTGCAATATTAACATATGACCCTGACAATCAGGGGTTTATCTCTACATCGGCTGGCGGTGACTTACTGAGCCTGACCAACTTTAATACGACAGGAGCTGGATCATGTACAGAGACTTCGTTGTCTACACCTGCTGAGACTCTGACTGCTCTACTCAGAATGCCCGAAGATTCCTGGTGGGTTAGTAACCCTGATACCATGAAAGTTGGACATTTTGGTGGACTAGTATCGCATTCATATTTACGGTTTCCTGTGGATATTGCGACAGAGAATACTATATCGACTGCTATTTTAAATCTAACTGGATATGCCTCCAGTGGTGGCAGTTTTAGCATGAGAGTTTCAGTGCTTGATCCATCTGAGTACGTCGATTCTATTGATGCTAGTGATGATGCTTTGTCAACGATTTCTAGCTTAGCGTCTATAGTTATATACCCGGATACCATTGTCGATGGTAGTCAGGTTGAGATTAACGTTTACAACTTAATTAACGAGTTTGTTAACAACAACGCATACTACCCAGGCAGACATGTAGTTTTCAAATTTGAAGCATTAGGGCCTCCCGCAGCTTTAACCTATCGTGAATATTATGCATATAATAGTGGTAGTGATCCTAGACTTAATTTATCGTATGTAGTCGATACTGCGGAAGTCAATAGTGATCCCGGTGGTTACCAAAGCGAGAAGGCATATAGACTGCAATGGGAATTCGAGGATACGGCTGCAACAAGATGGGTGCGTATATCTACCAAAGAGACTGCGTTAAAACCTAACCCGGTGATCGATTTAGTTAAACGACTTCGATTTAAAGTCAAACTCAATACTGGATCACTGTACATGGGATTTGGAATCAGGGAAATCACACAAACAGGATTAGAAACTGGAGAAAACGGCGGCATCGTTGGACCAATCGAATGGGTTAATGTTAATAATCTGCTAACTGATGATAATGGAAATATTACACCTATAGGCTCAACACTAATTACAGCTAGCGATGAGTGGCAAGAAGTTGATATTGATTTGCAGAAAGCTACAGCATTTAGTTTGCAGGATGGTGATGGTGTGATTGGTAGGGGATTAGGGGTTCTTGAGCATATAGCATTTACTGTCAACCCGGATAATCCGCCTACTGAAGCAGTTGATGTCTTCATAGACAAACTGGAGCAGGTAGATGACTTACTAGTAGCAGGTACTAGCCAGGGCATTCAAACATCCGGTGATTTCGGAGTTAATTGGCGTGTCTCCAGGCTAACAGATACTCCTGTTCACTCTTTCTATAGAGCCGAGAACAATAACTTTATGTGGGCCATCACTGGTACGGAAGTTTTATTTGCTGTAGATCCAGAGTTTTGGTTTGCTACAGGTGGTACTACAGGTGTTCAGTTCATCAAGGATATCACCGAAGATGCAGAAGGAAATATGTATGTGTCTACAGACAAAGGAGTATATTTCTTAGAAATTGGGTTGATATATAGATTAGCTAACTTTAAGCAAACAACACCCATAAACGCTTTTACTACTGATTGTTATGGTATGTTCCATTACCATGCTTCATCTGGCCAAGATGAAATATGGGCATCAACGGAAATTGGAATCTTCAAGACCGTGGACCACGGAGATACGTGGATAGATTCTGGACTAAACACAAGTGGATTGGTGGCTTATCAATTCATGGACGTTAGTGACAGTCTCACCAACCCAGTCATTATATGCATTACTCGAAAACATGTAATGCGTAAACGACTATCAGATGCAGACTTTGAGGTTATCGCCAATTTTGAAGCGCAGCATGGTATTTTTGATATCTGGAAAATGGAGTACTTTGGTGGACGACTTTATATCTCAACTGGTGATGGGTTATATGCTAACCTATCAGGCTCGATATTCAACGACAGTGAGATAGAGTTTGAGAAGGTTTTTACAGACCTCAATATGAACAACGATGTTCTTGTGTGTTTTGGTTTAGATAAAGCTAGAATTGAGGAAGATGTCTACCAGATGTTTGTCGGGCAGGAAAATCGACTGATGATGATTACTGAGGATTTGGTATTATCAACAAAAAAGGAATACAGGAACCGTGAATTACCTTCATTCTACGTAGATAACAACGTAGTTACTATCGGTTATGTCTATAATGCTTTCAACGGTGTTGTCACTTTTAGAGAACCTCAGAGTGTTGTGGATGTTGTATCGGCAGCTCATCTGCCGCGAAAAAGCTTTGTTGCCAATGAGGGTGGTTGGGCAATGACTAACCCGGAATCAGAAATATTCCTGTACAGAAACGGCTTTCCTACTTGGTTGTACTTTAAGTTAGATGAAAATGAAGTAGTAGCAGAAGTACAACTTATTGGATCACGGATTAATAGTCTTCCAGAACTAACTACTTTTAACAGCCTATATCCTGAATCATCGGAGTTAAAAACTGCAACTCTTAGCAACATAACAACCATAATAAGTGGTGGTGAAAATGAAACCTCACTTGTAAATAACGCAACAGTAACAGCATTTTTGGCTAATTACATCCGGTTTTTATCTGTAATAACAAACACACTTAAGTCTGGTAGTAGTTTGACTGATCCTGAAATCATAGTTTCAGGAATCCGGCGATTTGACGGTGATATAACTAGCCGATCAGCTCTTCTGGAAGCACAGGAGGATTTTGAGTCGGAAGAATCGTTTGGGATTACCGTAGATGCTTTTGCAGGGGAAATAGACTTTCTTCAAGCATTCACTACCACTACGGACCCTGAAGAAAGAGAGAAATTATCATTCGACAAATTTGATCGTCTTGAGATAACACTTTTTAATACTCAGATTGCCAATACTGGCGAGTTTACTCACAGAGAGATAGAAGATAATCTGGAAGATTACAATACTGGCATGACTTCGCACATGGGTAGGGTATTTAACACTAACTTAATTAAGACTGGAATCTTCTTAGAACAACAACACAACTATGTCTTCGACCGATATAATGCTTCCAATGTACAAAGTAAGTTCTATGCGGCCCACACAAACTCATGGTACGATCAGTTAAATTCTACAGTGGATTATGTCACTTTAGTACGAGTTTTAAACCATCCTGAACCTCGGTATGTTTATGATTCGTATCTGTTTATTAACGACCCGTACTTCGGTGGCAGATTATGGATTGCAACAGACAACGACATTATTCAGTACGTGTTTGATTCTAACGGTGAATTGGTGGTAGAGGATATAGTTCGCCCAGGTGGTGGTGTTCATCCTATGACCGTAACAGACATATATGTTACTTCGTCTAACTCGGTATATGTTGTTGCCTCAGAGCAAGCAAGTGGTCGTAGCCACATATATTTGACCTACAACTTTGGGGTAACGTGGGAAGACTTGGAAACAATTAACCTGCCTAGTGAATTTGAGACATTCGTCATCATCAACAACAACAAAGTGGTACTCTCAGAGGAGGGAACCTTTTACAGCGACAATGATTTTGGTACATGGTATCCTTCCAACGTAACTAGAGCATTCACTGTGGGGGAGGATGCAGAAAGAGCCTTCAAGGAGCGTGTAAGGAAGGTTGAAAAAGATACATTCCTAATTCTGGAATCTGACAGATATTTCTATACCTCTGGATCAGGTATTGAGTTTTTGGCGGTGGGGAGGATAAAGCAAAATACAACTGTGGTCAACACTATGGCTCGATTTAAGAGTCTTTTATGGGTAGGAACAGATCACGGTCTGTATAATGATGGTAACTCTGCTCTATCCGATAGTATCCAATTTGGTTTGGCTAATAACCTGGAAGAGACAGCAACTGAAAGTGCCGCTGTTGTTATTAACGATATTACCTCAAGCACAGACATATTATATTGCTGTTCTGCTGAAGGCAAGATTTATCGATTCTGGAATAACCCAGACGACGAGTCGAATGAAAATGAGTGGAGTAGATATAAAGTTCATGGTTTTGACTCGATACACAAACTGCATATATATGAAACAGCTAGTAAAACTTACCTAGTTGTAATGGCTTACAACCAAATAAAATCAGTTGATGTAACACCAGGAGAGGGAGTATTCGGATGAGTTCAGTAGTTCGTTGGGACAGTCAAGAGGGATGGCAGGACTGGGTCAATGAATCCGCTTCAGGGCGTTTGCCACGTTTAATAGGCAGCGCCCTGAAGCTACCTTTTGCTCGCATACCCCATTTAGGCACTAGTGAATTGCATGATGGTGAGTTTGTTGCCCGATGGAGTTGGGGACAGAGACAGCGCACAGAATTCAATCAACCATATCTCTTAGAAGCAGACTTGCTAAATGATGATGACACTTTGAATCCGATAGTTGGCGGAAACCTTGGACACACCACTATAATAGATGGAACAGTCGAATTGTCGGAATATGGATTTAATACGGTCAACCGTAATAGCCATCTAAACGTGTCAAATGCATCTGATTTCAATTACCCTGATAATGCCAATGCTGTATACATGAGCTGTTGGTTTAAAAGTCATTTAGTCAATTATTCGAGCGGTTTAGCCATCATTGCTGCTGGACACTCTGGAGTCGTGGGAGATACACTACAATTCGCCATCATTATTGACACGGATAATAAGGTAAAAGGCATGACCGTAAATTCTGATTCATATACTATACCACCTGTAGGTGGTGATGTTGTGATCGACGGGAATTGGCACCATGCCCTGTTTGTGCTTAATAATCGAGGTGCCACAAGCTCTGTTGCTGTGTTTGTGGTGGACAACGAGTGGGGTGATGGCCCCACTCCTAACAGTGAATACACTTTCGGATATGATGCTGGCAATATAACTAGGTTTGATATTGGATCATCTAGCATAAGTGGAGAATCAGCTTATGGATTCTCTGGTATTATCGATGAGTTAGTTATATCTAAATGGGCAGAGATAGCATCTCTTAAAACAACCATAAACAACGCCACATCCTCGTTAACTCAAACAGAGATATTTGGCGCATATCTGCCGAGCTATAGATTTGAGTCAAACGTGCTTGTCTCGCCAATAGTTGACACCGAAAGAGATAATAGCCTCTTTACAGGGTTGTATGCAGAATACGAAAACCCTAATGGTTCGTCAGTACAATTTTCATTCAGAGCTAGTGACGCCTTGTTTGATCAAGATGACACCTCTGTTGAGTGGACTGGATTCACAGCACCTAATAAGGTATTACATGCTACATCGATCGGACATGAAGATTTAGGTATTTGGATGTCTGGAAGATACCAGCAAGTCCGCATAAGGGTAAATCCATCTACCGTTAATTCCCCAATAGCCGACGATTTACAACTCGAAACTCCGGTAGTTCATATTATAGAATTAAGTACAGGGGTTGCTACGAAAGTTCTTGGTGCAACCCAACCATCATTTGAGCCGGGGCTCGTACTTGGGCAAATATTTACTTTTGAAGGGGAGAAAAACATAGATAAAGTATCCCTTAATTTGACTGTAAACACTCAAAATCGACAATCATTCGTTATAGGTGCTGCTGGGCATGTTGCTTTCCAAGCAGCTAATTGGCAAGATTCCAGAGATGATTGGGTCTTTCAGCCCATTCCTCACTGGGTTGCAATTGATGATGCAGGGTATGAAGATGCTTATGGTTTAACTTGGGAGACAAGTGGAGTTACGATCCGTAATACAAGACAGTTGGAAAGTTGGCCAGTTGCGGAAGAATCCATAGCAAATGCTCCTTATCTCAAATACCAAATATTTTTTCCGTCAGGTGGAACTTATCAACTGTGGGGATATGGCTATACTAGTAATGGCATCTTTTACACATTCGATGACGATGAAACCGATCTAAGACAACTAACACTAGGAGAGGATTTAATGCCCAGGTGGACCAGATTTGGTTCATTCTTCTTGGAAGAAGGTGGCTTGCATGCTTTTTCAGTATACTTAGCAGATATTAACACAACCATTCTGGATCAGTGGCTTTTCACTCAAAATCCAAATATGGACGCAGAATTAGCGAACGACGAGTATGCTTCGCCTCAGCCGAACTCTATGGCACCGTTTAACACGGCAGTGAGATTGCGAAGTCTATATAATGGGGAACTAGACGATCTAGTAAATCCGCAGTCTTCTCCAGCAAACAACGTAACTATGTGGCTGCCTTCTCGTATTATATCTGCCTCTGGTAAGTTTAATTATGAGGTAGTAGATGACAATGGCAATATTGGAGTTGTGTTTATCGACGGTGTATCTCTAGAATTTTGGCAGGTTGGTGGTACTTCTTCTCACTTTGCATCTTGGGATTACAGTGAGGCAGAATAATGGCTGATAGTATAGGTAAACAGTTTGTTAGTGCTGATTACGGACAGAATTATACCCTGTCTTCAGCCAGATGCGTGACAGAGTTTAATTACTCATTTGAATTACATGAATATAACGAGGCTCTAACACCTTATGGCACTATAGAGACTCGTCCACCTGATTTGTCTACTATCACTATAGATGATTTTAATGCCGGCGAGCACTTTCGTACTGGGCCAGAAGATAACACTAATCACTTGCAACTAGAACTTGAAGATAGGTTGTTAACTATTATTCTTGATGAATCCGGGTCTATGACTTGGAATGATAATAACGGTGACAGGTATACCTATATTAAGCGGTTACTTACCAAGCTCGATAATACTTATCCTGGTGGCATCACTGCCAATCTGTTGACGTTTGGTGGATCACTCACGAGGACATCTCTTTTTGTGGCTCCATCAGGAGTAGATTTCCTGGCAGATGAGGATCAAAGTTTTGAACAACTAATCCAAGCGAGCTTCCAGGACAGTGTATTTGATTTTTCTGGTGTCAGAGTGGTACGCCGTACCGACCGATTTCCTGAACATCCTGCTGATGGAATAGTTGTTGGAGAGGGAATCTTTGAGGCAGTCAAAGATGAGGACTTAATAGAAGGACAAACTTACTATTATGGAGTTTGGACCTTTAATAAAAATAAGCATTTCAGCAGAGGGAAATTCGTTAGTGGAACTCCTTATGATCGCATTCTGCCGAGTGGGGTTAATTTTGCTAGTGGCACTCAGAGAATTCTGCCCGGTGTCGAACGATCTGATATTGCTACTTTGATTTATAACTTTGTAGAAAGGTCAGGATCACTCACTTTTGACTCGTCAGGTAGTGGCTTGCACGGAATGTTGGGTTCAGAGGTTGTTGAAAGCAATTTCTGGGAAGGTACACCTACCGCAGCAGTTGGAACGACCAGATATATTCCCGTAGGTGTTAATTTTGACGGTGAATATGATATAATTGAAACTGACATTACTGCCCAAGAAGAAGACTTTAAGCAAGACACGTCTGGGATTATAGTTAATTTGTGGGTGAATCCTAACACTAGAACAACAAACCAATGGCTAATAGGCACTTCAACAGAAGAACCCTCCAATTATGTAGGATGGATGCTTGGACTTAACTCTACTGGACAACTCATAATCCAAGGATCAAACTCGGGTATTTTAACTACTGGATTAACTGTGACAGATGATGTGTGGTCAATGATCACTGTAAGATTAGTTGCAAGCACTCCTGATAATCTCTATTTTTGGTTATACCTAAATGGGGAATATATCGAAGAACAAAACTGGGTGACTGATCCCTTAGTAACTGGATTGAACAGGTTGTATATTGGTGGCAAACCAGTGTCTAGTGGTGCCATTTGGAGCGGAGAAGATTACTTTGGTGCTATAGCTCAGTTAAGTGTTCATTCTGGAGGTGTGACGGGATGGAATCATAATGGTGTGACATGGGTTTCTACATTATACGAAAGAGAACTTTCGATATTCACTCAAACTGTTACCTCTGCTTCCCAGACGCCTCCTGACAACAATCAAAGAGAAGTGCTGTTAAACTGGGACATAGGAAGAGATTTCGATTTTGAAGGTGGCAGTGTTTATATAGTACGCAAGTATAACTCCTTACCGTCTCACATCAATGACGGAGACACCGTTGTTAATGTGAATGCTGAACCTGGTGAGTTCTTCTATCTTGATACTTTTAACTTTATTCATGGTGGAGATTACTATTATAGGTTCTTTACGATTAACAGTATTGGCAACATATGTGACAGAGAAGAGGCCAGGGCAGTGGCCATTAGGATATCATACTCTATCGAAATGCTTAATACTAACCCTGATCTCCCAGTAGTAGAAAACGAACTTACAACACCCGGAAATAAGAAGTTGCTTCTGCAATGGACAAACCCAAGTGAATTCCAGTGGAGAGGTACAAAAGTATTCTATAGTCCTGATGAGTTTCCTACCATAAAAGTCTCTAAATCTGGTATCTCTTCTAGTGGCACTGAGATTGTGGATACAACTGAAGAGTTTTTTGCTCATAGAGTACTGGGGCAGTCAAGGGGTGGTGACGTACCGCTGACAAACGGTCATATCCATTATTATACGATAGTTACTTATGATACTTACGGGCGATTATCTGAGGCAAGATTACTTCAAGCAGTACCTTCTGCTCTATTAGATACGGTATTTGACTCAGATGATGTTGCAGATTTGCATCTTACTATACTGAACCCTACCTCCTTGTCAGTGCAATGGAGCAACCCAACTCTCTCGACGGAGAAACTGGAGTTATATTTCGGCGAATCTGCTGTGATTTTCGTTGGAGTGCGGGACATTTTCGGCGGCGATTTGGAAGATATAGATAACCTGGAAATTCAGGTATGTACATCGTTTCAAGTTAACTCTATAATCGCTGGCTCACAATCACTAGGCAATGACAGAGGGCCACAGCCCGGATCGGTAGGTGGCCCAGATTTAGACGGATATGGTGATTCAGGCACAACATGGCCCAAGGCAAGTAGATGCTTTTCACCCGAAGGGGCTAAAGCGGAAACCATCCTATCGTATGCGCCCGTAAAAAGTGGACTTATTAAAGGTTTGCTTTCACATACTGATGAAAGAGATGTACTCGCTCGCAGAAAGTCTTACACGATGTCTTTGCGAGCCCAATACAAAGTGGAAGACCCCGAAACTAAAGATACTATATTTGAATTCAATACATCGGCCACAACCGTTGAGTTTCAGCATCCCCTTAAGATGTCTCTAATTAACAAACTTAATAAGAGAGCAAGCTTAACACCCGGTGCTAGAGGCTTAATTAGAGGGTATGAGATTTGTTCATGCTCATGGTCCGATTATGCAGAACCACATGAAACTGAAGTGTTTGATGGTGGATATATTAATGCTACCGAACCATATGTTGTTCGATGTGAAGTAATGTACAAAGGTGAGGGCTTACCTGCTGGAACTCCTGTTACAGTTTCACTGTTTTCGCATCGTGATTCAGATGACCCAGAGTTTTTGTCAGTAAAGTCAAGCATCACCTCTATAACAGAGGGAACCTACCTAACTCAAAACGTTTTTGAAGGACAACTAGATTATCTGGGCAATCCAACTGGTGATTTAGTTTCAAAAAGCGTGGTAGAGGTCTCTATCCAACATCCTTCTGAGCCGGATTGGGTTGATATATATGTGTCACTAGACTACCTGGGTTTCCTTGTTGACGGAGTGCATTCAGCACGATTTGTGGGCACCCTTTTCTTGACCGCTGATATCTCATATCCCAATGACAACGGTATTGATATTTCTGAACAATTTGCAACTGCTTGGATGCGCCACCCAGACTTTCCAAAAGACCCTTCACGAGCCATATCTGTACCTGATGGTACGTTAATTAAATGGGAGCTAATTAAAGGACAATTTGGTAAAGAACGTCCGTTCTATAGTACAGAAGAGCTACCTAATGCTGTGAGTGGAGTATACTCAACAACTCGCGATGGTGTGGCTCGTGACGTGTTCTTTGGTCCAGTCGGTAATATAGAATCTCATCACATTGTTACAAATTGTGGTGGTGACACACCTTCAATAGAGTGCTGTGTTGGTGAAGAATATACGATTAAAGCCAGTATTATATCCGGGGATCAATCCGCTTTTGATGGGTTTATATTCAATTACGCATGTGATGCTCAAACGTTTACGGATAAGCGGTTCTTTGTCAATGCAGCGACAAGCCAGCCTGGCGATGGCCCTCATTGGATTACATGGGGAGATGGTGAGCATTTGCTGAAGTTCCAGATAGCCAGCAACCCTGTTGAAGTTGAGGTTAATCTTGATCTTGATATGCTCAAAATAGAAGAATACAACGACTGTGTCGATAATATTGTCGGTGGTCAAAACTTTAACCTGCCCGAAGGGCATGTTGTCCAAATAACCTCACCTGGAGAGATATTGTGGGATGTTAGTTTCGATGAAGACCCGTATACTGGTGAATTGACCCCCATATCGTATCAATCGATCTCTCCCGAGATTGCAATTAACTTAGGAATTCCACATATCGCTAATATACCACTTAGGGGCACGATAACAGATTTTTACGTGCGGTATAACGTGTTTGTTAATACTCGTAATCCTAAGCCATCTAAATGTCACGGTGGTGGAGGAGGAGGGGATATAGATTTACTGGACTGCCAATATAGGAATATTTGTGCTGTAGATGGAGGTACTATTGGACAACGTTGGGACAACGTTGGGACGATGTATGGTACTACAACGTTCATAGTTAATAACAAGCAAGTAACTTTACGAGGTGGTGGTGATTACGAAGATGGAATACATCCGATTAAACTTGGGTTTAAGGAGCCGTTAAATGTGCGAATCATTGAGGCACGAGACCCTAGTGGAGGTATCGTTCGAGAGTTAGTCGTAGATGGGTCTACTCGATTGACGTTTGTAGTAGAAGTTAAATTTGCTAATGAGCCTGTTCCGGATGGAACTCGGGTTGAATTAGAGATAAGTGGCGCAGGACAAGAAGTTGTACTCCTGTCTAGTTGTGCGGGATCGCCCCCTGGTTGTAATCCTGTAACTAACGGCATCATTTATACTCGACAAATTAACGATTTCCGACTTAATCCTGAAAATGATAAGCGATCATTTGCGTTCTTTACCATCGAACCAATTCCTAATGTATCTTTTGATGCTCGTATTAACGTAACCTGTCGATACGATAAGTTGGGTACGGTAGATCGCGAAATAATGCGGTGTATACAAGTACAGAATAGTCTTCACGTACCCGGTGATCCTGGTCCAACTCCAGAGCCAGAGGAACAAGAAGAAATTGTTATCCAACAGAAGGTTACTTCTAAAGAAAGTATAGTCTATGACACTGTACAGGATTTATACGAGTCTACTCGCGCATCTCAAATTGGTCGCATGGGCCAATTTATGACTGCATCGTCATTTAGCACAGTCGATGAGATATACATTATGGGTGGCTACACTGGCCTCGGACTAGATATAGCTAATGAAGAAGAACTTTCGAACGCTAACATTACGCCTTACTGTGAAGTATTTAACTCTAGCACACAAGAGTGGACGTTTGTTGCTAACATGCCTACTGCAAGATGTTGCGGCTCTGCTATAGAGAGTGACGGTAAAATTTATTGCATAGGCGGGTTAGAGAAAGACCCTGGACCTGTAGATCAGTACATTGTTTCAAGAAAGATTGAATCATACAACATACGGACTGGAGTGTGGAATAGCACTCTTGCTCCTATGCCCGAAGACTACGGAATGGCATTCGGTGATGCTCAGGTAGCTCATGGAAATATCTATGTTGTTTGTGGGATAACTACAATCTTGGGTAATTCGAGACCTGGAAACTTGAATAACAAAATTCTACGGTACTCGATCGATGATGATGAGTGGATTGTGATAACTCCATCTGATGAACAAAAGTATCAACGGCTCTCTCCATTTGGCTTTTATAGAAGTTCGCCACATGTGGATAGTAACCTGATGAACTATTACATATATAGTGGTTCGATACCAAAAGAACCTTCTGAGATTGAGGCAGAGCAAGCATCTGAAGTTAACAGGTTGCTTAATCAATTTAGATCGTTCATCTTAACATCGAAGTACTATCTCAATCTACCTCCGGAACAGCAGGAAATCTTTGTAGAAGAGGAAGAGGAAAAAATTCGCGAGGGAGTCATTGTCTCCCCATTTATTTATCTAGGTGATGGGTTTGTTTTCCATCCAGGTGCAGAAGTGGAATCTAGTGGTGAATGGGCTATAGACATCTCAACATCTCTAGAAGATTCATGGCCAGTTCTTCCCAAAGCAAGAGATAGAGGTAAAGCGGTTTACATTCCACTTCAAGATGTTGCTTACTTTATAGGTGGTGCCAATCTAAACCAGTCTACCACTCTAAATAGAGTGGAAAGCATTGATCTCTCGGATGGCGGCACATATACCCAACTTACTTCCATGAACAGAGGACGTGCCCTATTTGGCACTGCTGCTGTGGCTGACGATATATACTTGTCTGGAGGTTTAACCAGTGGACATAGACAAGGCTGGACCCAAATTCAAATTACTCAATCGCCATCGGAGATATTGGCTACTGGTGTTGAGAGTGGTGGTGTCTTGATACAACTTACCAACGATTCGGGTGAAATTATTGATGCCGATGTTAGAATTGATGTCAGAGGTAGACTCAGAATTCTAGAACTTGATAGCATCTTAATAAAGTTCTTAGCGAATAGGGCTGCCGACCGTGCTTTGGGAGGTGATGGCTCTGGCTCTGCAACTGATTTGCCTGGCGAAGATGATGAGACCGATGTTGGTAGGTTAATTGAGTCTCAAAATACGATCATAAACCCCAATAGTGATCAGTTCCAGTTTAATGCTGCCCGCAAACTTGGTGAAGAGGTCACTTTGTTTCCAGTGTTATATAGTTCCAATGAAACTTCACTCGTTGGTGGAGTAGGTGCGGTTGTGTTGAAACCACGATCCGAAGACCCACTAGCCAACTTGGATACTCTGGCAGAGTTTATCAACCAACAGCTCACAGGTACACCGGAAGACTCAGATGAAAGGTTTGAGGGCGATCTCACTCGTGAAGAACTAGCAGCGCTTGGCGAGGTTCTTAATACAATTAAATTGCCACCCACTGTTATAGAATCAGGATCATTACGTAATTTGTATAAAATTGAAACAGTTGTCACTGTTTTGGATGATTACTATTTTGGGCAAACGATCAGTGATTTTGATCTTAACCTACAAGATTTAATTAATAGCCGAATAGAAGATTTGCTGACACCTCCTTTGCCTCCAGAAGAAGACGACGAGGAAAACCCATCCAACCCTGTTCCTGGTATTGACTATGGCGGATTCAGAGATTTTAGTAAATCAGGATGCTTGGTGTTAGAGCATTCTGCACAACCCGACATACCACCTGAAGACACGGCAGGGGACAGTGACATAAGACGAGGAAGTGGCTCTGGCAATGGTGGTATTCCTGGTGGCCCTGGCAGTACTGGGCAATGCTTATTCTGTGATACTATTTTACCCCTGAAGCCCGAACATAGAGAGCAATTTTTAAACCCATCAGTACAATTCTATAATTACTTTGACTGGATTCCACAGGTTCGTAAAAGGATTACAGGTAACACTGCATCGCTCTCGGATGTGATTGATTCTATAGACACCATAGATCATGAGACACCGTTTGGTGGTAGTCAGCTATATGGTGCCATGTTTGAGACTGGACGTATTATGTCCGGGGATGATTTTGATACCATTAAGAAGGTTATTTATATTTGTTCAGATAACTCACAAAATTTGTCTCTCAGAACTAGGCGAGATGCCATTGATGAAATCAACTCAATAGACGGTGATCAAAACGTACCTGTAGTTTATACTGTACTTAGCACTTCCTTTCCACTTAGTTTAGCTGCACAATTACAACGAGCAGACACCGGCGATGTAGTAAAAATCACCGATGATACTGGTGGTCAATCAAGCACTTTAGTAGCGACGAGGTTTTTGGATAACATACTTAACCTCACTCTTGGCGCTGCTGTAGGAGGCTTGGGGTACGGGGTATATCAAAGAGTGCTGATATTTGATGAGTTAAGTGCAATTACTAGCATGACAACAGACTTCTACTTACCACAAAACACTCAGGGATATGTCCGATTCAGACATAGTTCTGATGGTTTCAACTATTCGGACTTTACTGAGCGGTTTGAGGGTAGCGGGTATGTGGATTTCGTTGATTTTTTTGCCAAGTCCGTTGATTTTGAAGTGACCTTAACTACAGGCTTTACTAAAAGTATCGAAGAGGAATATGATGCAGATCCAACCGGAATACCTAAGCTGCGTAGTATCGTACTTGACACTTCTGGTGAACGAGAAGATTACATCTATCTAAACAAGGAAGATGTCTTGACAAACGCTCAACAAGTGGCTGCTTCTTTTGAGGGAAGCATTCCGACTAGTGCTATAGTAGAAGTTGGGGCTGCAACATCTGAATCACATGATTGGAGAGATTTCTCAACTCCAGCACGCCCCGCTGTTAGAGAGTTTGGCAAGATATTTATGCTAGATCGAACAGATAGTCCAAGTTCAATTATCCCGATAGAGCCAATAACAAGCAAAGATCAACTACTTTATACCTCAACTTATGGAGCCTGGAGTCCTGACGCGGCTGTTAGAGTTTATGAGATTAGAGAAGGTGATACAGAAGTAGAGGTTTTGGGCGGGTTTAGGTTGTATCCCCGCTATGGACAAGTGCTGTTTAGTACTCGCCAAGACCCTGACAAGATATTCAAACTCACTGTCGTCAATGACGACTCGGTACGAGTGGGAGTAAAACTACGTAACAGACTACATTCGGATAGCATCACAATGGAAGGCATAGGGTATATCTATAGTACTAACGATGAGAAACCTGCTGAATTGTCTCAGGTGGCACCAAGAGCAACTAACGTAGCTATTTCACCTACGGAACCTAATTCTAATGATACCTTATTCGCCATTTATGATTATATAGACCTGAATAATGACACAGAGCAGGGCACCTTAATATCTTGGTTCAATAATGGCAAGCAACTACTTGAGATACAGAATAAGACAAATTGGAGCGATGCCGATTTACTGCCGTCTAACAAACTCCAACCTAACGATAAACTATATTTCACGGTAACTCCTAGTGATGGCAGAGATTTCGGTTCTACTGTGATATCACCAACAGTTGTGGTGACACCACAAGAACCTGGTGTATCTGATGTGCGGTTGATTCCTACTAGGGGAGGGGTTGTTAGTGCTAGATTTGATACTTCTAGTACGATCACACTTGAATATGATTTTGAGACGGACGATGTGGGCTCTGCTTCCTACCAGAGCGGAACTATTATACGATGGTTTGTTAATGGTATATTGTTCAAAGAAGGGGTATTTACAGAGATCGTCTCTCCCGATATGGACAAGGATGAACTACAGGCTATCCAGGATGCGAATGAGTATGCGACAATCTTGAAGCCTGAAGAAATCGTAGGCGGGGTTTCCGCTTATGAAATTGGTAATCAGCTTTATGTGGAAGTCACACCACGCACTCTTCTTGTGACAGGGTCAACTGTTCGCAGTAACACTATCGCTATAGAAAATAGCCTACCTATCGCAAGTGATGTATCTATTTCTCCTGAGTTTCCGACCACATTATCTACTCTTGTTGTTTCGTTTGTAATAGATGATGTGGACATTCTTAGAGGAATACAAACAGACCAAACTGAAATACGTTGGTTTCGTTCTATTAATGGGACTGATTTCCTCGAACAAGATGCCTTACGTGATAGTACGACTGTTACACCAACCTCTTTAACAAGAGGAGATTATTGGCATGTCGAGATAACCCCATTTGATGGCTTGGAGGTTTCTGATACTATAAGAAGTCGCACAGTGACCATACTATGAACTACCCAAGGGCTAAAGACATAGGGGATTTCTTGGCATAATTCTCTTTTAAAACCATTCGGCAACCCGGTATAATAGAGTATGCATCCTAAAACGGATATTATCTGTCTAGTACATAACCAAATGAACATAACAAAGGGGTTTGTGCTTCACTTATTTGCGAATACAAAAAACTTTAACTTAATCTTTGTCGATAATAATTCAACAGATGGAACATCCGAATGGTTACGGGAGGGGATGCAAAACCAGCAATGGCAAGTAGTTACCGCCATGAAGGGAAACGAGCCTACAAATTTAGGAGTCATTGGCGGTCGTAACCTTGGGGTCCGATATGTTACATCTGACTACTTTTTGAACATTGATAACGATCAGTATGTCGAGGAGGGCTGGTTGGACGTATTGCATCAGCGGCTGTCAGAGGGTTATGATATTGTGGGTTGTGAGGCATGGAAATTGGTTCCCCCTAGCAAGGGTGAAGGGGTGGTGGTAGTTGGAGGACAGGCCCATAAAAGAAGCTACTTCCCACATAAACGATGTGTAAACCGGAAGGATGACTGGACCTATATTGGTTGTGGAGGTATGCTTATTAAGAAGGCAGTTTATGAGAAGATAGGTCTATTTGATGAACGATTTAGCCCTGCTTATTTTGAAGACCCAGATTTTTGCTTTCAGGCTTTGCAAGCTGGATTCAAATTATGTTGGTGTCCAGAATGTAAGATTACTCATCTAGCACACCAGACCTTTAATTCGCAGAAGTTATTTGAAAAGAATGATCAATTTGTCCAAAGTTGGACACGTTTTAAGGACAAGTGGAACGGTTGGTTCCCAAGAAGGAGATAATTGAATGAGACTTAAGCCTCTATTTGACAAAGTTGTTATTGAACAGCATAATGCTGAAGAAAACTCGGTGGTACAGGGCTCTATGCCCCGGACAGCAAAGAGAAGCCAAAGCAAGGGACGATTGTGGCTATTGGCGAAGGTTTGTTAATGAACGATGGTACTGTTAAAGCAATACCGATGACGATCGGTGACGCCGTTGTGTTTACGCCTTACGGTGGCAGTGAAGTTGAAGTGGATGGGAAGAAGTATTTGGTGATGGCAGCCACAGAAGTGTTAGCCATCCTAGAGTAGTGTAATGCCCAAAATACTGATAGACAGCCCTCCTATCCGTCGTATTGGGTGGGAGGGTTCACCTTATACCCCAGGGGACTTATACAATTCAGTTAGTGTAGGATCGGACGGGGTAACCCTGATTGATGCCGAGGAACAGTATTTAGGTGAATACAGCATTATATGGCTGCGAGTTTGGAAGAATGACCGACTAACCGCACGATACAATGCTCGCAATATAGATTCAATTATATATAATGAGGAACCTTATGAACCCACATGATGAAAGAGCAAAGATTGAAGGGTTGCTCCAATGGCTGCATCCCGATAACACGGACCTTACCTTACCGGTTGACAAGATACAGACAATACTGCAAAAAGTGTCTATCCAGGTATTACTTGATATACGTGATACCATGTATCAGATAGCCCAGAACCAAGGGATCGACAAGTGGGGTCCGAAAATAGCTATTGAGCAACAATCTGGGGCTAAAACTACGAAGGCCGAGGCCGATTCTGAGCCTAAGAAGCCTGTTGTATCAGTGATTGGTAACAAGGAATAATCGACCTTTGTTCCAAGATTGAGATAAATATGTCTCTTAGAATTGCTATTTGCACTAATTTTTACCAGCCGTCAGTAGGCGGTTGTGAAATAGTCACTCAGAAAATTGTAGAGAGCCTTCATGACCACGATGTGTATGTTCTGACTCGTAGAATGCCAGGACGTAAAACGGCATCACTAGATCACGTTGTTGAATATGACCCAAAAGATGTACAGCATTTCTTTGCTAAGCTGAATAAAGTTAAACCTGATGTAGTTTTTGTGTATTCTGATGTCTTTGATTTTTTCAGACATATTATCAAGAACGTTACAAAGCCACGGCTGATTGTTGCACTTTGTGGAGCCAATTATCTCTATGGTCATAAGAACTATGCGATACAATTTCACCGACAGTCTGGAAATATAGAATCTCTTATTTGCCATTCTGAGTATGATAGGGATTACAAGTTCTGTGGTGGGAAGTTAAAAGATAAAACTGTAATAATTCCTAATGCCGTTGCTCTTGATGAGTTTGATTCCAATACAACCTCTAGAGAGGAACTATCTCATAAATATGGCCTTGATAGCAACCAACATTGGGTTATAAATGTTGCTAATTTCTTTCCAGGTAAGGGACAAGAGCATATGATCGATGTTGTGAAACAATCTATGCCCGGAAACTTCCTTTACCTACAGATTAGCAATGAGATAGAGTCTCCTATCGGGCGACAACTAGAAACACTGTGGAAAAAGAAACTCCACACCTCGCGGGTCTCCAATGCTCAACTGTTGAAAAACATCCCTAGAAAAGATGTGATCGCCTTTTTCAAAGCCAGTAATCTGTTCGCATTAACCTCTGAAAAAGAAGTTGCTCCTCTAGTTATACTGGAAGCCATGGCTGCTAGAACACCTTGGGTGTCATTTGATGTGGGTAACGTGCGAGGATTATCCGGTGGCAAGTTTGTGACTTGTAGAAAAAATCGCAACCATCAATGCATGGTTGGCGGGAGAGAAATAAACCTCTTCCAACAGAACATGCAGGAGTTATGGGATATCCCATCGTTAGGTGATCTAGGTCGTAGACAAATAGAACAAGAGATGACCTGGGACAGGGTTCTCCCTCGATATCGAGATTTGATTGAGAAGTGAAGTTGACAGTCACCGCGCTGAAAGAGAGGCACTTGTGCCTAGGTTGACTGCAAGGGCATTGGTGCCCTGCATGTGGAAAAGTAGAAATGTGGAAAAAGGAAATTTCCAGTGCGAGTTAGCGTCATTACGACAGTCTACAATGCTGAGCAATACTTGAGAGAAAGTCTCGATTCAGTATTTAACCAAACTTTTCAAGATTTTGAACTTATACTTGTAAATGATGGTTCCACCGATGGAAGCCGAGAGATCATACTAGACTATTTTAATCAGCATGACAATGTACGTTTTTTGGAGAACGCCGAGAATGAAGGGATTCCCCTGAGTAGAAACAGGGCACTACTTGTTGCCAAAGGAGATTACATTGCTATTCATGACGGCGATGATGTTAGCCTACCGGAAAGATTTAAGAAAGAAGCCACCTTCCTAAATAATAACCCTGATGTTGATTTTGTTGGCTCACATGCATTCAAAATCAACTATGCAGGCACTTTTCAAGGAATGATGTCGTATCCTCCACAAACTACACGGGAAGCATTTCGTATTATCAAACAGCACAAATTAAACCCTATTATAGACCCGTCGAGTATGTTTCGCAGAATCGATGCATTAAAAATCGGCGGATATTCAATGGACCCATTTATTCGGACGGCATTGGACTTGCATTTGTGGTGCCGACTGTTGTTAAAGGGCAGTAAACTGTATAATTTCCAAGAGCCGTTGATTAAATACAGAATTAACCCCGAAGGTGTTACTCGCACACATAACGATAAAATGGTCGAGGCAACCGATACCATCGTAGCCACGTTTGTTCGACGAAACTTTCCTAAAGTTGTTCTGAGACCATCCCTTTTTCAGCAGGATTCCTTTACCGAGATTAGGAAAAATTAAACGGAGATTGATAATGATTATCGAGACTAACGACAATAGCACTGGCGGCAAATGGACTACTGAAGAAATGCTAATGCTATATCATCTAAAAGTTGCTAAAAACACTCATAAACAAATCACTGACATTATGGGCGAGAAGATTGGTAGGCGAGAATATAGTGAGAATCTTATTCACAAAAAATGGCAGCAAACTGACTGGGTGAAGTTCTTAGAAGTTCAGGGAGAAAAGGAAGAACTTTTGGCCGAGATCAAAGGCCGAGAATCTGAAAAGCAGAAGGTAATTGAGACGACTTTAAGTAACCAGGAAAGGTTGGTTAAGAGGGACCAGGCCAGAACTCAGCTCATTATAGACGCTATTCAGAGTTCTATACTCAGACTTCCGAAGCCAAAGCTCTCTGACCTGAAATATAATCCTAATCCGAAATTGACGTATAGAGATGAACATATGGGGGTAATCCTTAGCGACTTGCATTTAGGAGCAAGCTACACCAAAGAAGACACCGGTGGCTTATCGGAATTCAATATTGACATAGCCAAGAAACGACTATCCATACTACGTGACACGACTATTAGTATCGCAGAACGACATCGACACGTTTGTAATATTCCTGAACTTCATGTTTTTTGCTTAGGTGATATTGTGGCAGGAATGAATGATGCAGGCGCTTGGTCGAGTAGCTACATTGATTTAGATATCTACGATCAAATGATTGAAGGAGCTGCAGCTTTAAGAAATGTGCTATCTACGTGGGCGAAATCGTTTGACAAGGTAAATTTCTACGGTGTGTACGGGAACCACGGTAGGTGTTTGCCTATAACAACTAAAGTTTTAACCCCTAATGGATATAAAAACGCAAACGAAATCATCGAAGGTGACTTAGTGGGCACTCTTAATGTAGAAACAATGATGCACGAATTCCAACCAGTGCTTAGGAAGATATATATAGATAATGAACAAAATATGATTAGACACGAAAGTTCCAATTTTGTGTACGAAGCAACTGAAGACCATGACATATTATATCTTGACAAAAAGAAAAAAGTACTACGAAAAAGAAAATATAAGACACTTACTGGTATAAATGATAAATTCCCTATTCCCATTTGCTCTCCCTCGGGAATGGATGAATACGATGTTTCTGATAATGTGCTTGCTTTTCTCGGGTGGATGATGACGGATGGCCGATACCTTCCTAAATGTAAGACTTTACAAATATACCAATCTAAGCCAAAAAATGTGGATTACATAAGGCATCTTTTAGATGATTTAGAAGTTGAATATTCTGTCAAAAGTCGAAACAGAGAAATCAAAGAGATTAAGTCCTCACTCACTTCATTTTGTTTCACTATATTCTCTTCCGATTTTACTCGGAAAATCAAAGAATACCTTCCTGTTAGAGAATCCATCCCATCATGGATGTATAAGTTATCAGACAGACAAATATCAGTGTTATTGCAACATATTGCTATGGGGGATGAGGTATTCAGGCAAAAAAGAACTCTATGTACCAGCCAAGCAAAGATCGAATGTATTTGGGGGAAAAAAGAATTTCTAGAACAATTAGCAGGGTTGTTAGCAACACATGGAATTGCATCTAGTATTAACATTCATAAAAACGGCAGTGATAGAGTAAACTACTATCTATATATTCGCGTCAACAGATACTACTCACTTGATACTACAAAAACATCTAGGATTATACACAACAAGCCTGTTTGGTGTGTCGAAGTAGAGAACGGCACAATATTCGTGCTAAACGAACATGGTGATTCTTTTATTACTGGCAACTGTGGCAAAAGAGGCAGCCATAAAGATGGTGCTAACTGGGATCGTATTTGTTACGAGTTCGTTAAGACTTCTATGTCTGAATACGACAATATCCATTGGGAGATTCCCCGAGCTTGGTGGTTACAGAAAAAAATACAGAACCATAACTTCTACATGACTCATGGCGACGGCATTCGTGGAAGTCTAGGCGTACCTTACTATGGTGTAGAACGAGCAGAAAGGTTGATTCTTGGTCTCATGAAAGAGAAGCCAGACTATCTGCTGTTAGGACACTTTCATACTCCAGCAGAGTTGCAGACAAACAGCGGTCGTATTTTGATGAATGGCTCGTTTATGAATGGCGACATGTACTCTTTGAGAGACCTTCGTAGAAAAGATCGAGCCGAGCAGAAATTATTTGGTATTCACACTAAAAAAGGTGTTACATGGTCTTACAATATACAGCTTGACCAAGAATAGATGCGATGCAATGAGAGGACTAATATGGACGAGAAGCAGCCATTATATACGTGTATCCCGCAATGGATCGCCGGCATTGTCGAAACTAAGAAATGTTATAAGTGCAAAAACAAAGTTAGCAGGAAAGATATTTGTGCTATCGGGATAAGGACATTCAGAGAGGATCAGAACACTGTTTACGTGGAACATTTATGTCCTAAATGCAAATCTCGTACTGTTACTAGCTTTGCCAAAGAAAAACTAGCTTCTGTCGAAGATTTATGCTATATGTTAATAGAACAAATTCATAACAAACGTCGAATTCGCAAATCGCAACATCTAGAAGGACGTTGCTATGGTGATCGGATTGAGGATAAAGAGGTTGAATCACTAATCAAGTTTATGGAGGAGGCCAAGTCATTTGAAGAGGTGTTGAAGTATATCGGTTCCCCTGATCTGCCTCCAGGCATGCCTACTAACCCAGAGAAAAAAGATGAAAGTTAAGGACTTACAATTTGCTAAATACTTCTTAACCCAAGAGGTTGATCTAGATGCTACGATTATCGCACAAATGCTCAACCGTGATATTCAAGTGCACAATTTTCAAAAACCTGATACGGTGACATCGCAAGGTAATACCGTGATAATCCATCAACCATCTTGTGTAACGATGTTTATTTTTCGGATTCTGCAACACCTATTATCTGAACGAATAATTGACGGTGTACAACGGGATAAAATGGGTGTTGCACTACTGCATATGTGTAGAGATTACGTCTATAAAAACGAAGAACTGCATGCAGAAGGACCGCCTGTTATTTTGGATGTAAATAAGATTCCTGTCCCTTCTTCAGTGATTTGTGAGATTATCGAGCCTCTGGTTGGTACTATAGAACTTCCATCCGTTCTGTTTGCTCCTTGTCCTTTCACAGACGCAGCCAGAATAATAGAATCCTCCACTCAGCTTGAATCCGAGTATAATGTAGATCGGCTAGGAATTGGCCACCATGAATATCCTTTGGTCCTATGTAATTCTGTTGTGCATAACGAAGCAGCACAACATTGTCATATGACAATTAAGTTGCTTGAATCCGCTGTAGGAGAGGATCGGACCAGAAAGATCGTTCATAATATTTTATTGAACGAACAGGATGCAATACTACCGCTAGTAATCTTGATTCTAAAAACTCTAATTGGTAGACCTGATTATGTTATTGAATTTTTAAGGTTGTTAGAATCTTACTTAACTCTTACCGAGGATGAACATAAGAACGTTATTGAGAGACAATCAGAACTAATTAATGGTGATAAGTTCTTGAACCAGCATATTAAAGTAGCTCAACAAAGTCAAACTCAGCAATCTGCGCGCCAATGGAGTCAATGGTCTATGTTGATGGGTCTGATCGAGAAACAACTTGAACCAATGAGGGGTTCTATGTGGCCTGCTACAGAAAACATAAAACCGCATGAAGATCGTTTACGATTGATGATCAAAGAAAGAACCAAGGAAAAGGGTAAAACCCAATCAAACTTCGAGGAACTGCTTGAAACTTCAAGAGATTTGTACAACCATAATACAGTTGAGCCTGGACAATTAATTGAAGTGTTATTGAAGGAAAACAGAGTATGGAAACAATAGTTGATCTAGAACAGATGGACCTTGCCCTGCAAGATATCTTAATTCGTATTGAAGAATGCAGGAATTTACTCGATAATGGTCGTATTCTACGATGCGATAGGAAATTGCAAGGAACGATTGTAAAGTGTAACACGATTCGATCCTATATTATCGAACTTCGTACCTTAAGGATAGACAATGGAGTCGTGGTTAACGAAAGCGATCAGACGACTGAGCCAAAAGCAGCAGAGTAGAGGTACTCCTGGTTCGCCGGGTGGAGGAGAAATAGGAACTCCTGTTTTACCTGATGCTCAATGTGACTTATTTATCCCTCCAAAGAGCAAAAAAAGGCGTAAACGACATGATGATCAAGAGAAGCAACCCCGTCAACCAGCGGGTAGAGCTTGGAACGACACTGCTCAAATGTAGTTGCTGTGGCAAACCTATGGTTGGTGGATCGGCAAAACTAGGAAGCGCAGGTTGTACATGCGCTGAGTGTAAATTGAAGATGACTAAGACTGTTGAGGAATCTGATGCTGGAATTGAGGGTAGGTAACGTATTTGTCGATATTATAGGCGACCTGAAAACTTCCCAGTGGCAAGAAATCGAGAAACAGCTTTCGTTTAGACCCCAAGGATTTAACTTCAGCCCTCTGTATAACCGTTGGATTTACAGGACTGATAAAGATGGTAAGAAGGTAAAAGTTAAGCGCATTTGGGATGGCTGGAAGCGCCAAGCCTGGAAGAATAAGAATCGTACTTACTTCCCTACTGGCTTATACTCAATAGTCGCATCTTACCTGAAGGAAGAAAACATCCCCTTCCGCGCTCGTGATTTGCGCGTCAAACCTGAGCAGAACATTGTCTTTACCTTATCAGATGATTTTATAGAACGAGACTATCAGACCAAAGTCTGCGACGATGCTGCTAACCAACAACGAGGTATTATTCAAGCCGCAACGGGGTCAGGAAAATGCATTCGATATGACAGCTTAGTAATAACTGACAGTGGTATCCTAACTTTTGAAGAACTTATTGATAAAGAACTGCCTGAATGCGATCTTGATATAGGAGAATATCATAAACATAAATCTGTTATCTCTACTCCAGACTCAGAAGATGGTACTGATGTGTCATCTTATATTTACTACGATGGGGTGGTTAAGTCTATAAAGGTAACCACTCAATCGGGATTTGAAATATGTGGTACTCCATCTCATAGAATTAAGGTATTAACAAGTAATGGGCAACAATGGCGATGCCTCAAGGACATCGCAAAGGATGATTTTTGTGTAATATGTAAAAATCAAATGATGTTTGGGAAAGATGTCTCTTTGACCCGATCTGATGGTTATTGGATTGGTTTGCTTATTGGCGATGGGTGCTTAACTAGCAAGGTGACCGTTCGGCTCACAAACGAAGATGAACATATCATACGTTTTGCTGAAACTTACTGTAAGGAACGAGGACTCAGACTGCACAATAGGAGTCATAAAACATCTGATAAATGTCGAGAACTGTTTATTCACAATAAAAGATATCGAGAAGAATTATATGATTTAGGCTGTGATTATTCCTTGTCGATAAACAAGGAAGTTCCTATACTAATTCGACAATCTCGGGAAGAAGTTGTTGCATCTTTTCTGCGTGGACTATTTGAATCCGATGGATGGGTAGAAAAACATGCAGTTTGTTTAGCAACATCGTCAGAGCGTTTATCTGTGCAAGTTCAAGTTATGCTTCTTAATTTTGGAATAGTTTCTACGCGACACGTTAGACAAACATCTTGCCACCCTTCATATCACATTTCTGTATATAGAGACTATATTCCAATCTTTGTACAGCGTATTGGGCTAGATGCTAACGGACATAAGTATCGAAAACTTAACCAAACCATGAAAGAAATGTCGCCTCAACCGAACAGTAACCTGGATGTGATACCACATCAATCACAATTTATCAAGAACAACATTTGTAGTGACCAGTTTCATTACGATGCTGTTGCAACAACAACAGACGATATGAGTAGAAATTATGATTTTGTGGTACCTGATTCCCAATCGTTTTCTGCTCAAGGGTTTGTGAACCATAATACAGCAATTTGCGCGGCGCTGATTAAGCGACTTCAAGTATCGCCTTTCCTATTCTTTGTCACATCAATCGACCTAGCCCATCAAGCCAGGACCGAGCTACAAAAGTTCCTGCGTATCAATAGTATGCCCTTCACGGTTGGCCAAATTGGTGGAGGAGTAATTGAGTTTGGGGATGTTAACGTTTTAACTGTGCAAACAGTAGTTAGAGTCTTAGGTAAGCAATGGAACGCCAAAACCAGATTTGATAACGATGATGCTGATGATCCCACACCTATCCAAAAGCACAGGGACGAAATCTTAGAACTTTTGCATGAAGCTAAAGGTGCAATCTGTGACGAGTGTATTAGTGGTAATAGTCTTATAGTCACTAAGAATGGTCCTGTTAAAATGAAAGATTTAAGTAATTTTATTGGGAAGAAAATTCTTAGTTTAAGTGGTAATAGTGTTGTATGGAAGAAAATAACTCATTTTTATCCTAAAGGTAAAAAAGAGACTTTGACAGTTGTCCTGTTAAATGGAAACACTATCACATGTACAAACGATCACCCAATAATGACAAAGACAGGATGGAAACTATCAAAACAACTGAGTCAAGAAGATGCTATTTTATGCTGTGCAAATACAGGTGCAGGTGACACAAACTATGTAGAGATTGAATCAATATCAAGAACTGGTGAGGAAGAAGTATTTGATATAACGGTAGAAGATACTCAATGCTTTTTTGCTAACAACATCCTAGTACACAATTGCCAGCATTGGCGAGCAGATACTTGTCAATTAGTTACTAGAAACTTACCAAGTTGCTATTATATCTACGGTATGTCCGCTACTCCTTACCGAGATGAAGGCGATGATCTAATGATTCAGGCTTGTTTTGGTAAAAAGGTAGCAGAAATTACTGCCAGTGAGCTGATTACTACTATCGATCCGACAACAGGAAACTCCTTCTTGATGAAACCGTATATTAAGATGGTCCATCTGCGTGAAAAGAAAACTCTTTACCGACAGTGGCAGTCGATCTATAAGGATCAGGTTGTCGAAAACGAGTTCTACAACAATGCTATTGCTAACATCGCCAATGCTTATATAGAACAAGGCCGTTTATTGCTTATTCTGGTAACTCAAGTCAAGCATGGGAAATATTTAGAGATGATGGTTCCAGGTGGACACTTCTTGTCGGGGAACAGCCCGAAGAAGAAACGTATAGAGGCAATCGATAAACTCCGCAATAAAGATATAAAATGTATTATTAGTACGGTGATCTTTGACGAAGGTATCAACGTCAAACCCTTAGATACTTTGTTATTAGCTGGCCAGGGCAAAAGTAAGGTGAGAGCTATGCAGCGAATTGGCCGAGTTTTAAGACCGTGTGAAGGTAAGCCCAATCCTACCGTTATTGATTTTCACCTGCATCAAACATACTTAGACGTTCATGCTAAGTCAAGGGCAAAGATGTATGAAACTGAGCCTGAGTTCGATATCGAACATATCGATCCTGACCCAAAAAGGATTTTCACATCATGAAGATGAGACGTTTCACAAACGAACCTGATGTTTATGAGAATGATCTCTCTATACCGATCAAACGTATAGAAAAGTTACCACTTCCGTATACAGGGAACAAAAAGAAGCTGCTCTATCGTATTCATCGAGCCATCGAAAAGCGAGGGCTTGAGTTTACTACAGTTTTAGACGCTTTCTCAGGCAGTGCGTCCGTATCAATGCTGTTCAAGTTAATGGGGAAGAGGGTAGTTGCTAATGATATATTAACATCTTCTTATCTTAACGCCGTAGCTTTTGTAGAAAACCCCGGACTAAAATTAAGCGATGAAGATAAGGACTTCCTTCTTAATAATGTCAACCCAGATAAATCAACGTTCGTAGAAGATAACTATCTTGGAGGAACAGAGTCAGATGTGCGTTTCAAGAAGTTTACTTTGAAGGAATGCCGCCAACTTGATAATTTTCGAGCTAACATAGACGATCTATGTAACTACTATCTCCAGAGCCTTAGCCTGGCTGCAAATGCAGCAGTTATTATGAGACTTCCGTTTGGAAATGTCGATGCGAGCCATGATATTCTACTCCACAGGCGTAAACAGCAAAAAACGTATGGAGAAGGAACCTCCGGGCATGACCGACGGATCGGTATTTACTATGACGATGATCTCAACCTAAAGTTTGACAAATGGTTCCGCAAATACGTAGATGACTTCACCATCGGGTGCTGTGTAGAAAAGCCAGAACCCAAAATTAAGAGGGCAACCTTTCTAGCTAATCTACAGCAACATGTACTCAGAGATTGTATGGTGCAGGGAAGAATGCATGAAGGACAGGCACTTGCTGAAATGAACGTCCGCATGGCTCATCAGAAAAACCAACTCAAAGCGTCTTGGGACAACGAGGGGTCAACTGAAATGGACTTCCACACCAAGGCAGGAACAGGGGATATGGACGGATTGCCAGGGCAAGGTTTGAAATGGTGGACTTTCGCAGACCTGAGCATGCCCGGCGACTGCATCGCAACAAATATGGATGTCGTAGACCTTCTGGAGAGTGGACTGAAGGTTGATTGCGCGTATTTTGATCCACCTTATGGCGGACAGTCATCCGACTACGCCACTATTTATAGGTTTTTCGAGGAATTTATCTACGGACAACCAATGGAGGATTTGCCTCATTTACAGAGAGCAAAAACGTTCGTAGGTAAACGAGACTACGAGGAATATTTCCTCAAGATGCTCAATGCGGCGAATCACATACCGATATGGCTTTTCTCATACAATGACACCTCCTGGAGGGATATCAACTACATCGTTGAGTTGATCAAACAGTTTAGAGCCGATGTCGATGTTGAAGTATTATCCGATGAGTACCGATATCTTTATAGACGGCAACAAGGCAGAACTGAACGGAGTTCTGAATACCTGATTGTTGCACAATGACATACTATTGAGACAGGTTTCTGAGCACCGTCCCCTGACCGTAATGACGGGATCGTTGGCAT
>Ga0075122_10000255_pt1 | contig 44455 bp, 44 predicted proteins | sample AntAceMetag02UKB_FD_69790 | JGI IMG/M metagenome (GOLD analysis project Ga0075122, IMG submission 69790) | Saline lake microbial communities from Ace Lake, Antarctica - Antarctic Ace Lake Metagenome 02UKB | ecosystem: Environmental > Aquatic > Non-marine Saline and Alkaline > Saline | place... | reverse complement strand
TGCTTCATCCAAGTTGTCACCAACTTAAACGCAAGGTTTGGTACAGTCCTGATGGTTAGTCTTTAGACTGGTGGGACTTTAACCCACTGGATAATTAGAGCTTAGCTTGGCGCTTCTCATGATTATATTGTAACAAAACTTTGAAGAAAAAGAAAAACGACCTTCTAATTTTAACGTCGTCTTTCTTTTTAATCTTCTTTTATATATTTTGCCCCCGCGAGGACTCGAACCTCGATCGCAAACTCCGCAAGTTTGTGTCCTATCCCTTGAACGACAGGGGCAAAATATATAAAAGAAAAATACATTAAAAACCTACTTATTTTCTTTAGTTATTAGTTCTTGTAATCTATAACCTATTTCCAATATTTCCTTTCTTACATTGCTATCTTTATAATTTACATAACAAATACCCATAAAATTTTTTCTAAAACGCTTTTTTCTACTACGTTTTTTAACATAAGATGATCCAAATTGAGTTTTAGGTATACCTAATATTTTTGACCAAAAACCTTTAGTTTCTTTTGCTTTATGGTAATAATGCATATGAACCCTTATATGAAATTTTGTTTCATCTATATTGTAACATTTTCGTAAAAGGGTTATATAAAGTCCAATTAATTTAGGATCTGTATTAGCAAACCGGAGACCACTAACTCTATAATATTTTCCACCCTCTGCCCAGTATAACATAGATAACATTGCTTTATAAAATCCAATTTCATTAAACGGAAAATTACTGACTTCTTTATTAATTTTTTGTTTTAAAAGGCCATATGCTTCATTGTTTATTCTTTTTTTTGCTGCTGCAGCAAGTGGTCTTATTTTTTTTAAATGCTCCAGTTGTGCATTTTTATTAAAAGGCATTTTTAATTGAACCCTAAACCAAGTACACAATGTACTTTTTGGTATTCCCAACTTATCTTTGATTTCGCTATATGTTTTACCCTGTAAACGTAGCTTTTTGGCCTCTTTTTTTATTTTATTGTCATATTTTCTTTGAGACATATATACTCGTATTGAATACTACCTCCTAATTATACCATCTATTGTTCAATGTTGTCAAAATTAAGAACCCTATCAAGATAGGGTCCTTTTTATATAACCAAAATATTATATCTTCAATCTCCTACCAAGAGATTCTGACAATGGCTCTGTTTCCCGACTCAAATCTTCTTCAAGGTATTCTAATAATATCTTACGAACCTTAACTGGATTAATATCTTTTAAGGGTATTGTTATTCTCGGCCTAGTACTACTCTTGAACTCGAAATATAAGTTTTTAACAACAGGTGGTTCGTATATTATCCAAAAATGTCTGAAGTCTCTAAAGTCAAAGAATTTATCATCAATTTGTAAACCTTCATCGGTAATACCAAATTCAAGTTCTTCCATATCTTTATGATGATGTGCAAACAACACAATAGCCATAAGGATGATTAACAAACCAAAAAGAAAATTACCAGTCATTACGGCCACAAATAGCAGAACTATACTTATAAGGGTGGCCCAAACATACCAACTCTTACTTCTTTCAGGTGTTTCGAGTTCTGGGAATGTCCAATTTATTAAAAAGTTATCTTTTTCCATATATTTATATATTTAGTTTATACCTTAATTATATACCAACACGGTTGAAATTCAAAGCTTTTTCAGTTACAATCAAATATATTGGAGAGGTCGCATAGTGGCCTAGTGCGCTTGCTTGGAGTGCAAGTATACCGCAAGGTATCGGGAGTTCGAATCTCCCCCTCTCCGATTTTAAAAACAAGGCGTTAAACCTTGTTTTTAAATTTACTTAACAAGTTTTGAAATTCCCCAAATTAGATCATATATAGTTTTCATCATCTGACTAAATTCTTGGCTTTCAACGATAAACCCAAAACTTTCTTTTTTAGAAGAAATTACAGCCACCTTATTATCATATATTAAACACGCCACCTCAAAAGAAACTCCTTCTGGCAAGAATCGAGTCGTTCTCAAGGTTCTTGTATTTGAAGCTTTGAAATACCAATGATCCATTTCTTTTTTTTCTACACGCAATGAATTAACTTTAATCCCTAATTTAACTCTTTTTTCAAGATAATGAGTCAAAAAAGTCTCTCCTAATAATTCTACAATATCTTTTACAGAACCAAAATCTCTTAATTGTTTCTCCTTACAATTTAAAGTATCATTTAAAATTTCTTTAATATTCTCTTTACCTTCATAAAACAATATCTTTGGTTTTGTTTCTTTATTACTATACAAAGACAAAAACATTGGCAAAAATTTACTCACGATATCCGTCTTGTCTTGAAGTAAATCAACTAATTTATTAGGTGATTCTGGGATGAAATATTGGGTTTTCTTTTTAATTGTAGAGATAATCAAACCATCTTTCTTTAAAGACTCTAAAATCGCATAAATACTTGTTCTCTCAACATTAGCCTTTTTAGCAATTTCTTGTGCATTAGCACTATCTAACTCTAAACAAGCCAGGTAAACCCTGGCTTTTTTGTCTTTAAAGCCTATTTGTTGTAATAATTCGTATAATTCCATAAAAATATTAAATATATTCTAAAATACTAGAATGTCTTAATTATAGCATAACAGCATGTTTTGTCAATAGTTGTAATATCTAAACAACTTTGTCTAAAATACCGGACAAATCAGATTGTTTATGTTATCTTTGGGTATAACAAAAATAATTCTTTCAAAACACAAGATAAGGAGAAACTAATGATTAAAGCTATTCAATTGATTACCCCCGCCACATATGTGGGACATGGGGCAAACGATGGAGTGTACTACCCTACTGGATTACTAACAATCGCAAGCCAAATTGAGAAAATATTCACAAACATAAAAATCTATATTGATGATCAAAACGTTTCTGAAATAAAAATTCGAGATAATACTCAGATTGTAGGGATCTCAATACCCAGCCCTCTGTGTTATCAAAATGTTTTAAATTTTGCTAACACAGCAAAAAAACTTGGTAAAATTGTTGTTGTTGGAGAACCATATGCCACAGTGATGCATAAACTAATTATGCGAAACCAACCCTCGATAAAATATGTAATTCGTGGAAAAGGAGAAAATGCTTTCGTTGAGTTAATTTTAAATAACAATCATTTGAATTATGAAAATATTCTAGGACTTAGCTATAGGGACGGTAAAAAAATAGTACATAATCCAAACAATGATCAGCCTTGGAGTTACGATAGCTTCACTCCACTACCATTACACCTACTAACGTTTGGGATTAAAAAATATTGGAATAATTTTAATATTGCTTATAAAACTAAGAACACAAAATTTTTCCAAATTTTTACACATTTTGGGTGCACCTGGCAGAAAATTGCTGAACAAAAACGCTGTAAAAAACAATTCCCATACTGTTCATTTTGTGCCCTGCAAGATGAAGTTAGCGAAAGAGATCCGGAATCAATTATCACTGAGATAAAACAATATATCGAAACCTACCATATTCCAAAAGGTACAACTATTGTACTTAAAGATTATGGAGATAACATCGGTGGGCACAAAGAATTGTTATCTGAGTTAAACAACGAGATTAAAAAACATTCTTGGTGGAATCATTATAATTTTAATTGGATTATGTACTGTCAATCTAACTATTTAACAGAAGAAACTGCTAAATTACTTAATCAAATTAGATGCTCCCACCTATTTATCGGTTTTGATAGTGTAAACAATAAATTACAGAAATTAAATGGTCTGGGCACAAACCGCAAATCACACGAGCGAGCGATTGACTTATGCCGAAGATACAATATCAAAATCCAAGCAGCGTCTGTTGTTGGAATTGCAGGAGAAACTCCAGAAACACTGGAAGAAACATTTCAATTTTTTAAAAAAATATGTCTTACAAATATAGTCGAAAGAGTAAATTCTGCAATCTTTTTCCTAGTCCCTGGATCTCTCGCGTGGAAAATATTAGCAAAGAAGGTACCGGAAATCAACAATAAGGATTTATTTTCTACAACAGAACTACGAGGTTTGTGGATAAAATATTTTTGTCCACAAGTTAATTTAGAGATATTACATAAATATGCAATCAAGCTTGATAGCCTATCTTCGGGTGCACACACTAATATGGGTTACAAAAACAAGGAGAAAAATATGAGTGACCAACAATATTGTCCAAATTGTAATGAGTATTATCTTGGCTTTCATACAAGCGAAGACTGTCTAATTCACATAAGGTATACAAAGTTAATTAAGAAAGAGAAAACTGTTAAAAGAGAAATAGAAAAATTAATCAAAAAATACCATAATGAAATCTTGACTAGAACCGAAAACAAAGAACAAAAAACTTTTACAGAAAGCGCGCAAGATATTTATATTCGACATTATCCAAATGCTACAAAAACCGAATTAAATAAACTTATAAAGGATACACAAAATAAACTCCTAAAGTCTCAAAAAAATAAGGAGAAAAATAATGAACAAAATAGCCATTATCAAGATAGTTGCTGACAATCTAGAAGTTGGTTTCTTCGAAAACATACATTATTCTTTTGATAAAATAGAAAAGAATCAAAAGATTACAAGTATAGACGAATGCAACTGGGCAGGACATGAATTAATTTCACCGAACACATCGCGAGAAAAAAATGTCTGCTCCAAATGTATCTATATAAAATCTACAAAAACTGAAATGAACTTGTATCAAAAAGAAATACACACACCTTCAGAAAAAGCCTTATTAGAATCATTAAGTATTGTAAAAGTTCATTTACCAAAACAAAAACTCCTTCAACTTAAAGTTTTTATTAGCGACACAGAAGATCATAATTCATGATTAAAATTAAATATAAAAATTGATGGTAAGGATATAAAATCTAAAACCCGTGAAAAAAATCACGGGTTTTTTTATTTGGTATGTTCAATGAACATACTTTTAAAATCTAAATATTTTTTCCACTATTTCTTATTCATCTCAACCATTGTCTTAATAACTGAATCCAAATTTAAAGACTTGAACATCGAAACAGCCCATATAACCCCATAAAAATATTAAATATATTCTAACTATTTGAAATAATGAATTTTATGAATAATCGTATTTTTTAAACAACTTTTTTTAATATTATAGACATACAGCACTGTTTATTGTACCCTAAGCTATTCAAGATCTATTTTTTATGTCAAAATATAATTGCAAACTAACAAAAGACAATATGCAAAAAGATAAAACTATAGTAAGAGAAATAAGACATCTTATAACTTACAACTGCAATCTTAAGTGTTTGCATTGTTATTTGTCTGCAGGAGAGCATTCAGATATTAAAACAAATCAATTTTCTCAAAAAGAAGCTAATAAATTTTATGATTACTTTAAACCCGAAACTATTTCTGTAACAGGAGGGGAACCACTTCTTTATCCACGTTTAGTTAAAATATTAGCTAGGAGTACAGCAAAATATAATGGAAAATTAGAATTAGTAACAAACGGCTTACTATTAACTCCTAAATTATTAAATGAACTAAATGATTTAAACCCAAACATATCTTATCAAATATCTTTAGATGGTAACGAAAAATTTCACGATTACTTAAGACAAAAAAAAGGTGCTTATAAGGGTGGGGCAATAAAGGCAATTGATCTATGCTCTGCTTCTAGAAAATTAGTTAAAGCCAGAATGACCGTGACACCTAAAAATTACAATCAAATACAAACTGTAATTAATCGCCTTGATAAATTTGAAAGAAAAAATATTAAATTAATAATGAGAGCAGCTTTAGATAAAGGACGCGCACATAAAAATAATCTAAGCTTTGGAAATGATTTTGTAAAAGAATTAGAAAAATTCAAAAAAAAATCAAAATTTATTGATATCTCTATAACAGAAAGGTGTGGATATTGTCTAGATTCTATTTCTGTGGATCCATCAGGAGAAATTTATCCTTGTTGTTATTTTGTATTTAATCCAGAATACAAAATGGGAAACATGTTTAACCCTCAAAAACTAGAAAGACACCCAGATTTTCTAAATTATACTGGAAAATGTTTTGCTGTAGAAAAATTTTCTAAATTTCCACCTAAAAGCAGGTGTAAATCATGTATAGACAAAAAACTTTTAAAACCAGCTAAAGAATAGACAATTTTATTTTAATTTTGTTAAAGTATGAAAAAAATAACTAAAAAAAACAATCATATAACTTATATTGATTTTTATTTTACACAAAACAAACCGAGTTACGATGACTATCAAAAAATGATTCAAACAACGAGAAAAGAATATTTATTTGAAATAATAAAATTAAAGCTTAAACGGGATTATTTGATATCAAAATTTTCTTCAACAGAAATGATAAAATTAGCACACTGCCACAAAGCCTTAATTAATAAAATATTAAAAAGAACAATAAAATTATATAAGCCTTTATTAAAAAACAAAAAAGTAGGAATATATTGGAATGGCAGTTTTGGAAGAAATAGTAACAGATTATCAAGTGATTATGATTTAAATTTTATTTATCCAAATAAATTACGTAAAATAATGCTTCCTATAGAAGAACAAATTTGTTCGGCACTAGCAAAAATTGTTAACAGGCCAAGAGATCTTGTCCATGGCGCTGTGCCCTGTCATCTACCTTTATTAAACAAACTAGATTCAAAAAAGGCTTTTACAGGGATGATTTTTCGTATGAATTGGAAAAACAAAGAATCCGCTTCTCAAGAAAATATAAGTACAGGACTTGAAAATTTAATGTATAGAATATATTGGGCAAACAAATCAGACCAAACATATACAAGTTATTTATCAAACAGTGTAGACTCCGATAGGTGTGAATTTTGGTCAACAACACATGAGCCAGTTTATGGTAAAAAAATAACACAAGGAATATTCGACAAAGTAACAGAAAAAGAAATCAACATAACTAAAAATAAAAAGTTTGTTTTGGAATTTAACAAATTAATAAATAATTTTCATAAATTATTAATTTCACAAAAAAAAGAATTATTAGAAGTAGACACGTCAAAAGTTAAAAATATAAAAAAATACTATAAAAAAAGGCCTCTTGAAAATATATTTAATGTTTTAGCATTAATACGAAGAAAATTACTGTCAAAAGAAATTGATATCGGATCCATGAAAATAGATAAATATGCTTCTAACAAAAACATCAAAAAACTTTTGGGTAAGCAACTTTTTCATAAATTTTTTGAAAAAACTTCTTATTACCTTTGGTCAATAATTAGACTAGAAACCATATTTGAAAAAGAAAACATAAGATTTGGTTCTCACTCAAAACAAAATGTTAATAATTTGTTTCAAAAATCATATTCCTCAACATGTCCTGATGTAAACAATTTTCAATTACATCACAACTCTTTACTTGATGAACTGCACAAAATTTTAGAAGAGGTATTAAATAAACTTAAAATTGAATATATGAATTATGATGTAAGAAAAGAATACATTAATATAACAAACTATAGTCCCTTTTCTCATATAAATGAAGTTTCTTTAAAATTCCAAAAACAACCATTCTTACTACCTTTTATAAAAGTAAACTCCAAAGAGGTGCCAGTTCATCCAGACACCTTTAAAGATCTACAATTAAATAAAAAAAACATCATAAAACAAATTTTAGTATACCCAACATCTTCATTTAGGACAGTATATTTTCCTAAAAAAAATATTTGTTATAAATTACCTCTTCTAAGAAAAATTACCCGCGGGCTTAGAGACCTTTCAAATAAAGAGCTTGATAGAAGCAACAGAGCACAAAAATTACTTTCTTCCCATAATTTTGAAGGATTTAATTTTTTATCGGAGAAATGTTATAAATCAAATAACCCCAATTTTAATTACATTATTAGAAAAATGCCAAAAACAAAATGTTTTCCTTGGTTTTATGTTATAAGTTCTCAAAAATTTGATGCAGATTTTGAAATGAAGTGTATGTCTAAAATAATTAAAAGTTGGATGTTCTTGGCTTCAAAAGAAATTTTTTTAGAATCCCCGCATACACAAAACTTTTTAGTTGATTCTGATACAAATATTTATTATCGAGATTTAAGTGATGTTCGAGTAGTTAAAACAAAAAAGGACAAAGATTCTGTCTTACTCCCGTCCTATTACAATAAAGATTATAATCCAGGCGATGTACTCTCGATAATTTTTGATAGAGCTGTTTGTAGACAAAATTTAGATCATTTATTTAAATATAGTAAAAAATTAGGTAATAAAGAAAAAAAGATAATAAAACAATTAATACAAACAGAAATAAATAAATATAATTTACCTTTTCCTAATTACTCCATGGATTTCATAAAAAATAAGCCAGAAAGAATTCCTCAAAAAATAAAATTAACATCTTGGAGAAAATAATTACATAATTCAAAAACACCTTTAGACAAAAAGGTGTTTTTGAATACTCTTAAATATATTCCACTATTTCTTATTCATCTCAATCATTGTCTTAATAACTGAATCTGGTGTTAAAGAAATACTATCAATTCCTTGTTTAGATAAAAACTTTGCAAAATCCGGAAAATCACTTGGGGCTTGTCCACATATTCCAATCTTTGTTTTAGTTTTCTTAGCTGCTTGGATAGCTTGAGTAATTAATTTTTTAACAGCTTCATTCTTTTCATTACCTACATGAGCTATTAAACTAGAGTCCCTATCTAGACCTAAAGTTAATTGAGTTAAATCATTAGAACCAATTGAGAACCCATCAAATAGTTTTGCAAATTCTTCAGCTAAAATAATATTAGCAGGAATTTCTACCATCATATATATCTCTAATTTATTCTTACCCCTCTTTAATCCTTGACTAGACATAATCTGAATAACCTTCTTAGCTTCATCTAATGTTCTAACAAACGGAATCATAATTTTAACATTATCTAATCCCATTTCTTGTCTAACTTTTTGCAATGCTTTGCATTCCAATTTAAAAATCTCAATAAATTTTGGGTCATAATATCTAGAAGCCCCACGCCAACCAATCATTGGGTTCTCTTCTTTTGGCTCAAAGTTTGTACCTCCAATTAAATTAACATACTCATTAGTCTTAAAATCAGACAATCTAACAATTACATCTTTAGGATAAAATGCAGCTGCAATCCTAGCAATTCCTTCAGCTAATTCTCCTACAAAAAAGTCTGTTTTTTTAGAATATTCCTTAGTTAATTTATCTATCTGAACTTTTAGTGCCTTAGACTTTAATTTATCATAATTCAATAAAGCTAATGGATGAACTTTGATATAGTTATTGATTATGAATTCTTCTCTAGCTAAACCAACCCCATCATTAGGTACAAAAGAAAATTCAAATGCACGCTCTGGCTCACCAACATTTAACATAATGCTGGTTTTTGGTTTTTTTAGAGATTTTAAATTAGTTTTCTTTACCCTATAATCTATTAATCCAGAATAAACTTTACCAACTTCTCCTTCTGCACAACTAACTGTGACATTTTCATAATTCTTAATCTTTTCATTAGCATCTCCCGTTCCAACAATGCAAGGAACCCCTAATTCACGAGATACAATTGCAGCATGTGCTGTCCTCCCACCAAGGTTAGTTACAATTGCTCCAGCAATTTTCATAACTGGTACCCAATCAGGATCTGTCATTTCTGTTACTAATACTTCTCCTGGCCTAAATTTATTAATATCCTTAACATCTCTAATTACATGGGCCTTACCTTGTCCAATTTTAGAACCAACAGCTTTTCCTACACACAACACTTTATCTTCAGAAGCTTTCTTTTTGTTAATAAGATATTCTTCTAAAACATTAACATCCTTTTGAGAATGAACTGTTTCTGGTCTAGCTTGAACAATAAACAGCTTGTTTGTTTTGCCATCCTTAGCCCATTCAATATCCATTGGTTTATCATAATGTTTTTCAATAATAACTGCCCATCTAGCTAATTGTGTTATTTCTTTATCGTTTATAGAAAATTTATCTTGATCAGCTGGTTTTACTTTCACGTTTTCAACATCATCCCCTTTATATATCATCTTAATATTCTTATTACCCAATGTCTTAGATAAAATTGCATTCTTATTCTTAGCCAAAGTTGGTTTAAAAACATAGAACTCATCTGGATTAACTTTACCCTGCACAATATTTTCTCCTAAACCATAGATTGAATTAATTAAAATTACATCTTCAAAACCAGATTCTGTATCAATTGAAAACATGACTCCTGAAGAAGCTAAATCACTGCGAACCATCTTTTGAACTGTTACAGATAAATATACATCAAAATGATTAAATTTTTTCTCTACTCTATATGAGATCGCTCGAGCTGTAAATAATGAAGCAAAACAATCCTTAACGGATGTAATCAATTCCTTTCTTCCAACTACATTTAAATATGTTTCTTGTTGCCCAGCAAAACTGGCATCTGGTAAATCTTCAGCTGTAGCTGAAGATCTTACAGCAACATCTTCTGCTTTACCAAATTTATGATAAGCATTTAGAATTTTTAATTCTAAATCTGCTGGCATTTTAGCATTAGAAATTAATGATCTAATTTTACTAGCTCTTTTAGTTAAATCTTGTACACTATTTTTCTTTAATCCTTTTAAACCACTTCTAATTCTACCTTCTAGATTATTAAATTCAATAAAATATTTATATGCTTCTGCTGTAATTGCAAAGCCATTAGGAATATTTACTCCTTTTTTGGATAGTTCAGAATACATCTCTCCTAAAGAAGCATTTTTACCACCCACTAAAGGAACATCTTTATTTGAAATATCTTTAAACCAAAGAATGTGTTTTTTTGTTTTTTTGAGCATGTATTTTATATATATTTAATTAAAAATTTAATTTTTTAGCATATTTACCTAGATACGGCATTTCCCACATAGAATTTCTTAAAGCATTTACAATACCTAATAGCATTAAAACAATTGTAATAACAGCTCCGATTGGTGCTATTATAAACCATCCAAAAACTGGTATTGATCCTAAGATAGCGATTATTATAGAAAAGACGAATAATACTAAACCTTGTTTAGCGTGATGCTGACAAAATTCACTCTCTTTCTTTAAAAACATTGGGATTAAGAACAAAATCCAAATATACCCAATAGCAGCAATAACTCCATCATCCTGTTCATCAACTACTTCTTTTTTAAATTCGTCGGTTACTTGTTTAACTGCTTGTTTGATTTCTTCTCCTTCTTCTTTTATTGTTTGTTTATTCATAGTTTTTTAATTAATTTTTAAATCACTTCGTACCTTATTTGTATGATACTTAATTATCTTATTAACTTTCCCAGCTACAACATTTACAGCATTAACAACTAAAGCAATAACAACAGCCCAAACTATCATAGCTATAGTTTCTAAAAAAATGTTAAATATTGTCCAAGCTTCTAAATATTGGAAGATTTTAATTAACCCAGACATAAACCCAACCAGTAACCCAAAAGACATTGGTACAAAAAAAGAATTTTTAATATCTTTAATTTTAACAAATCTAGCCGACAAGCCAATCAAAATTAAAAATTCAAAAATTAAAACTAAACCAGGCAAAATATCTTTAGCTAAAAATTCAAAAAACTCAAACATCCCTAAAAAAACAATAACAGCTTCGAGAATAACAAAAAACAGAAAAAGTCCTTTAAACTCATTCCAGAAAAAAGATATTTTCTTTGGTCTTTCTATCTGTTTCTGAGTTTCCAATTCTATATCCTCAGATCCTTCAATTTCAATCTCTTCTAAACCAGAAGGCAATTGATCTTCTGGATCCAAATTCTGATGAGGTAAAAGTTTTTCTTCTAATTCTTCTACTTCTTGTTCTAATTTTTTAAAATTAGTTATAGACATACATATATTATATCACACCCCACAGAAACCAAAAAGTGGCTGTAGATACAGCCACTTCTTAAAATATATTATTTAAATTACATTCCCATCATCCCAGGATTCATACCTGCTGGCATCTGAGGCATATTATCTTCTTTGCCTGGCAACTCTGCTATGACTGCTTCAGTAGTTAAAACTAGTGAAGCAATTGAAGCTGCATTTTGTAAAGCTGATCTAGTAACTTTTGTCGGGTCAATTATACCAACCTCTACTAAATCTTCATATTTATTCTTTTCTGCGTTATATCCAAAATTACCTTCACGTTTTTTAATTTCAGAAACAACAACTGAACCGTCTTTACCTGCGTTAATAGCTATTTGTTTAACTGGTTCTTCTAAAGCTCTCTTTAAAATATCTAAACCAATTTTTTCTTCATCATTAATCTCAATATTATCAAGTACATGTAAAGCTCTAATTAAAGCTACTCCTCCACCAACAACAATTCCTTCTTCAACAGCAGCTCTAGTAGCTGATAAAGCATCTTCAATCCTATGTTTAACTTCTTTCATTTCAGTTTCAGTAGCAGCACCAACTTTTAGTACAGCTACACCTCCACCTAATTTACCTAGACGTTCTTGAAGTTTTTCTTTATCAAAATCTGAAGTAATGTTTTCCAATTGGGCTTTAATTTGTTCAACTCTAGTTTTAATTTCATTTTCTTCACCTTTACCTTCAACTATTGTTGTATCTTCTTTAGTTGATACAATTTTTCTAGCTTGTCCTAAATCATTTAGATCAGCACCTTCTAATTTTAATCCAACTTCTTCTGAAATTACCCTAGCTCCAGTTAGTACAGCAATATCTGCCAACATCTCTTTTTTACGATCACCAAAACCAGGAGCCTTAACAGCTAATACATTAAATACTCCTTGAAGTTTATTTAAAACTAAAGTGGTTAAAGCTACTCCATCAACTTCATCAGCTATAATGACCAAATCCTTTTTACCAGCTTGAACCAGTTTTTCCAATAAAGGGCGAATATCTTCAACAGAAGAAACCTTTCCATCAGTTATTAAAATATATGGATTATCCATAACTGCTTCCATGCGTGCTGTGTCAGTAATCATGTATGGAGAAACATATCCTTGATCAAATTGCATTCCTTCAACAATTTCTTTTTTTAAACCAAATTCTTGCGATTCTTCAACAGTAATTACTCCGTCTTTACCTACTTCATCCATAACTTCAGCAATTAAACTACCAATTTTTTTATCATTAGCAGAAATTGAAGCTATATGAGTAATATCTTCTTTACCTTGAACAGGTTTAGAAATATTTCCTTGCAATTCTTTAACAACAGCATCAACACCTTTCTCAATCCCACGACGAATAGCCATCGGATCTGATCCTGCAGTTACATTTTTTAAACCTTGAGTTAAAATACTTTGCGCAAGCAAAGTAGCTGTAGTTGTTCCGTCTCCAGCAACATCGTTTGTTTTAGTAGCAACTTCTTTAACCATCTCTGCACCAATAGCTTCAAATTTATCTTCCAATTCAATTTCTTTAGCTACAGAAACTCCATCTTTAGTTACAGTTGGTGAACCAAAAGATTCTCCAATTACAACATTACGACCCTTAGGCCCTAAAGTTACTTTCACAGTATCAGCTAATTGATCAACCCCTTTTTTTAAAGCTAATCTAGCTTTTTCATCAAAAATTATTTGTTTAGCCATATATATGTATATTAATTGATAATAGCGATTACATCAGATTGAGATAAAACATAGTATGTTTCATCTTGAACCTTAATTTCTTCTGGAGCATATTGTTTAAACATAATATTATCTCCAACTTTAACGTCCATTTCTAGACGATTACCATTGTCCAAAACACGACCTGGTCCAACAGCAACAACTTGGCCTTTTTCAGCCTTTTCTTTAGCGTTTTCTGGTAAAACAATACCAGACTTCTCTTCTTTTTGAAGAGGTTTAACAATCAAATGATCTGTTAAAGGTTGTAAATTCATAATTTTAAGCTTAATTACATTTTTTTATATTAATATCTTAGCACTCTTATGTCAAGAGTGCTAATTACTCTTTAATTATTTATTGTACAACAAAAAAAGAGACTGTCAAGCCTGTGGAAAACATTTTTTGACATATTGTATATATGGGCCTATAATTAAGGTAATAGTAGAAGCGGTAATAACCGCAAAAATATTTAAAAAAAATCACTTTTTTTAAAACTACTTTACAGAGTATCTATATCGCCAAGAAGGAGGTGTGCGGCACTTATATGTTACTCAGGAAATCTGAAAAAAAAGCTCATTTACAAATCAATTTAATTGAATCGGAAAATTGAAACGGAGGATATCCTAATGAAAAAACTTCTGCTTATTACCGTCCTCTCCATTATTGTTTTGCTGGTTACTTTTGCATGTGCTCAGGCGGAAACCAAAAATAATAATGACAAAAAGGAATTAGCGCTTTTGAAAGATTCCCGTGTGGACAACAGTTCAACAACGTGTACCGCAGATGCATTGATGATTAAAAAAGAGATCAAAGACACTGTAAGATACCCGGTTAAAGCCAATCAAACCCTTAAGCAGGCTGGTACAGACAGTGAGATTATGAACAGTGTAGCTGCGATGGAGAATATTCGTGGTTCAACAGCAGGAAACAGTGGCGTAAGTTACATGATGACTGAAAAATCTGATGAGGATTGCACGGGTGATAATAAAGCAAGTCCTCAAACAAGTGGCGTAAATTATATTGATGCTTTCCAGGTGAATGGATTAACTTTGATGGTGCGCAATGACAGAGCTGGCCCATTGAATGTTAATAGTATTAATACAAACTCGACCAGAATCGTACATACAGCTATCGAAGCTTTATTATCTTCCAGCCTAAAAAAGGACCCGGAAAATATGCTAAATGAGGTTGAAAATAAAACCAAGTTTGGCACAGTAGAAACAACTTTTACGGAATCTACGATTACAGGATCTGAATTTCGGAATCATGTTGAATTACGTTTATAATTATTGATGGAAAATTGTCCTTTAAGGAGGGACACAGAAACATAAAAAGCCCCTACCTATATTCTTTCAAATTTGAATATTGTGACCAGGGGTGCTTTTTTTACTCAAAAAACCAACTATTAAAAACCAAATTAACACCCCACCACCCAATGTCCACAAAAAGTGATCAAAAAGAAAAAGAAACAAAAAGAAGAAAACAAAAATATATGACAATTTAGAATCAAACATCTTTTTAACAAACGGATACATTAAAAATATTAAAATTAATAAATTAAGTATTCCTAATTCAGCTAGTAATAATAAATAGATATTATGTACTGGTTGATAATCCCAAGCAGACTGACCAGAATATGTTTTCTGCAATTCCACTGTATAATTCCCTACTCCAGCTCCCAGTAATGGGTGTTTTTTAATTATTTGAAAAGCCTGGGAATAACCAGAAATTCTTTCTGTATTAGATTTAACTTCTAATCTTTCGGAACCTACAACACGAGTTTTTATTAATGGTAAATATATTACAGATAAACAGGTTAATAACACTAAACAAACAATTGGTAATATCTTTTTCTTTTTTAAGAAAAAGATATGATATAGGATAATAATCAAAAGAGCTACCCAAGCTGCCCTAGAAAAAGAAAAAAATAAAGCAGCAGAAGATATTAAGGATAAAATAATTAAAATATTCTTTTGATATATCTTCTTTAAACGAGGATATAAATAAAAAGAAAGAATAAGAGAAACAATAAGAAAACCAGCTAAAATATTTGGATGAGGAAAAGTTCCATAAGCACGTAACCATCTTTCTCCTCCAGTTTCAATTACACTTTGTCCTGCAACAGAAGCTGAATGAATTGCCAAACCCAACCATTTACTTGCAAAAGAACTTTGAGTTAAAAATTGATAAATTCCTAAACTTGCAGATAAACCCGTTGAGATGACAAAAGTCCAAATGAATTTAATCTTATCAAAATTAATTTTAGAAAACATCCATATCAATGATATACCTTGAAAAATACGTAATAGCCAATAAAAATTAATTAATTTGTTGTCTGCAATAATAAAATTTAAAACAACAAACAATATAGCCAGTAATATATATTTAATATATTTGATACATTTAAAACTTTTAAAATTTAAAATTAAGAATATTGATAATATTAATATATATACAATATCAAATGAATATATAGATAATCTTCCATATTCCCAAACATTTCCATTAATTTGTGGATCTGAAATAATCCACCTTGTTTGGAAAGGTAAAAGGAATATGAATAGGTATGTTAGATATTCTAAAGCTCTTTTCATTTAATTAAATAACAAAAATTAAAAATATGTAGCGATTAATCTTTTCAAACATTTGTTGAGGATCATTAGTTCTCTCTGTTTTCTTTTCTAACTTAGAGAACTCTTGCCAAAAATCATCTGCGTAGCTTTGGCTGGATGTATTAATATATCGCTTGAGGTTAAATAAACACTCAATTACAATATCCTCCAAAAAGAAAGGTAAAATTCTTCTAAATCTGGTTATATAAAACAGCCAATCAAGTAATATAAATGTTTTGGTTTTTTTAGCTCTAACTTCTAACATTGTCTCCATCTGATCTAAATCGTCTTGCTTGTAGTCTGTTAAGAAATAAAAGTTCTTTTGTAAATTATGAAAATGTTTTTCAGCTTTTTTAATTTTATCTTCATCCAATTTATGTAATATCAAATGTTTCAAACAAAGCTTTAAAGAATTTAATTTAATCAAATCATCATCGCCTTTTTTAAAATATTTCTTTCTTATGTCTCCATCAAGATAAAAGCCTTCTACTCTGTAAAACCCTAAACTCAAGAATATTCTTGGCATAATATGTAAATTGCAAATATGATCTTTGTGTTCCTTACAAGGCAAACTGTCCTTTATCTCTCCTAAGGCCCTCTTGTCTTTAATTAATCTATGAAACTTAATTAAATTATCACAAACAATATATACATCAATATCAGAAAACTCACTTTCATTTCCTAAAATAGCGCTGCCACCAAAAATAATTTTCTCGTTTGGAAAAAACTTCTTCAATTTACTATTCAACTCTTCAAAAAGTTTTTCATCCATATATTATATCCTTATTTCTAGTATTAAACTTTTCAGCATATTCTTTTCTTTTATCATAAGGGTGCATTTTTAAAATATTATCATTAACAATAACTCCATCACCTTTATTCATTTGTTGTTTTAATAGTTTTGGCATAATAGTAAGTTGGATTTTTTTGAAAAAAGTTTCAAAAAACTTAAATCCAAATAGTTTTTCTAAAATCTTTTGTATTAATGTATTTTTTATTTTTAATTTAAACTTCATCCTTTCTGGTGTATATATTTCCTTGTAGTTATATATCTCCTTTTTAACCCAATCATTTGATTGTAAAAATCTTTCTAAATAGTTTTCACTATCATAAATCGGTAATAACCCAGAAAACCATTGAGTTAAATATATATCATCTTTTAATTTAATATCCTCTAGATTCATTCCAGACTCAGAAAGATAAAAAGAAAAACAAAATTTATCTTCAACTATTCTGGGGGTAGGACGTAAGTTTAAAAGTTTAAAGAAGCCTGTCGCAAACCACCTTGCTGCCCAAATTTTGTTAGATGATGTAATAATTAAAAAATCAATATCATCTTCTTTTTTAGCATTTAAATATCCTAAAACATTACACAAAAAAACTGCTCGTATAAACGGCAGATAACTTAAGAGTCTAACAGCTCTTTTTGCTCTTCGTATTTTATTTAATGATTCTGAATATCTTTCTTGTCTGGTTTTGATAATATTACCACGATTTAAAAGAAAATATGTATTATCCTTTTCTTTAATCTTATCCATCTCTATTAATCCATCAACTCCTTTTAATATATCTTCTTTTGAATATTTAATATTAGATATTAGGTAAAAATAAATCTCCTCTAACTTTAGCGGATACTCAAACAAATCAAACCATATAATGGTCTTAAGTATGTTTTTCTGCATTTCATCCATGATTTTATTCTAACACTAGAAAATAAAAAAAGCTATTGAATTAAATCAACAACATTTTTCCGTATTTCATCAACTACTATCTTCTCTGCTTCCATTAAATTAGAACTATCTAAACAAAATTCTGCAAAATCTTTAGCTCCTTGAGGATTAAAAACTCTAGTTAATTCTTTTGAATTATAATTAGATTTTGTAAAAATATGCGCACAGATTTTTAAATTCTTTTCTTTAGAACTATCTGGTTTTTCAAACAATATGACTACAATTTCAGAATCTGGAATTGAAGTAATAATCTCCTCAACAGCACTGTGGACATCTTTAATATTTGCACCAGATTTTACAAAATCTTCATGTGAAATTAAAGACCAAACTAATTTAATTGAAGCATCTTGTTGTAGCCTAGCCAATACTCTCCCCCAGAGCTTTAATGTTGAAAGATTCTTTGATTGATAAAGGTTTTTAACAACTGTTTGACGATCAGCGCCAAGTGAAATTAATTCTGAAGTAACAGCTAAAACATCTGGAGTAACACTGGATGATTTAAAAGCCCTTGTCTTTGTCATTATTCCAGCTAATAATAAGGTTGATATATCACTATTAACATCTCCAAAATCCTTTTTTAAAAAATTATACATTACCTGTGATGTTGCTACAGATTTTAAATCAATTAAATTTATCTGACCATAATTCTCATTAGCTGTTGATTGATCGATATTAATAATAGGCACCTTATAATACAGCTCCCTATTATCCTCATATATATCACCTAAAGATTCTAAGTCTGGGCTATCTACTACAATGATTAAATCATAAACAAAATCACTTGAACCAGTAGTAATGTCTTTTTCTTCAAAAAAACCACTCTTAGGAGTAATATATATCTTTAATTCATTATCATTTACATCATAACTAAACTCTTCTACTCCAGCATTCTTTAAATGAAGGTTGATTATGAATCGACGTAAATTAACTAGTTTATCTTTAACTAAGTCTATTCCTTTTAAGAAAGACCTATTACTCTCCAATTCAAATCTATCACAAGCAATTGTAACTTCTTTATCTTTTTTCTTTAAAATATTAAAAATAGCTAAAGCACTAGTTAAGCTATCTACTGTATAATTCTTTTTAAAGACTATTAATACATTACTAGATTTATCAATCAATCTCTTGGCTTGTTCATTTAAGTCCTGGGACATACAAATTTATCATTCTAAATGTTTAATAATCAATTATACATTCTTAAGAGAATTGGGTCAACTGTAGGGAAATAAAAAAGGTCTTTACTGTTTGTAAAATACTACAAACAATAAAGACCCAATAAAGCCTGTTATACAAGATGGAACCTGTCACGAGGAGATAGTTTTCTGTCCACCATCTATTGCTACAAGAAAAATCTTACCAGAAGCCTCTTTAGGACTTATGTTTTTTATGCATAAGCATGTTCCCTAACAAGGCGAGTTTGTGCACAAACTCAATCCAATAAGCAAAGATCTACTCGCAAAAATTCAGCTAAAGACAAAGCGCTAATGTGCTCGACCCAACAGATTAAATGTTGACACGAGCGACTAGGACCAATCGTTGAAACATCGTTAGCCCTAATAAGCACTTTAATCTTAATAGCCCCAAAGAAAAAACTTATAAAAGAAACGATCCTTTCAATAAGATTCCTCATTAGTACCCTCCTGACTAAAGTGTTAAATAAATGTAACGTACAAAAATATTACTTCCTTTAGTATATACCAAAACACTTTTTCTTGTCAAACAATTGACTAAATCACGTATTTGTTATACCTTTAATACATATTGAAGAAGAGATTCGCTCTACGCAATCTATTTTTTTAACCCAAAATTCATGAATGTAACAGAATTATCAAGACAAGTTAGAATTCCAACAAAAAAACTGCGAGAAATATTACCGCAGGTTGGTTTTGATATTGGTGCTAAAGCCATAAAAATAGATGAAAAAACAGCAAATCAAATAATTAAAAAGTTAAATGATCCTACTGTGCGTGCTGAAGTACTTGGAGAAGAAACAAACGGTTTAACAAGAAGATCAGATGTAATTCAAGAAAAAGTTGCAGAACAACAACCTAAAGATAAAAAGGTAAAAATTAAAGAAACCATAATTGTAAAAGACTTAGCCGAAGACCTAGGAGTTCCAGTTACTAAATTAGTTTTAGAATTAATGAAGAATGGCGTAATGGCTTCTTTAAATCAATCAATAGATTATGAAACCGCAGCTATCATAGCTGGAGATTTTGGTTTTGAAGTAGAAAAAGATGAAGGAATAGATTCTCTTGATTGGGAAAAAGAAAAAAAAGAACGTGACGAGCATTTTGCAGATAAAAAAGAAAACTTATCTAGTCGCCCACCAGTAGTTGTTGTAATGGGCCACGTTGATCATGGTAAAACTAAATTACTTGATGCAATCAGAGAAACTAATGTAGTAGATTCTGAAGCTGGTGGAATTACTCAACATATTGGTGCATATCAAGTTGAAAAAAATAACCAAGCAATTACATTCATAGACACGCCAGGTCATGAAGCTTTTTCTGCTATGAGATCTCGTGGTGCACAAGTTGCAGATATTGCCATATTAATTGTTGCAGCTGATGATGGCGTACAACCACAAACAATTGAAGCTGTATCACATATACGATCAGCTGGATTGCCAATGATTGTAGCGATTAATAAGATAGATAAACCAGAAGCAAATATAGATAAAATTAAATCTGAATTAGCAGAAATTAATTTAACACCTGAAGATTGGGGCGGTAAAACCATTACTTCAGAAATTTCAGCTAAACAAAAAATAAATATAGATGGGATCCTAGATACATTACTTTTAGTTTATGAAATGGAAAAAGAAAATATTCAGGGTAACTCAAACCGCGGAGCTGTTGGAACAATTATTGAATCACATGTAGACAAAGGTAAAGGACCAGTAGCAACATGTTTAGTTCAAACAGGTACATTAGATATTGGTGATACAGTTAAAATTGGAACAGGTGTAAGTAAGATACGGGCTTTAAAAAACTGGCTTGGGGAAAATATCAAACAAGCCGGTCCTTCTACTCCATCACAAATTATTGGATTAAAATGCATTCCACAAGTTGGTGAAATTCTCTGTGAAATATTAGATAAAAAAGAAATCAAGAAATTAAATAAAATCGCTGGACAACAAAAACATAGACTTATTCAAGAAAAACCAAAAACAATTACTCAAAACGATCAGGAAGATAAGAATGAAAAAACAAAGAAAGTTAATATAATATTAAAAGCAGATGTTTTTGGTTCCATTGAAGCAATCCAAGAGTCATTAGATAAAATTAAACACCCAGAAGTACAAATTAATGTTATCAAAAAAGGTTTAGGTAATATTAATGAAGGAGATGTTGAACAAGCTATTGATTCAAAAGCAAACCTTATTGGTTTTAACGTTAAAGCATTACCAAAAGCTGAAACATTATCAATAGTTAAAAAAACAAAAATCCAAACTTTTAATATCATCTATGATCTTCTTGATTTTGTTAAAGAAAAAGTTAATGAACAAATATCTCCTGAATTAGTTACTACTCAGTTAGGAAGATTAAAAGCTACACATATATTTAAAACAGGGAAAAAACATCAAGTAATTGGTGGTAAGGTAATTGAAGGAAAAATCACTCCAAACGCTTTAGTAGATATTATTCATAATGATGAAATTGTTGGTAAAGGCAAACTAAGTGAATTACAGTGTTCAAAAGAAAAAGTTAATGAGGTTGTAGTCGATCAAGAGTGCGGCATGCAAATTGATGACTTTAATCAAATCCAAGAAGGAGATATATTAGAATTTTATTCAGAAGAAACTAAAGAAAAAACCCTTTAATATATGGAAAATAAAATAGAAAAACTTAATTCGCTATTACAGAAAGAAATTAGTGAAACAATTAACCAGCTCGTTGAACTACCAGAAAGTATTCTCGCAACTATTAGCCGCGTCGAATGTGCGGCTAATTTAAATTCCATAAAAGTATTCGTTTCTTGTTTGCCTATTGAAAAAGAAAAAGAAACAATAAAAACCTTACAACAAAACCATCAAGTAATAATTGAGGGTTTAAATTCTAAACTTAAATTTAGAAAAATGCCAAAACTTTTCTTTAAGGTTGATAAATCAGAAGAGTTTGCCAGTAATATAGAGAAAGAATTGATTAAGATACAAAAAGATGAATCCTAAAAATTTTGATCAAATACTTAAATACATACAGCAAGCAAATAATATATTATTAACCGTCCATAGAGGTCATGATGGCGACGCGTTAGGTTCTATCACAGCTATGATAGACTTGCTTGAAAAACATAATACAAGCTATTGTGCTTTTTTACATGAAAAACCTAAAAAAGACTTTAATTTTTTACCACGTTTAGACAAAACAACAACTGAAATACAAAAAAACCAAAAATTTGATCTTGTCCTCATATTAGACTGTGGATCACGTGATATGTCAGATCCAAAAAGTTATGAGGAACATATTAATGAAAATACAGATATAATAAACATAGACCATCATTTATCTAATGATGCTTTTGGAAATATTAACTATGTAAACACAAAAGCCTCTTCTACCGCAGAAATATTAATTGATTTCTTCCAACACATTAAGCACAATATAAATAAACAGACAGCTACCTCTCTTCTGTGTGGTATTGCGTGTGATACCGAAATGTTTAATAATGCAGCAACAAATGAACACGTTATTCAACAAAGTAGTGAGTTATTAAAGCTTGGTGGAGACATGAACCTTATTACAAAAAGGATATTCCAAAACACAAATATAAAGTATGCAAAATTTTTAGGATCACTCTTAAAAAAAGTACAACATAATAAAAATTTAAACCTTGTCAGTTTAGTAATCACTCAAGATGATGTTGAAAGATCTGGCCTGAAAGAGGATGAAATATATGGAGTAGCTAATTTCCTCAAAAATACTAACGAGGGAGAAATAGTACTTTTACTTCGGGAAGAAAAAGACGGAAAGATAAAAGGAAGTTTACGTAGTAAACATATAAATATTGAACCTTTTGCGCAATTACTTGGTGGTGGTGGCCACAATAAAGCGGCTGGATTTACAATAGAGGGTAATATATCGCAAAATAGCAAAGGACAATATAAAATAGATTGACTTTTATTCTAAAAAACATATACTAAATATATACAAACTTTAATTTAAATATATGAATTTAATACCAACTGTTATAGAAAAATCAAATTTTGGTGAACGTGCATATGATATATATTCCCGCCTATTAAAAGAAAGGATAATTTTTTTGGGTGCACCAATTAATGATCTTGTTGCGAATACAGTCATTGCTCAAATGCTTTTTTTAGAATCACAAGATTCAAAAAAAGGAATTAAACTATACGTAAATTCTCCTGGGGGATCAGTTACGGCAGGTATGGCAATTTATGACACAATGCAATATGTTAAGTGTGATGTATCAACAATTTGTATAGGTATAGCAGCGTCTATGGGGGCTGTACTTGTAGCTGCTGGTACTAAAGGCAAAAGATTTAGTTTACCTAATTCTGAAATTATGCTTCATCAAGTAATGGGTGGTGCTGAAGGACAAGCTGTTGATGTAAAAATACAAGCTGAACATATCCTTAAAGTTAAGGATAAAATAAACAAGATATTAGCAACTCATACAGGAAAGTCATTAAATAAAATTGAAAAGGATACAGACAGGAATTACTTTATGTCAGCAGAAGAAGCTAAAAAATATGGAATAATTGATAAGATTATCAAAAAATAAAAATACATAATATATCAAAAACCAACCTTTTGGGTTGTTTTTTGTTTAAAATACCATCCTTGCCAAATACAATCTTCTGTGTTACACTTAAATCACTTAAATAAATAACATTTTCTGAAAAGAGTTACCAAGGATTGCATGTTTAAGGAAATTATCAATTTTAGCTAAATTTTAATGAATCTTGAGTATAAAAATATAATTAATAACTCAAAACAAGCAAATTTGTATATTTTAACATACCCAAATATTTTGGTGTAATAGATATTTGTATTAGCTAAACTGAATATATATTTTCTTAGGCAAGCTCTCTTTTTAGGATATTGGAGAGTTTTTATGTTTATATACCTAATAGTCGGACTGGCTGTAGGTCTAGGGTCTGGCTACCTTTTACGCCGTGTCTTAGCCGGTCGATTGACTGAGAATGCAGAATACAAAGCCCAAAGAGTTATTGAAGAAGCTAAATCAAAATATCAACAAGTCTTAATTGAAGCAAGAGATAAATCAATAAGACTTATTGATGATGCAAAAAAAGAAGAAAAAGAAAGAAGAGGTGAGATTACTAATTTACAAAAAAGAATAAATAAAAGGGAATCTCTATTTGATCAAAAGCTTTTAGAATTTGAAGACAAAAAACAACAACTTCTAGATAAAGCTGATAAATTAGAACAAGCTAAAAGCGAAGTTCTAAAAATCAAAGAAGATCAATTCGCAAAGTTACAAAAAATTGCTGAATTAACAAAAGAGCAAGCTAAAGATGTTTTATTAGAAAACACAGAAAAAGAAGTTAAAGATGAACTTTTTTCACGTGTTAGAAAATTACAAAACCAAGCATCTGAAGACTTAGAGAAAGAAGCTAAGAATATTTTAAGTTCCGTAATCGAACGTTGTGCTTCAAGTCATTCTTCAGAAACAACAACATCTGCTATTGCTTTACCTTCCGACGAAATGAAAGGTAGAATTATTGGTCGTGAGGGTAGAAATATTAAAACATTAGAAAATTTACTTGGTGTTGAAATTATTGTTGATGATACACCAGAAACAATTATTGTTTCTTGCTTCTCTCCTGTAAGGAGAGCTGTAGGTAAATTAGTTTTAGAAAAACTAATTGCTGATGGAAGAATCCACCCAGGCAGAATCGAAGATACAATTGAAGAAGCTAAAAAAGAAATAGCTTTAGAGATTAAAAAGGCTGGTGAAGACGCAGCTTATGAAGCTGGTGTAGCAGGACTTGATCCTAAATTAATTCAAGTTCTTGGTAGATTAAAATTCAGAACTTCATATGGACAAAATGTATTACAACACTCAGTTGAAGTAGCTCATCTATCTGTATTACTAGCAGAAGAGCTAGGGGCGGATGTAAGTATTGCTAGAAAAGGTGGCTTACTGCATGATATTGGTAAAGCCGTAGATCATGAAGTTGAAGGTACTCATCCAGAAATTGGATACAATATTCTGAAGAAATTTGGATTACCTGAAGAAATAGCTAAAATATCTATTGAACACCACGAAGATCACCCTACAACTTTAGAAGGTGTAATATCAAAAGTTGCAGATGCAATTTCTGGTGCAAGACCTGGTGCAAGAAAAGATACTTATGAAAACTACATTCAACGATTAACTGAATTAGAAGATACAGCTAAAGCATTTGAAGGTGTTGAAAAAGTATACGCTATTCAAGCTGGTAGAGAAATTCGTGTGTTTGTTGAACCAGAAAAAATTGATGATTTCGCTTCACAAAAACTAGCAAGAGAAATTGCGAACAAAATTGAACAGGAATTAAAATATCCTGGTGAGATCAGAGTTAATGTAATTCGTGAAACAAGAATGATTGAATACGCAAGATAAATATATTTTAAGATAACCTAAAACCGGCCTAATTGGCCGGTTTTAATTTGTTTATATATATAAAAAACTTAATATACTTCAACTTTCACATACTGAACACCAAATTGTTTAGCAGCTTCTCTGGTTGTCATCCAAACATCAACCCTATAATGATATTTCTTATTCATTCTATCTTCAACACTAAATACTTTATCACCAAATAATTCTGGTATTTTAATTTTAGTACCAAAAGGTAAAGAGTTAGCAGCTACGATCCCGTCATGAACAAATGTTCCATTAGCTGTAATAAATGGTGTGCTGTCACACTGGTCAACAGTTGAAGAATAAGCAGTGATGGTTGCATATTTTACCATCTTAGGTTGTTTATCTTCATTCTCAGGTAAGGTATATGCTGGACGAGTATTCTCATCTGTACCACTCATCATAACAAAATGAGCAGGTCCTTGAGCATATGGCTCAATTTCCTGTTCTTTTGCAAAAGCAATGTGTGGCAAAAACCATTCAAAAAGAAGCGCAAAAATCGCTAAGATTAAGAACTTTTCAGCCATTTTTAATTGTTTCAGGCATGGTTGCATATATTGTTTTATTAGCTAATACTAGCTATTTAGGCAAACTTAAAATTCTCTTTTTATAGAGAATTCTTATACTTTGCTTTCTTATTTACTACCCTAATTATAGCTTAGATAAGCTAAAAAGTCAATTTAATTATCCACAGCTATTCAATAAACATTACATCACCAAAAGAGTAAAATCTATACCTCTTTTTAATAGCTTTCTTGTATATTTCCATAACCTTGTCTACCCCTATAATTGCAGAGATTAACATAAGTAAACTAGACTTAGGTAAATGAAAATTCGTAATTATGGCATCTACAAACCTAAAAGAATACCCAGGATAGATAAATAGATCTATCCAATCATTAAAAGGCCTTAATCCTTTACTGGTTGCTGCACTTTCTAAAACCCGTATACTTGTTGTACCAACAGCAATTATTCTTTTACCCTGTTCTTTTGCTTTATTTAATCTATCACAAGTTTGTTTATCTAATATCCCAAACTCTTTATGAATCTTATGGTCCTCAATCTTCTTTGTTTTAACTGGAGCAAAAGTTCCTAGCCCAACATGCAATGTAACAAACTCTATTTGAACATGTTTTTTATTCAGTTCTTTAAATACTTTATTAGTGAAATGTAATCCTGCTGTTGGTGCAGCAACTGAACCTTGATGTTCAGCATAAATAGTCTGATATTTTTTCCGAATATTTTTTGAGTCTTTAGTTTTAATATATGGCGGTAATGGAGTTTCTCCATATTGATCCAAAAAAACTTTAAATTTCTTTTCAGTCAAATTAAATTTGATTATCCAATTTTCATTATCTAGTTTCTCTAATATGTTCATCTTTAAAATATCTTTATCTAATTCTCTAGTCTTTCCTAACCTGCCTCCAACCAAACATTCCCACTTTCCTCTTCCTAAGTCTTTTAAGAGAAATATTTCTATCTTGCCTCCTGTTGGTTTCAATACCTTTAATCTAGCCGGAAAAACCTTAGAATTATTAAATACCAATACATCGTTGGTATCTACATACTTTGGTAAATTAAAGAAAAAATCGTGTTTAATTTTATCTTCAGTTTTATTGTATATTAAAAACTTTGACCTATCACGAGGAGTAATAGGTTTTTGAGCAATTAACTCTTTTGGTAAATTGTAATCAAATTTATTGAGATTCATAAAAATAAAAAAGTGGCTAAAGCCACTTTGATTGTATATAAAAATTATTTTTCTTGCAACTTTTCTATTTTCTTTTTAAGCTTTTTTATTCTCCGCCCATCAGATATATTTTTTAAACTCCAAGAAAGGATGAAGCCTACCAAAAAAGAAAAAAGATAACCAGTTAATAAAATCATTGCCATTTCTTCCATTGTTTTTCCTCCCAGTTATATATTAATTTTCTATTTATTCGTGTTCAGAATCATCCGGATTTATGCCCTGTTCCATCATTTTTTGTTTCTTCCAACGGACAAGAGCTAAAATCTTTTTTGTGACATCGTAGGACCCAGGTATTTGCTTAAATACAAATCTCGGATTTGGCCCTGCTGTCTGCACGTGCACATTACCAAAATGAAAGAAAGTTGGCAAGAACCCTTTAACTTCTGAATGTACATCCTGAATACGGTACAATCTGTGTGCAGATATATGTCTAGAAAAAAGACCTCTTTGTTCAATATTTACAATTCTCTCATTTGTTATTACCCAAACGTCTAAATAGTAATCAATCCAAGCTCTAAAGAAAAAAGTAAGTGCATATATGTAATATATACTAGTTAATAAATTAACAATAATTGTTTTAGTACCTCCATCTAATAGACTTGTATATTCAGTAGCTAACCATCTTAATACTAAAGGTAATAGGAAGATTATTAAATAAAGAAAAAATAACCTAAACATAATCCACCAATGTCTTCTTAACACCATTATTATCTTCTCATTTGGCTCTTGGCCTGGAAAAAGAGTTGTATAGGGCATAGGATTAAAATAAAGGGAGACTCCAATCTACACTTAAGATATATCTTAAGGAGAAAAAAGCTAAAACTAATAATGCTGCTAGATATATAAACATCATAATAAAATTAGTGGTTTCCCACATTCCAAAGCGCCACATGTGATATAAATTAAAAACTGTAAATACTAAAAATATTAGTACTACTATAAAATAAATTACTAACAAAACAGTTAAAGAAAGCATAAAAAGCTATATAATTCTATCTTGATTAGGTGGTTCTAAACCTAGATGTCGATAACCTAGATCTGTAACTACCCTACCCCGCGGAGTACGAGCCAAGAAACCAAGTTGCATTAAGTATGGTTCATAGATATCTTCAACAGTAGCCATCTCTTCGCCTGTAGACGCAGCTAATGTGTTTAAGCCAACCGGACCACCATTAAATTTTTCAACAATTGTTTTTAAAATCCTTCGATCAATATCATCCAAACCATGCTGATCAATTTGAAGCATTTCTAAAGCACCATTACATATATCTGAAGTAATTATACCATCTCCTTTAACCTCAGCAAAATCACGTACACGTTTCAATAATCTATTAGCGACTCTAGGAGTTTTTCTGCCTCTAGCAGCAATCTTTTCTGCAGCGTCATCTTCTACCTTACAATTTAAAATTCTTGATGATCTTTCAACGATTTTTTCCATTTCATTGTTTTGATAATAGTCAATCCTATAAATAGAACCAAATCTATCACGTAAAGGAGAAGACAATAGACTCAAACGAGTAGTTGCACCTATCATAGTAAACTTAGGTAAATCAATTCTTAAAGTTCTTGCTGAAGGACCTTTACCAATTACGATATCTAAAGCATAATCTTCCATAGCTGGGTATAAAACTTCTTCTACTAAGCGATTTAAACGATGAATTTCATCAATAAACAAAACATCGCCCTCTTCCATATTTGTTAAAATTGCAGCTAAATCACCAGCTCTTTCAATGGCAGGTCCAGAAGTAATCCTAACATTAGCATTCATTTCCCGACCAATAATATGTGCTAAAGTTGTTTTACCCAATCCAGGAGAACCATATAGTAAAGTGTGTTCTAAAGGTTCTTCCCTCTTCTTAGCAGCTTGAATAAATATATCTAAACTTTCTTTAATCTTATCTTGGCCAACAAATTCATTTAAATTCCTTGGACGCAAAGATAGATCAAGGTTTGAATCTTCATTTTGTTCTTCTTTTGATATTATGCGTTCTTCTTCATCCATAATATTTTAACCTTAACATTTTTGTATATATTTTGACAAATCAAAAAACCCGACCAATCGGGATCTTTTGGTGGGCGATACAAGAGTTGAACTTGTGACCTCTACGATGTCAACGTAGCGCTCTAACCAACTGAGCTAACCGCCCAACATATTTGCGCCTGGGTGGAATCGAACCACCTACATCCGTCTTATAAGGGCGGCGCTCTAACCGATGAGCTACAGGCGCATATTATACAAAAAGTATAGCTCAAATTAGCTTTTTTGTAAACCATTTAGCTTGCCAAAACGTATAAAATGGGGTATGTTAAACATATATGGAATTAAATAAAACTCAAAAAAAGAATATACAAAACTTTGTAAACCAGGCCAAACAGGCTGGATTTTTGAATTGGGTTAAAAAACTTATTAAAGAATTTCCAAAAGCTAAAATATATTTAGTTGGTGGTGCTGTACGCGATGCTCTATTACAAATTGAAACTAGAGATTATGATTTTGTAATTACAGGGGTTCCAATCAAAAAACTAGAGAAATTCTTAAATCCTTTGGGACATGTAGATTGGTTAAACTTAGTAGGTCGTGATTTTGGTATATTCAAATTCACCCCTAAAGGATTTAAAGGAAAAATTGAACCATTAGATATTGGATTACCACGTACAGAACACTCTGGCCAAAACCTAGGAATCTACACAGACTTTAAAGTTAAATCAGATCATAAATTACCAGTTGAAGAAGATTTAAAAAGACGTGATTTTACAATCAATGCAATGGCAATAGACTTAACTTCTGATGAGCTTGTGATTATTGATAAATTTAATGGATTAGAAGATTTAAAAAATAAAATTATCCGTACTGTTGGTAAACCTAAAGATAGATTTCAAGAAGATTATTCTCGTATGTTACGTGCAATACGATTTGCGTGCCAACTAGATTTTGAACTTGACGATGAGACTAAAAAGAATATTAAAAGGTTTATTAAAAATTTAAATAACAAAAAAGACAAATCTTTAATTATTCCAAGAGAAATCCTTGCTGAACAATTTATTAAAGCTCTATTGGCAAACCCTTTACGTGCTTTTGATCTATTTGATGAACTTAAGGTCTTTGATATATTGATCCCTGAAATCAAAGCAATGAAAGGATGCAAACAACCAATAAATTACCATTCCGAAGGTGATGTATGGCAACACACTAGATTATGTATGGAAATCTTAGATTCCAATCTATACAAAAATCAATTCAAAAAACCAATTACAATCAACGAAGAACAAAAACTATATAATTCTGAAGTTGTTTTGGCTACTCTATTACATGACATAGATAAACCAACCTGCTCTATTTGGATTGAGAAAAAAGGTAAAAAGAGACTCCAATTCTATAACCATGATGTAGAAGGTGGAAAAACAGCAGAAGATATATGTCAAAGATTAAAACTGTCTGCACCAAACAAAGTCGGGGTAGATTGCAAAAATGTTAACTGGCTGATTGCTAGACATATGCTTTTAATTGAAGGCAAAATAGACAAGATGAGGCAAACAAAAGTTGAAAAATATTTAATGTCTGATCGTTATCCTGGAGAAAATCTACTTAAACTATCATATGTTGATGCAATTTCTACTATTCCAGAAAAAAGAAAAATTCCAAAAAAGAAACCTGATTTAAAAAATTGGATTTCATTAAAAGGTTTTGATATTGCTTTAAAAAGAATTAAAGATATTCAAAAACTATCTAAGGATAAAAAACCTGTACCAAAAAGATTAATAGATGGAAACCAAGTTATTAAAACATTAAAAATAAAATCAGGTAAAAAGGTGGGCACAATCTTAGATAAAGTTAGGGAAGAACAGTTGAATAAGAAAATACAAACAAAAAAACAAGCTATTGAATATATTAAAAAGAGATTTAAATAAGATGAAGATAAAAATATCAGAAAACAATTCAAATGAACGTTTAGATAAATTTCTAACAGAAAAACTAAAAGACATATCTCGTTCACAGATTCAAAAACAGATTAAAAATAATCTGATTTTGGTTAATGATAAAGAAGTTACTCCTCATCATTTTCTAAAAGAAGATGATGTTATTGACATTCAAACAAACAAAGACAAAAAAGAAAAAGATAAAGGAACTACTTTAACTAAAAAAATTAAAATCATAGATGAAACTAATGAATATTTAATAGTTAATAAACCATCAGGTATATTGGTTCATCCAGACAATATTCATAACGAGACAACTCTATTAGATTGGGCTATCAAAAACTATCCAGAAATACAAAACATTAAATCAGAAGAAAATAGACCTGGAATTGTACATCGTTTAGACAGAGATGTCTCTGGATTATTAGTTATAGCTAAAACCCAAAAAATGTTTGAGCACCTAAAAAAACAATTTAAAACAAGGAAAGTAAAGAAGATATATCAAACATTGGTTCATGGAGAAGTAGAACCTCATGAAGGAGTTATAGATCGTTCAATTATACGTTCACAAAAAACAGGAATAATGATTGCTAAAAGTACAGCTGACTCAAAAGCAAAACCATCTATCACAGAATTTGAAGTATTAAAAAGATACAAAAACTATACTTTATTACAAATAAACTTAAAGACGGGCAGAACACATCAAATACGAGTTCATTTAAAAAGCATAGGACATTCAATTGTTGGTGATGCTTTGTACAAAACAAAAGACATACAAAATACATTTAAAAAGCTTCAACGTACTCAAAACATAAAAAACAGACTTGATTTAGACAGAATATTCCTATGCTCTATAGAACTCAGTTTTAAGGATTTAAATAAGGATCTAAAAGAATTTAAGATAAAATTACCACTAAAACTATCCTCTACCCTAAAAACACTACAAACCTTGACCTAGATTAAAATAAATGATAAGATAATATAGAATAATTTATATACATATGACAGAAAAAAAAGAACAAAAACTAGAATTAAAACCCGGCATGACCGTCAAAGTTCATGAACGAATTAAAGACGTTGATGCTAAAGGTAAAGAAAAAGAACGTACCCAAATTTTTGAGGGTATTATTATTGCTATAAAAAAACCAGGTACACAATCCGGTTCTTTTACAGTAAGAAAAATTGCTAAAGGCTATGGTGTTGAAAAAATATATCCTTTTAACTCTCCTTTAGTTAAAAAAATAGTTCCTACTAAACAAGCTGATGTTCGTAGGGCTAAACTATACTACTTAAGGGACCACAAAAAGAAATTAAAAGAAAAAAAGCTATAACTTTTTGAATAATACCTAATTTTGGTATAATAAAGGTGGTCGTTTGATCACATTTTATTCATTTAAGCGGATGTGGTGGAATTGGTATACACACACGGTTGAGGGCCGTGGCTCGCCCGAGTATGCGGGTTCAAGTCCCGCCATCCGCAGAAAAAATTATGCCTTTAAATCAATCGATTATCGAAAAACGTAACAAAATAATTAAAAGAAATAATTTTAAATTATTAAAAGTTTTTGATACTAATGAACATGAGGATTACAAAGACGTAGTTCTTGTACTTGATCCAAAAGATAACAAGAAAAAAGTTCTCAGGGTCGGCGAACATCGTACTAAAAACTTTTTTTACAGGGGCTATCATGGAAAATCTTTAATTATTCCTAAAATTTATAAAATAAACACAGAGAAAAATAATCCATACGAAATAGAAGAATTTATTCCAGGAAAGTTAATTCATCAAAAATTTAAAGTGACCTTAGCCGACAGCCTTATTCCTGACAAATATATTGATTTAATGATAAAATCATTTTGGGAGTTCCAAAAAGTAGCACAAAAACAAAGAATCCCAAGACACAAAGTATGGAACGAAAAAATTAAAAAACACTATAATTATGCAACAGTATTAATAGACAATCCAGACAGGGTAACTGAATTACTTAATAAACCAAAAATAAAAAAGTTTTTTCAAAACAATAAATATCTCTGCAAATGGAAATTTTCTATTGACAATTTAATTGTAACAGATGATAATAAATTAGGTTTTATTGATTTGGCTCGAGTAAGTAAAAGTTTTTGGGGTTATGATCTTGGTTGGATTTTCTGGCCAAGCTGGTTTCATTTAACAATAAATGAATACAAAAAAGCTAATAAACATTTTAAATATTTAGAAAAATTATTCAAGAAAATTAACAAACTGTCCCCTAAAAGTAATCGGGTGGATATAATCTATAGTGGATATCTTTTGATTTTAGAAAGAATTATTGGAACCTTTTTTGATCTATCAGCCCAGATATCCCACGCCCAAAAAATTAATTCACAAAACAAAAAGAGAAAAGCTTATATAAAATTTCTGAATGAGCTTTTAATATTAACTATTGATAAGATAGAAAAATACAAATAACTACTATGCCACTACCTTTTTCACATATAGTTTATGCAGACAAAATTTTGCAAGAACAGTTAAAAAACAATAAAATAGATACCAAAGAATATTTTATTGGTGCAACTTATCCAGATATTAGATATTTGGTTAGAGACGAAAGAAAAATCACTCATCCTAAATTTAAAAATTCACAAGAAATTTTAGATAAGACAAAAAGAGAAAAGCGTTCATTCGAGTTAGGATTATTAATTCATTGGTATATTGATAAAAAATGGGAAGAGTACTGGTTATTTATTTTTAACAAAAACAAAAAAGAATACCATAAAAACGTACGTTTAATTGAATTTTTGGGAGATCAAATCCTATATGACAAATTTGATAAAAACAAAATCATAACAACATACTTCAACAAACCAATCAACCAGGAAACGAACCAATATGATATAAAAGATATAGAAAGATGGCATCAGTTTATAAAAAAGGCTTTATCTAAAAAGATAAACTATGAATTAGTATATGAATGGTCCCAAATATTTGGTGTTAAAAAAAGTTTTATTGATGAAATAATTTATCAAATAGAAAAAATTGAAAACAAGCAAGAAATAATTAAAAAAATAGAAAATTTTGAAAAAGAATTATAAAGGGCACTTAGCTCAGCTGGTAGAGCATCTCGTTTACACCGAGGAGGTCGGGGGTTCGAGCCCCTCAGTGCCCACCATTAAAATAAAAAACAAAAATATGAAGTATGCTTTTTTTATAGTCCTATTAATCTTTGGCTTTATAATGGTTTGGAAAAGTAATAAATTTTTAGATTTCTTTGGTCGTATGGCTTTTGCAGATAAAGCTTTTGGTTTTTATGGTGGAACTAGAATGTTCTATAAACTTCTAGGAGTAACCCTAATGATTTTAAGTGCATTAATGGTTACAGGAGTATTAGAAAAAATAATTGTCGCTATTTTCTCTCCACTGAGTGGTGGTGGTAAATAAAAAACGGGCCTGTAGCTCAGTTGGCTAGAGCACCTGCTTTGCAAGCAGGGGGTCAGGGGTTCGAATCCCCTCAGGTCCACCAAAAAAGATTTTTCTTTTTTAAAAAGAAAAGTCTTTTTTGTTTTTTTAAATAATTTATTTTTAAAAAACTCTTTACATTAAGACTTTTTTATTTTATAATTAACCCATGAAGAAAAAAAGAAAACTATGTGGATAACTTTTCTTTAAAAAAATTAATTGGTTTACTTTAGAAAAGTTTTAAAGCAAGTTAATTAATTTTTCTCCCCATGCTCGTCGTCGCGTAATTTTTACGTAACAGGTAATGGTTTCGGAGAAAAGCAAAGGTCTAACATGCCAGCAAAGAAAAAGAAAGCAGCTCCAAAAAAGAGAAAAGTTGCTAAGAAGAAAAAAGTTGTAAAGAAAGCTGCTAAGAAAAAACCAGCTAAAAGAAAAGCAGCTCCAAAAAAGAGAAAAGTTGCTAAGAAAAAAGCTGTAAAGAAAGTTGCTAAGAAAAAAGCTGCTAAGAAAAAACCAGCTAAAAGAAAAGCAGCTCCAAAAAGAAAGAAAGTCGCTAAGAAGAGAAAAAAATAAACTCTTCTAAAAATTCCGAGTACTCGGGACTTTCTAGAGAAACAAAAAATCCGCCAAAATTAGCGGATTTTTTGTTATATCTTATATAATTTAAAAGTCTAATTCTTTTACCCTGTCCCAAGTATTTTCATCCAAAACTACCACACTGTAATCTGTAACTATATATAAATAATCATCTATAAACAATGCTCTTTTAGGATATACGTCTCCGATTGATTTTTTTAATTCTAACTCGTTGTTTTCATATGAGAATATATAACCACCTTTGCTACCTGGCATAAAGAATATTTTAAATTTATGATCCATTAAGAAAGCATGATGGTTGTTTAAAGCTTCTGAATAATATTCATCCATCATGTACTTATCTTCTTCAAAAGGTTCTTCTGGATCAGATACATTAAATAGGGAAAGTTTAACTTTAGAACCTTCTTTGCCAATCCCTAAAATTCTATCTTCATCAATTGGGTGGAGGTAAGAAGAATATCCTGGAATTTTTAATTCTCCTTTTATTTCAGGATTTTTTGGATTAGATAAATCTAAAACATAAAAAGGATCTGTTTGTCTAAATGTAACAACATAACCCTTATCTTGAATAAATCTAACTGAATAAATTCTTTCAGTTAATCCCATTCCTAAAGCTGAACCAATTTCCTCCATATCTTTATTCAAAACATATACATCACTCTCACTTTCATTACCACCCCAACCACCAAACATTGTACGACCAGAAATTGTAGTTGCAACCCTCAAGTTATTATCATATTCATCCATAGCAAACTGATTTAATAATACTCCAGGAACAGAACCTGCACTATCAACCTTCATATTATCTAAAGTAATTTTTGCAATACCAGTTCTTTCTAACTCCCTTTTATGTTTTTTAGAATAATCTGACATTCTATCTTCAAGTTCATTTTCGATTGTTAATCTACCATCGTCGTCTAATCCTCTATACCATCTTTCAAAAAGAACTGTTAGTTCTGATAATTTTGCTTGTGAAGATATATCATAAACTGATAATTTACCTAACTTTTCAATTAACCAATCTGGTGCAAAATCTTCATTTTCTTTAAAAAAGTTAAATATATATTTAACCATGTCTCCTGCATAATAGTAACTGACGTAAACAGCGTTTTCAGACATATATACTTGTGAAGCAGAATTAGAACCAGTAAAAGATACTCTCTTATTTACTTCTCCCGTAGTAGGATCTAATTTAACAACTGTATAGGTTGAATCTGTTGGGACAGGAGTAGTTGGATGATAAATATATTTACAACCAATTTCTACATCTCCTCTAGAGTCTTTTAATAAAGGTAAAGGACAAATTGTATCTGGGGTTACATAAGTACGTAAAACAAGATATATTGTTCCTTTATATAATCTGGAAGTAACTAAATATGTACTCTTGTCTGAATAATCTACATCCCATACTTCTTTTGGTTCATTTGGATCGGATATATTATATCCATATATTTTATTATTACTAAAAATAACTAAAACATCTTCATAAAGTAACATTTCCCCCTGTCTATCTATTTCACTACTCAATCTTAGTTCATCAACAGGATATGCCTTTATTGTCTTTATTCCGGCCCTAGGACGTTCGTTTTGCGGTAAAGTGTGTGAATTTATCAATTCTCTTGCTCCGCCCTCTAAGGTCCTTAAACGGTATTGTGCCTGCAGTGAAGCAAAAATTTCTTTACCGTTAGTTTTAACTATATCTGGTTCATCAATACCCTCTACTTGTACGTTAGTTTCAGAAACCCTAGATGGCTCACCTCCACCACCTCCCATTCCTACCTTATTAGCACTGGTATCCATTGCAAAACTTTCCTCCATCATAGGCATTACATCAACTCCCATACCTCTCTGTATTCCACTAGGCACACCTACATATCCATTCAATTCAGAGGCTTCTTGTAGATATTCTTTAAATTCTTCAGATGAAGAAAAATTATCAACTTTACTAATACTATCATTAGTGGTTGCTGGATTAAAAATAGGTTTTATTGGATCCAAATCAATAGATGGAATAATCATGACAACAAAAAAAGCCACTAAACACAGTAAGCCAATAATTGTTGTAATTGTTACAAAAATTTTAGGAAATTTCATAAGGTTTTGGTTAATTTATTACTACCTTATTATATCATTTAAGTTTATAAAAAAGAAAGCCCCTGATAACTTTGAGCTATCAGGGTTTTCCTTAAACTTATTTAAAACTATTGACAGCTTCGTCAAGAGTTTTAAAAACTTCCAATAGTTTAGATAATTTTGTTATTAATAATAACGATTGGAACGAGCTTCCACAATGAACACCAATAAATTTTATATCCCCTCCATTATTTCTCATTGTAGTAACCCCACCGATTATAACCCCAAAACCAGACGAATTAATGTTGGTCACTTTTGTAAAATCCATAACAACCTTCGTTTGTTTTTCTTCTACCAAATTATAAAAAATCTCAGGCAAGGCTGTCCAATCTGCGACACCCATCAATTCACCTTCGCATTTCAGCACAACTATTTCGTCTACTATTTTCTCTGTTGTCTTCACTGTACACCTCCTATATCTAAAATGAAAAATATCTAATTATTTAAAACAATTTATTTTGAAAATTATTCCTTTCCTCATCATTGAAAATCTTTATCACTCCGTGTTGTCCATCAAACCCAGGAGTAACATGTACCTTACCTTGCCTTGACCTAATAATTCCTTCTGCGATTTCTGGTAAAGTAACTTTTTCTAACTTTTCTTTAGGAACATTTAATAATATATCAAATTCTGTTCCCAAACTATCAAGTAGGTTTATATATTCCTTCTGAACTCTCTTAGAGCTCCTTGACTTTATATTTAACGCCTCTGCAACGATTTTGTCAAGCTCTATTAGTTTCTTAAAAGGAACCCTCTTTTTATCTATATACCCCTTAGGCCTATTAGGTTCTGCTAATTCTTCTACTCTGTTTAATGTCCCTATAGTTAAACCCTTCTTACAAATAGGGCAAATATTCTTTAATTTCTTCGATTCTTGTGGTTCACAAGAAAATTTACATTCTCTATGCCCATCTGCAAAATATAGTCCTTCTTCTGGATAAAATTCTACAGTGTATAGGAAAGATTTAGGATCATTTTCTTTAATTACATCACATATTTTATCATAATCTAATTCTTTTTCTGGAATTTCAAACACATTAGCTTCTCTAGCGATGTTTGGTAAAGAGTGAGCATCTGAACTTGAAAGTATTGCGATATTATCTAAATTTTTTATTCTCCAATGCATAGGAGGATCTGCAGACAATCCTGTTTCAACAGCATAAATTCTATCAGATAAGTCTCCCCAACATTCTTCTATAGAATCAAAGCCAGATTTAGATCCAAACATTGCAAACCAAGGAGTCCATATGTGTGCAGGAATTACCATACACCTTTCATCAGCTTCCCAACAAATTCTAGCTAAATCTCTAACATCTAATCCAATAATCGGACGGCCATCAGACTTTAAATTACACCCAGCTTTTTCTAAACTTGTATTTATCTTTTTAACTGCTTCTAAACTAGGAGCTAAAATACATATATGTAATCTTCTACATTTATCTCCTCTAGTATATATACAAGAAATTTCTGTAGCACAGATAAACTTAGTTTTTTTGTTTTTTAATGTATATATTCCTTTTCCTTTTTCAATCAACTGTTCTTTCATTTCTTTAAACCATTGAGGATGAGTAAAATCTCCAGTTGCCATTACGTCTACACCTTTCATCTGACAATATTTATCAATATTTTCCAAAGTTAACTGCGGCGAACAGGCTCTAGAAAACCTTGAGTGAATATGTAAATCAGCTATTATTTGCATAGAATTAAGTTTAACATTTTATTTTAAACAAAACAAAAATGGATTGGATAATTCAATTATCCAATCCACAATATTGTTCGTGTTCATTTATATCCCTTTCCTAATAATTGCTGACTTCTTTTTTTTAAATACAAATTTCCATTCATCGACTGACCCATAATTTTTTTCTCTTGAAAAAGCCCTAAACCTTATTCTCGAATCTGTCTCTTTACTATCTTTAAGTCGTTGTATGATTCGATATTCAACACGATATACATCATGTTTTTTTCCTCCCCGATCAAAAACTTCCGCTATTTTGTCTTCACTCACTACAGAACCTTGAGACAAAGATGAATTAATCATATCATTTGTATATCCACCAAATGGTTCTACAAACCATTGTGTATCTTTTTTCTGATTCATTTTATTTCACCTCCTTCATAATATAAATAAATTTAAAAACATCTATTCAAATCTAAATTAACATAAAATAATATTTAAATCAAACCAAAAACCCCAATAATGGGGTTTTTGAATTTATGGAGTCGTATAATAAATTTATGCTAGTGAAACTTGAACTGCGTTCATACCTTTGTCGGTTTCTTTAACCTCAAAAGTAACTGCAGTACCTTCACGTAGATCATTAAATTCAACTTCTACTAACTCGCTTGAATGAAAGAAAACATCTTTATCAAGCTCGTCAGAAGCAATAAAGCCGTATCCTTTATCCATAAGGCGTTTGATTGTACCTGTCATGAATTTTGAAAATTTAATTTTTAAAATCGTAAAATTAATATATCAAAAGGGAATTCGACTTCAATATTTCTCTTGTATGATAAATCTTTTTACTATTATCACCTTATCACAATTAAAAAATATTGTCAACTAAAATAGAGTGCATAATGCTGGCACTGACCTACTTTCGCCTAAAAGACTATCATCGGCGCTGACAGGCTTAACTGCCGAGTTCGAGATGGGATCGGGTGTGACCCTGCTGCTAGAAGTACCAACATTATACACTCTATTCGTATAATATTTATATATAACAAAATTTGTAAAATAAAGTAACCTTTTATACAAAATCACTAAAAGAATACTGGAACAAACGATTCTATTAGTATGGTATAAGCTAAATTTGTTGCCAAACTTACACTCTACCACCTATCAACCTGGTAGTCTTCCAGGGAATCATAAATCTTAATCTTAGGAACAGCTTCACGCTTATATGCTTTCAGCGTTTATCCAACCCGAACTTAGCTACCCAGCAATGCCATTGACATGACAACTGGTACACCAGAGGTTCGTCCTTCCCGGTCCTCTCGTACTAGGGAAAAGGTCCTTCAAGATTTGACGCTTACAGTGGATAGGAGACCGACAATTATGTTACTTTGCAAACCATATCTATGTTTTCCAATGCTCTATGGCGGTCCTGAGCGATCAGGACTCTGCATGTCGCCATGCAGTTCGGACTATATCTTCTCTAATATTTATTAGAGTTCAACGTATAGTCTCTGAGGATTCTAAACCAATAAATCTTGTTTTTTAGTTTTTCGATACTTTCCATTTTGATTCATCTTATATGATAAATCTACAATTTGTTTAATCCCATTTTTAGTCAAATGTTCATTATTATTCATAAGACCAACAATTGTTTTAAATAAATTAAATGTTCCTTGTTTTTCGGATAAAAGTTGATATTTCCCAAAAAAAGGAATTATCTTATTTATCAAATCTTCTCTATTTCGAACAACAAAAACATAAGTATCGTCACTTTTACGTTTTGCATGATTTTGTTTTAGGTATCCACACTTAAAATATTTCTGTATAACTTCAAGTGTTTCTATTCTCAAATAGCTTTGATTGACATGAAATTCCGGGATAATTTTAATCCCATGTTTCATTTTTGTGTCTTTATACAAAGCCACATGAAAAGTACCTTCACCTTCAACAAATCCTACAATATACCAAGGATTTATTTGTTTTAGTCTTTCCTGCTGATTGTCTGCACTCAACACATTTTCACTATGATATTTATTCATATGTACTAATTATATCATAGTAGTGTGAGATACTTCAACCCTCTAATATTTCTCCTATGAGGGTTAGTCAGAGTTTCCAGCATTTAGTTGAATTTATAGACAGCGCAGTCAAATAAACTTAATTAAAAGTTTATATTTATGGACGAAAAAATTTTTCAGAACGTGGTATGTATTTTCCACTGTCTCACGACGTTCTGAACCCAGCTCGCGTACCGCTTTAATCCGTGAACTCCGGAACCCTTGGGAGCTTGTTCACCCCCAGGATGCGATGAGCCGACATCGAGGTGCCAAACCGCTTCGTCGATATGAACTCTTGGAAGCGATAAGCCTGTTATCCCCGGAGTAGCTTTTATTCAGTGATCTCCCGGACATCTATATGTACCGGTCGGTTCACTAACTTCTACTTTCGTAACTGCTCGACTTGTAGGTCTCGCAGTAAAGCTGGCTTATGGGTTTACCCTATGGTTCCGGTTTCCATCCGGAACTAGCCAACCTTTGTAAATTCCTCCGTTACTCTTTAGGAGGAGAGCGCCCCACTCAAACTACCCGCCAGATACTGTCTTTTTGTTTTATCAAAAGTTAGGGTTACCAACTAATAAGGGTGGTATCTCACCAACGCCCGAAGGCTCCCACCTATCCTGAACATATTAACCAATAACCCAATATCAAGCTATAGTAAAGCTTCACGGGGTCTTTTCGTCCAACTGTAAGTAGCCGGCATCTTTACCGGCATTGCAATTTCACCGAGTATCTCTTTAAGACAGTTCTCAGACCGTTGCGCCATTCGTGCAGGTCGGAAGTTAGCCGACAAGGAATTTCGCTACCTTAGGACGATTATAGTTATCGCCGGCGTTCATCCGCGCTTCAGATCAGAGCTTGCACCCTTCACCTTAACGTTCGGACACTGGCCAGGCGTCAGCCCCTATACATTGTCTTACGACTTTAGCAGGGACCTGTGTTTTTGGTAAACAGTCGCCTGAGAGCTTTCGCTGCGACCCCACCGAAGTGGGGCGGGCCTTATCCCGAAGTTACGACCGCTGTTTTGCCTAGTTCCTTAAAGAGATTTCTCTCGTACACCTTAGTATTCTCAACCCGTCTACCTGTGTCGGTTTGCGGTACGGATACCTTAAACCATAACTTTTAAGTTTTTCTTGGCACTTAATCACGTGAATTCGATCCACCCGGAGGTTTCACTACTATCATCTCACCGAAATGAGACGAAACGTCATAGTCATAGGACGCCCACACACTTAAATGCGTCATTAAAAGATAAGCTTAAGGCAGTGCAGAAATATTAATCTGCTCATCCATCCCTTACGACCTTTCGGACGCACGGTTAGGACCGACTAACCCTGGGATGACAACCATTGCCCAGGAAACCTTAGACTTTAGGTGGGCAGGATTCTCACCTGCCTTATAGTTACTCATGCCAACATTCTTGCTTCCATATTCTCCACACTCCCTCGCAGGATATGCTTCAACGAATATGGAATACTCCTCTACCACGCCAGTGTAAACACTGACATTCCCATCTTCGGTACTATACTTAGCCCCGGTAAATTTTCGGCGCATTGTCTCTTGACCAGTGAGCTGTTACGCTTTCTTTAAAGGATGGCTGCTTCTAAGCCAACCTCCTGGTTGTATGAGAAATAACACCACCTTTAACACTTAGTATAGATTTAGGGACCTTAGATTGAGATCTGGGCTGTTTCCCTTTTGACTAGTGAAGCTTAGCCCCCACAGTCTAACTGCCGGAAACACGAATGAGTATTCGGAGTTTGATTAGGGAGGATACCCGAAGGCTCCAACCCTATCCAGTGCTCTACCCCCCATTCATTATTGATCGACGCTAGCCCTAAAGCTATTTCGAGGAGAACCAGCTATTACCAAGTTCGATTAGCATTTCACCACTAACCACAACTCATCCCCTAGTTTTGCACCACTAGTGGGTTCGGGCCTCCCTTCGATTTTACTCGAAGTTCACCCTGGTCATGGCTAGATCACTTGGTTTCGGGTCTTACGCATGCTACAAACGCCCAGTTAAGACTTGGTTTCCCTGTGCCTTCTCCCTTTAGGGATTAGGCAGGCAACATACGTAAACTCGTTGGCTCATTCTTCAATAGGCACGCCATCACCGTGCACAACACAAAAACTCTAACAAACAGTTAGAAGCTCTGTGTTAAACACGGCTCTGACTCTTTGAAAGCATATGGTTTCAGATACTATTTCATCCCCCTCACCGGGGTGCTTTTAACCTTTCCCTCACGGTACTAGTTCACTATCGATCTCGAAAAGTATTTAGCCTTGGACCATAGTCGGCCCGGGTTCAGACAGGGTTTCACGTGCCCCGCCCTACTCAAGAGCAATTAATGATAAGAGTTTGTCTCTTTTATGTACAGGACTGTCACCTTCTTTGGTTGTTCATTCCAGAACTATTCCACTAGAGAAAACTTTTGTAACTTATCTCTTGTCATGTAAGTAACAAGAACTTAATTGTCTTACAACACCCTTATCAGCAAGGACTTACATCTTTAATATCAGCTTCACTTACCGAAGTAAGATTCACTAACAAACACTGATAAAGGTTTGGGCTGTTCCGTTTTCGTTCGCCACTACTAACGGAATCTTTATTAATTTCTATTCCTCCGCTTACTGAGATGTTTCACTTCAGCGGGTTCGCTTCTTGATTGCTCAAGATATCCTAACTTCATTAGGATGGGTTTCCCCATTCGGAAATCCCCGGATCAAAGCTTGCTTGTCAGCTCCCCGAGGCTTATCGCAGACTGCTACGCCCTTCATAGCCTTTTCGAGTCTAGGCATCCACCATACGCCGTAAAAATGTTCCAATATTCTTTCAATAATTTTGTCCTACCTCATTTTAGATTTGGAACAATCATGAGAAGAGGTAGGTCGGTGTACTTTAAATTACAAATATATATTATCCACACGTTTTCGTCTTAAAAAGACTAATCTGTGAAGATAACATTTTTGTTATATATATTTAGTTGTAAAAGTTCATCCTTTTTCAACCAATGTCTAGCTACTTAATAGCCAAACATTGACTGAAAATTGCGTACAAAAAAGACCGCTTCCAAGCGGCCAGAAAAACAAGGTAACAAAAAGCCTTAGCCGATTGGTATTTTCACATTAATATTTCTTTTTTGGGGTTGTATAGACAAGTTCCTATTCTCTGCCCATGATACTTAAATTTAAAGAATTTCGAGCAAAATGGGGATAAATTGTTTACTACATACAGTATATACATATATATAAATATTGTCAAACACCTCGAATTGAGCCATCTAAAACCTAACCCAAACACCTTTGGTTGAGTCATATAAAATCTAACCATACAATGTAATCATTAAGATAAATAACTAATGATTACAAATATATGACC
>Ga0075122_10000254_pt1 | contig 44572 bp, 39 predicted proteins | sample AntAceMetag02UKB_FD_69790 | JGI IMG/M metagenome (GOLD analysis project Ga0075122, IMG submission 69790) | Saline lake microbial communities from Ace Lake, Antarctica - Antarctic Ace Lake Metagenome 02UKB | ecosystem: Environmental > Aquatic > Non-marine Saline and Alkaline > Saline | place... | reverse complement strand
CCTGAATGTGGATAGTCCCTGGTGTTATGATCAAGGCCGGTCCCACTGCGGTTACCCTTATTTTATAGGGGGCCAGCTCGAATGGCAGCTCCTTTTTTTTATCGAATGACCTCATTGGTCACCTTATCGAGAATCTGCCAGATTTGATCCATCCAGTCCTGGTGTTCAGGTTTCATCAAGCAGGATCGCAAACAGGCCACCGAATCCTGGTCCATAATTGTATCCGGCCAAAGCTCTTCCAGCTGGGATGTCGGATAGCTAAAGATTGCCAGATGAAGATTGTTTTCTGCAGCCACATCAAATATTTTTTGTGACAGTTGCGATATCAAGCTGGCTTTTTCTGCCTTAGGAGCCCAGACAACAATGTCCGTTTCGGGTTCCATCAGCATTAGAAACCGGAGATCTTTTTTCAATCGACCATGCAAATCAAGGGCTGCGCTGCGTGACTTGGACAGATCAGAAGCAAAGGAGCCCCCTTTTTCCATCGGCAGCAGCTTTTGTGTTGCCCAGAGTGCTACTGCAGAGGCACCGGCTCGGGAGCATTCAAGACTGATTTCACCCAGATGAAGATTTGCTGAACTGAAATAGGTATAAGGAGAGTCATGTTTATACAGCTTTCCAACATCCGGATCCTTAAATAAAACACAACCGCATCCGTATGGCTGGAGACCGTGTTTATGGGGATCGATCACTATTGAATCCGCATACTTGAATGCGCTATAAACCAATCTGCCATATTCGCTCAGGTTATCGACCAGCCTAAAATAACCTCCGTATGCAGAATCAACATGGATGCGAAATCCATATTTCAGCCTGAGTTCCAGAATATCCGGTAGTGAATCCAGTGATCCGACTCCGGTCGTTCCGATTGTCGCAACGACTGTACCCACGTTCCCTTTTTTCAGTCTCTCTTCCAGGGCAAACAGGTCCATTCTCGCTTTTGTATCACAAGAGACAGCTTCAAACTGAAGGCCCAGAACATCTGAAATTCTGCTGTGTGTGTAATGAGCCTGTGATGATGCCAGAACTGTCATATCCGGATTCAGCTTTCCAGAAACCCATAGTGCTTCCAGGTTCGCCATGGTCCCACCACTTGTCAGGTGTCCCAGGAAGGTGTCCCAACCAAACATCTTTGCGATGGCGGCAACAGCCTCCTTTTCCATGGCAGAACTGGCTATGCCACCATCCAGTGCGTGATTATTGGGATTTATCCACATTGCCAGCATATAGGCCAAACGAGCCATCGGATGAGGTGGTTTCAACATCTGCCCGGCATATAAGGGATGAAAATATGGATAGTTGTCTTTCAGCTTGTCTGCAACTTCGATCAGTATTGTTTTAAGGGAATCGATATCAACATCATCTGCAATATCGGGTAGCTGCGCAAATCCCTTTTCTAAATGTTTAGCGGCATCTGACAGAATGGAAAGTGTCTTGGCTTCTAACATGCTGTACTCTCAAAATAGTGGGTTGAAATTGGAACCATATTATTGATAGACGATCCAGTGACATACCCATTCAAATCCGCAAGTTTTGCTCCTCATTTGACCCCTTCATAGATTGAAAATCGTCAGTCCAGGAAGCTTTCGGAACAAATTAGCATTCTGGTCATTCATAGGTTGTAACATTGGCCAGTTGCGCAAATGCCCCAACAGGAAAATTGGTGAGTTTTCCGAAATCGTCGGATTCGTAACCAAATATTTTCCCCGTTGTTTTTAATTCCGCCAGATTAACCACTACTACACCAAGGGTCGGTACCAGTTTCTCTCTCCAGACAAAAAGGTATAATTCCTGTGCGAGTTTAAAATAGTGGCAAAGGTCGGTATCTGCCATATTCGTTGTTTTCAGTTTTTACAGAAAACCCAGCATTCCCACATCAACAATAGCCCCTCCGCCATCTGCCACCAGTACCGTCCCTGTCACGAAAGAAGCGTTGTCAGACGCCAGAAACTCAACACAGGCAGCAATCTCATCAGGATCAGCCATTCTTTTTAATGGCAGGTATTGTGTGACACGGTCGATGGCCTCTGCCTTGCTAATCCCCTTTTCCGCTGCCAGTTCTGCCATCTCCATGTCACTCATTTCCGATGAGAACCAGCCAGGGCATAAGGTGTTCGCCCGGATGCCATGCTGGCCATAATCAATTGCTAGTGATCGAGTCAGCCCCAGAAGTGCTGATTTTATTGTACAGTATCCTGTGGATTCTGCAATTCCCATTATGCCGGCCACTGATGAAATATTAACGATGGAGCCGCCTCCCCTGTTAATCAGTGCCGGGATAGCAGCCTGAACCGTATTCATAACCCCTGTCAGGTTAATATCCAACATTTGCTGCCAATCATTCTCTTTGATGGACATCACATCGGCGCCGGATATGATGCCAGCGTTTGCAATCACCATATCGAGCCCTCCGAATTTTCTGACGGCTGTTTCAACTGCCCGGGAAAGATGGTTCTTATCCATAACGCTCCCGGTTACAGCTTTACCACTGGTCTCTTCAGCAACGGCCTTAAGCAGACCTTCTCGACGACCCGTTACCACAACCGATCCACCAGCTTTTGAAAACCGCCTGGCAACAGCGGCACCCAGTCCGGAGCCGCCGCCAGTGATCAGAGCAACTTTTCCTTTCAAAGTCCCATTCATCAAAATCTCCACAAAATTTTTCGGTATAACACCAGCAACTTTTGTAATCAAAGGGTTACATAGAGTATTTTTCCGGATTGATAGTCATATTTTCTTCTACTGTCATCAATAATGTGCACCTCATTCTTCCCAGTAAAAAAAAGCGTTCCAGCTTTTATACCAGAGCGTTTTAAAATTCTTAACCACAAACTATGCCTGGTCCTCTTTGTTGTTTTAAGGAAACAGTGGAATTCTGAGATTTTTAATCTGCTGAAGAGATCCTTCTTTATTCGCTTTCCCTTTGAATGAGTCTACCGCTGGTTACAGCCTTAAACCGTTCGTTATACCCTTCTCGTCCATCATTATATGCGGGAAGATCCCAGGTCATTTCATTGAGATTGTCAATTATCAGTTTAATAAGGTTAAAGGGAATCGATACCGTGACATAGCCAGGTGTTGAAACATCGCGGGCAATATGGCCAAAACACAATCCTTCCACCACGTAATTTAGTTCACCAGTAATATACGGATAAGCAAAGGTCCAGGCACAGCCAATTACCGGTGTGGTTTTGCTGACATACATTTTTCCGGTTGAATAGGTGTAGGATCGCATCACTATTTCCATCTGTCTGGCAGTACCTGTCAAAACCAATACATCAGGGTCAAAATCTATCTGCTCCAGGGGTGCAAAAACCATATAATTGCAGGTTCCCTTATCCAATACTGGCAGGTCATCATAGATACGTCTGTTAGCTCTAGCTTCCTGAAAAATATCGAGACCCTCTTTTGTCCCGATCTGCCCGGAATTTGAAGCCGGATCATTATTGTCAAACCCCAGAAATAAGGGCTCGGCACATTCGAAGTTTTCAGCGTCCACATAAAACGAACCAGCAGTTTGAGCTTCTTCAGGCATGATGCAGACAGCAAGATTTTTGTTCAATCTTTCAATGCCTTCGGGTTTATCAAACATAAACTTAACGCCCACGGGCTGCTGTTCAAGCTTCAGATCTTTCAGGATAGACAGATCGACACTTAATGGACGGATTTCGCCTGAATATTTTGTCATGAATTTACCATTTAGGAGTGATGATCAAAAAACCTCAGGAGACCTACAATCAAACTTGTTTTTCTGCTAATGTTTTCTGAATAATAAGAGAAGCAATAATCGCTATCACTAGCGAAGTGACCATCCCACTAGATATCAGCTTCTGCACAAAATGAGATTCCTGCTTCAGAACCATTAGTCTTGATTAAAGGTTTTGGAAATGATGCTCCATTTTCCGTTTTCTTTAATCAGGTGAAAATAGTCAGTAAAATCCATGCCCAGGAATCCTTTTTCCACCAGAGTTGCGCTGGCGGCATTGCCTGCAACATCAATTGAAGTTATTTCAGCAGAATAGGCAGCCCCAGACTCCTTTGCTGATGGATTATTGGCAACGGCTTCAAAAAAAGGTTCAGGTGTCCCTATTCCCAATTGTCCTTGCAAATATCCAGACATTATAGCCTCTGGATGGAATATGTTTTTCAGCATATCAACATCGCCTGAGTTAGAGCCATCAACATAAAGCTGAACTATTTGTTGTACGGCTTCTCTGTCTTCAATTGTGTTTTCCATTTGTTTCTCCTTTTTATCAGTTTTTTTCCTTCTCATCGATTCTGACACGTCATAGTAACAGTGCCACATGCACTTTGGTGTATCAAAGCCCAAATGATTTCGAGAGGAAATTAAAAAATGTTACAGCTTAACTTCGTGTCCGTTTTATTCTTAATTGGGTCTGATTCCCCGAGCAACGTGTTTCCTTTATGTGATCAGGAAACACTTGGAAGCTTACTTTGTTCTGTCACCCCGGCACTGAATGCGCGAAGCTTGCAACGCAGAACAGGGGTTCAGTCAAATTGTTTCATTTGACCATATCAATGTCTGACTTATAGATTTTACAGGCAAAACCGCGCATATTGTAAGATCCAATTTCTCGATTTTGAAACGGACCATCATCAGACAAAATATTATAATTGGCTTCCGCCCACCCAAGGCCCTCGATTTCTCCTTTCTCTGGAAACCACCAACACGGATCAACAAATACAACACCAGGACTGACCTTGTCAGATAATTTCGCTGTCTGTTCTATTTTTCCAATTTTGCTTTCTATGACTACCAAATCTTCATCAGCAATATTTAACCTTTTAGCGGTATCAGGATGAATAGTCACAACAGGAACCATGTGTTTTTTTCTTAAGCTGGGGATTTGTTTTCCACCAGAGTGAATAAAATGCAGGGTTTTCCTGCAGGTACAAATCAGGGGATACTCTTTGTCCAGGGAGTTTTCTATAGAAAAATCCGCCATTGGTTCCTGGTAAATCGGCAATGCATCAAAACCCGCCTCTTTGAGATAGTTTGAGTACAATTCAACTTTACCGGACGGCGTATCAAATCCCTCCTGCTCGTAGGATTTGTAGTTATGAGCAGGCATTTCCTGGACAGTAATATTCTCTTTCGCTTCAGCAAATGTCTTACCTGTTGGAGCCAGTACAAAATCCCAGAACTCTTCAATCGTATTCCAAAAATGCTTACGCAAGCCAAGTTTATCCGCTAAACCGTTAATAATTTCATGGTCGCTGCGACACTCGCCGACTTGAGCGATTTTCGGCTGATATTGTAACATGGGACCACCGCCCAGTGTTTGACCTCTCAGCCCCTCAAATTCAAGATAACCGGCGACCGGAAAAATAATATCCGCTAAAGCTGCGGTTGGCGTCAGAAACAAGTCTGATACCGCAAGAAAATCCAATTGTTGAAAGGCCTTTCTGACGTTTTTAGCGTTACTCCAAACAGATAACGGGTTTGATCCTTGAATGAAAGCGGCTTTGATTGGATAAGGCGCTCCATGCAAAACAGATTTTACAAACGATTGTGAATTAACATACCGATAATCTTCCAGCAGACCTGACGTTATCTTTTTTCTTCGTTGGTTATTGGATATCAATTGGCGAAGTTCTAATTCGGCGTCAAAACGTTGTCTGATCTCTGGATCTTGCGAGTTTTCGTTTTTAGGGAAATACCCTGGTGCTGGAATCAATAACTCGCCGCCTGGACGATCAAGATTTCCTGTCAGAGCCATCAGTATACAGATTGCCCTGATCGTCTGAAGGCAATTAATACCCTGGTCTACCCCGTTCCCTATTTCGATATGACAGGGTTTGCCTGAAACAAACATTTTTGCGGATTTTCGTACTAGTTCAGGCGATAGCCATGTTATATCCGCTACATATTCAGGAGTGTAGGAGGCAACATGATTCTTGAGTTCATCAAAACCATTTGTCCATTGTCTCACAAACTGACTGTCATAAAGATCTTCTTGGATAAGCAAATGAATCAAACCCAGGGCCAGAACCAGATCTGTCCCAGGCCGAATTTGCAGCCAGATATCAGATTTTTTGGCGAACGAAGTCTGGTAGGGATCTATGGTGATGAGGTTTGCTCCTGCTTTGTGAACATCACGGATTCGTTGAGCTTCTGGAGCGCCTGTCATAGTTTTATCTGCCCCCCAGAGGACTATACATCCGGTGGGATTATTGACATTCTCATAATCTGAAATTGCAAAAGCGCCAAAAGTATATTCCATTCCTAACATTCTGGATAAAAAACAGACGTGATCGACATTGGCTACATTGGGTGTTCCAAAAGCATTGGCTAACCTAACCAAATGTGTGTCGATAAAATCTTTAGCAGACCCATGAATCATGCACACAGACTCTGCTCCGTCTTCTTTTTTCGACTTATTCAAAGATTCTGCTGTGAACTCTAACGCATCATCCCATGATATTCGCTCCCATCTGCCTTGTCCTTTCTCTCCAACGCGCTTCAGGGGGTACTGTAAACGGTCGGGACTATATAAAAATTCCAGGCCTGCCCTTCCTTTGGGGCATAAGCTGCCTTTGCTGAGAAAATGGTCAGGATCGCCTCTTAGGCCAACGGCCTTACCATCTTCTACAGTCACAATAATGCCACAACAGAATTCACAAATGCCGCACGCACTTTTTATTTCCATCATGTTCTCATTTCGCTCGCTTTTGATGAGCCTGTTAATACTTTTCAGGATTAATTGCTGCATCCTCTTCAGCTGAAGGATATTTTCCCGCTAGCCCAACTACAACCAATAAAAAAGGTCTATCGACTCTTTTGTGGATAAAGGGACAATGGGACAGATCTTTCGGAAGATAAATCACGGTCGTTTTATCAAAGGTGTGTTTTTCACCGTCTATTTGAAATTCTATCTCCCCGCCGAGATCTCTGGGATTATCCGGGTCTGTTCCAATAAAACACAAAGCTTCATCAAATTCATGAGAATGCTCCCATTCAACAGGATCGGGATCCGGTATTTCGAATCTCCATCCAATATCAATAATAATTGGTGAACCTTCTACAAGATCGCTGTCCAAAAATATCTCGTCGGGGAAAGTCACACCTTTAACAATTTTATTTGTCGGATGGTAAGCGACATTTTCGATTTTTGGGTCACTGATGATATATTTGCCGTATTTACTTTTTTCCATTGAATTATCCTTAAATGTTAAACAAAAAATTAGTCTTCTTGACTTCGGATATGTCCTGGCTATACCAAAACAGGCAGCAACTAGAGAGGCTGCCTGATTGTCGCTGAAAACCCGGGATGTTACAGCAGGCTATCTACATCTGCCAATTCTATGTTAAAAGCATCCGTGACCCCATTGTAACAAACCTTACCATCAATCACATTGGCCCCCAATTTGATTTCCTGATTTGACTTCATGGCTTCCTTCCAACCCTTGTTGGCAATTTCCAACGCATACGGGAGAGTTGCGTTGGTCAGGGCCAGGGTGGCGGTTTTTGCCACTGCGCCCGGCATATTGGCCACGCAATAATGAATCACGTTATCGACAATGTAGGTTGGGTCTGTATGGGTGGTGGCTTTCGATGTTTCAAAGCAGCCACCCTGGTCGATGGCCACGTCCACCAGGACACCTTCACCGCCCTGTGCCATTTCCAGGTATTTCGCACCCGGCTGAATCGCCATGCGACCGGCAACCTCGCTCATTGGCATGAGCAGGGGCAGGGATCCGTCTTTCTTCTGAATGGTTTCATACGCAATACAAACGGCCTTAGAGTCGACCAGGGCGTGTGTCAATGGTTCGTTCGCCGCCAGGTGCAGTTATGTAAAGACAATCTGGTCCTCACGGATCAGTTTGTATTCCTTTTGCAATGGCTCCTTTACATGCATAATCATTTCCGCACGGGTATATATCTCTCCGGCTGTATTGACGATTTCAGCGCCCACCTTGACATAGTCGTCATTCCTGAATCCGCTGCCTTTGCCGGCCCCTTTTTCGATCAGTACAGTATGACCGTTCATAACCAGTACCTCAGCACCGGAGGGTGTCATGGCGACTCGATTCTCTTCGGATTTTATTTCTCTCAATACCCCGACAATCATTTTTGAACTCCTGAATTAATGAAATTATGGTATGTTTTGCAATTAGACGATTATCATATGTTTTAAAAATAGGTGGGCCTGGGGCTGTTCCCTTGATGAGAGTGCAGGCTGAGGAGAAAGCAGGCGACTGTCAGAACAATTTCCCCTGATTTCAGAACGTTATCAACCAATTTCGATGATTGGCTCTCTTACGATTCCTGCTAACCCGTGTGTACACTGTCTAGTTCTGCTTCAGAAACATCAAAGGTGGTATCGGCGCCCGGAAGTTTTTCTTTGGTGAAGAAATCTGGGAGTCTGTCATCAATGCTTGCAAAGCCGGCATTCAGATTAAACCCTCTTTCGACCTTTACCACCGATTCTCCCAGCTGCTCAAGATAGTTTTCATCCAGCTTCTCACCCAAGACGGCTGCAGTACAGTCGATTAAAAGCTGTTTGACGTCTGGAATATCCAGGAGAGGAAGAGAGGCAAACAGACACATTCCCAGAGAATCAATCGCTGCAAAATATCCCTGTAGAAACCTTGAAATATCAGCCTGGCCAGTTGGTGCAACGGGGTCGTAGTCAGGCATCGTCGGGCTGGGAAGAGCATTCCCGCAAGTATGGTCAGCACCCATGGTTGAAGTCGCGTAGGTCGTGCCGGTCCCTTTCAGGGCCCTTGGGTCGTATGCAGCCAGGGATTGACCCTTCACGGTTGGAATTCGCTTCGCTCCAAGTTTATTACCGGTAAATTGCGCACCGTTACCAATCATAATACCTTTTTCACCACCTGTTTTGATTTCATTAAGCAGAGCAAGAGCAGAATCAGCATCACCCCAGGGGAGAACACCTTCTTCCATAGCAACGCCAAGGGCCCCACCAACATCCATTGTATCAAGACCAATATCATTACAAACCCGGTTCAATTCGACGATTTTTTCAAGATCATCGATCATACAGTTGCTTCCCAGCAGTGCAAGTGTTTCAAATTCAATGCTGCTACATATCAGTTCTCCTTTTTCGTCGGTCAGGACGTTGGAGCACTGGATAACACAACCGCTCATGCAGGCGTGGGCAGGTTTAGAATTGGGTCTGGTGCTGGTTAGACCAACCAGAGTCTCTCCCGATATCTGACCGGCTTTTTCAAAACGACCCTGAGAGAAATTCTTGGTAGACAGGGCTCCCATAGCATCGATCATATTAAGCAGCAAGGGGCTGCCCAATGCCTTCAGGCCCTCTGCCAGAGGATGAGAGAGAATTCCCTTGGACAGTGCCTTAGCAGATTCTTTCAATGCATTCTTATCTGCGATCTCTACCGCTTTGCCACCTTCGTCATTCACAAGAATGGCTTTCAGATTTTTTGCCCCCATTACAGCCCCAACACCCCCTCTGGCTGCAAATCTGAGATGCTCATCCTTGGTTGAGACGGCAATGGCGGCGGCAGTCAGTTTCATTTCACCGGCGGGACCGATGGAAATCACACCACTTTTTTCTCCATGTTTCTTTTTCAATGTTTCCAGGCACTCATAGTTCCCAACGCCCTGTAGGCTCGTTGCAGATTCAAAGGTAACTCCTGTCTTATCGATTTTCAACAGAGTCAGTTCGGCAGCTGTCCCTTCAATGATGACGGTATGGATACCAAGCTTCACTATCTGTCCTGCCAGCTCGCCGCCTGCATTTGCCTCTTTGACAGTGTTGGTCAAAGGACTTTTCAATCCAATAGAAAGTCGTCCGCTGCAGGTAACTTTTGTGCCAGCCAGTATTCCGGGCGCCAAGACCAGTTTGTTCTCTTTTCCCAGGGGATCGCTTTTTGGAGGTACTTCCGTACAAATTATCGTAGAGCTCAATCCTCTACCTCCCAGCTTTGCATATTGGGCCGGCATGGATTCCATCTCAAAAGTCTTTTTATCCAGATTGATTCTCAGAATTTTTCTCATTTCAGTTCTCCTCTCAAATTTTGATCCAGAAACAGGTTAAAACGATGACAATTAATGCCTTCAGGGATTTGAAACAACCTTATTACAGGCATTCCTTGCAACTTGCTAATCTTCATGGCCCTGTGGTGAGTTTTTTTCATCCTAAAACACCAGACTCGGTAGCCAGGTAGCTATTTCCGGGAAAATCATCACCAGGATCAGCATCACCAGTTGAATCAGGACAAATGGCGGCGTCGATCGCCAGATATCTTTCGTTGTAACACCTGCCGGAGCCACACCCTTCATCATAATCAGGGCCCAGCCAAAGGGAGGTGTCAAATAAGCCATTTGCATATTCAGGATAAACAATACCGAAAACCAGATGACATCAAATCCGAGCAGTTTCGCAATGGGCAACATGATGGGGGCGCAGATGGTTACAACAGCGTAATCATCCATGAACATCCCAAAAATCAGCAGGATGAACTGCATGCAAATCAGCACGAACCAGCGATTGACTTCCAGGGACTCGATAAACTCCATAATCATATCCTGGGCGCCAACACTCGCATAGAAGACACCGAAAAGTGTGGCTGGTATTAAGATCCACAACGCCATTCCGGTGATCTTCATCGTTGCAGCACATGATTCCCTGACCACCTCCGAATTGAGTTTTTTATGAAACGCACAAATGGCTATTGAACCCAATGCCCCTACTCCTGCCGCCTCGGTTGGCGTGGCAATTCCCATAAAAATGGATCCAAGCACCAGAACGACCAGTAACATGGGAAGGGTTATTTCCTTGAGAGAGCTAAACCGCATGCCCCAGGTAACTTCCTCTTTAGTTTTGGGAAGCGCGGACGGATTGACAATACCCACAAAAACAATATAACCGATGTACATAAACGCAAGGATGATTCCAGGTACAAATCCACCAAAAAACAACTTGCCGATTGACACCCTGGCAATAAAGGCAAAGATAATCATGATGATTGCCGGTGGGATGATCTCGCCCAGGACGCCGCCGGCCATAACGGATCCAAGCGCAATCTGCTTGCTGTACCCGTGTTTCAACATGGCCGGAACGGCAACCAGTCCCATCGTCAGAATACCGGGACCGAATCCGCCGCACATTGCCAGGCTGACACAGACCCCTATGGATACAATAGCCAGTCCGCCTCGAACACCAGACAACCAGTAGTTCAGCCCATTGTACATCTGCTCAGATATCCCGGACTTAACCAGAAAATTACCCATGATCAGGAATAATGGAATCGTCATCAATGTGGGACTGGTAATCTGTGAATAGGTTGTCGTGGCAACCGTATACAGTGCATCGGATCCCTCGATGAAATAGGTCAGCACGATTGTGATGGTACCAAGCGCGAAGGTGACAGGGATCCCCAGTGCCAGCAATAATAAAAGGCCACCGAATAGCAGCAGTGTGATGATTTCAGTACTTATTTCAATTCCCATTTGGATCTGTCTCGATTGTAAGCGTTGTTTTTATACTTGGGTAGCTCACTGGTTTTCTTTTCTGCTGAAAAACACCAGGCAGCCTGCGATATACAATGCGACACCCACGGGGATGAACATTTTTAACGGATAGAGCGGCATTTTTAAGACACCATAGGATGTTTCGCCGGTTTCCCAGGCATCCAACCCCATTGCACCCCCCTTCCAAAGCAATGCACCAAGGAAAATCAGCGCTGCCAGCAGGCTTAACCATCTGATCAGCGTTTTGGTCCGGGGTGAGAACCGGTCATAAAACACCTCAATCCGAATATGCGATTTGTTCATCAAGGTATAGCTTCCAGCGATGATAACATATACCCCGAAGAACTGCTTACTGAGCAACCAGACCCAGTTGGTGGGAGAGTTGAACACATAGCGTGATATCACCTCCCAGGTGATAAACGCCAGAATCGCCAACATCAAGTAGCTTGCCAATCCGCCAATTTTCTTTATAAATCTCTCAATTTTATCAGCAACGTTTTCCATCTGCAGAACCTTTTTAAGTCAGCGGCAGTGCCTTGTATTTGCACTGCCAGAGTTTGGTACAACGTTCTATCTCATACCACGGAATTTTCTCACCAGATTGATCAATTTGGCACTGGCCGGGTCTTCCTTCGACAGCTGTTTCCAGATAGCGTTGGCTTTGTTTTGAAACTGTTGCTGGCAGGATCGATCCAGGACGTTCAGCTTCACTTCCCCGGATTTAAACATCTTTTTGATGGCCACCAGCTCTGCCTTGTATCCCTGTACGGTTGCATAGTAGTACTCTTCTGCCGCTGCTTTCATCGCCTCCTTGAGGTCGTCGGGCAGTCGATTCCATTTCTTCATGTTGACGATGATATGCCCCAGTGCATGATCATTTTCCATACCCCTGATCCAGTAAGGTGCCACTTCATGCCATTTCATACCTCTAACAGCACTGATATCCCACTCCGCCATGTCTACGGTCCCCAGCTTCAAGGCCATATACGCTTCAGTAGGAGGAAGTTCCGCCGCTACCATGCCAACACCGGCATAGTATGCACGATTGATCCCATCGGCCTTGATTTTCATGCCTTTCAGGTCGCTACAGCTGGTGGCTGGTTTTGTGGACAAAACAAAGGGCACCGGCCCATAAGTATGAACGTCCAGAAAATAGAAACCATGTTTTGCATATTCCTCACGGAGAACCTCGATATAACCGGAGTTCATCACAAAATTCCGGATTTCCGCTGCCTGCCCCTCGAAGGTTCTCGCTTTGCTGGCTTTAAAGGAGAGCGGTAGAGCAAATTCCGCATTTCCGATCGGGAGTACACCAGCCCAATAACCGCCCATTGCCTGGACCATGTCCAGTACTCCCTGCTTGGATGCATTGAAGAGCTGGTCGCCGGGAACAATTTCCGGTTCTGCAAAAACCTTGATTTTTATCTGACCGTTACTGTGAAAGGCAGCTGCATCAGCAAATTCTTTCAACAATTCCATGGACACATCTCCCCGCGGATAACCCGATTGAATCTTCATGCGATACGTCTTGGCAAAAGCATTTTGGCCCAGGAACAGGCTGCTCATGAACATCACTGCAACAAGCAGAACAAACATTTTTAGTACTGAGATGTGATACCGTTTCATATTTCTCTCCTTTGCAATTAGTAAAAAATAGGTGGACCGATTCTACCGATCCACCGGCTGATTTATGAGACCTATACCACGGAATTGGAACACAACACAAATGAATGTACCCAAAAGCATTTTTTCCGTGGGTTGTCCCGGAAACAGCTAAGACGGTTTTTTAATCTCCCTGGCAGTTTCAAGCAAAATCTCAACCGCCTTACTACCTTGCTCTTTGGTTAATACCAGAGAGGGCATGAACCGGAAGACATTGCCGAAACGACCGCAGGGTACCATCACCATGCCCCGGTTTAACATTCCCATTATCATTTGGCCTACATCGTCACCAGAGAGTGGTTCCCTTGTTTTACGATCCTTGACCATCTCTATACCAATCATCAATCCCCAGCCCCTGACATCGCCGATAATCTCAATGTCCTTTGCCCCTTTCTTGATCTGTTTTTTTATTGACTCTCCCAGCGTTGAAGCACGTTTGATCAGGGCCCGATCATTCTCAGTCAGAATATCGATATTGGTCATGCAGGCCGCACTGGTAACGGCATTTCCGGCGAATGTATTGGGTTGGGAGTGGTCCTCAATTTTTTTCGCCAGGTCCTTTCGAATGGAAAGACCGGCCATTGGCATATCACCACCCATACCCTTGCCCCAGGTGATCATGTCAGGCTCAACATCAGAGTGTTCGATGGCCCACATTTTACCAGTTCGTCCAGCGCCTGCCTGAACTTCATCAGAAATGTAAAGCGCCCCATGCTTTTCACACGCTGCCTTAACGATGGAGAGATATCCAGGGGGGGGTGGGCAATATCCACCTTCACCCTGCTGGGCTTCGATAATCAAAGCCCCGACATCATCTGCACCTGTATAAGGCGTGTTCAGAACATAGTCGACATATTTCGCACACTGCAATTTGCAGCTTGGGTACGTAAGTCCGAAACAACAACGATAACAGTAGGGATAGGGCAGATGAATCACACCGGGGATAGATGGGCCGAATCCTTTACGATACTGATCACCAGTCGTTAATGAATTGCCCCCGCACCAGACACCATGGTAGGCACCATGAAACGCGGCAATCTGTGTCCGTCCGGTAATTTTTCTGGTAAACTTGATGGCTGTTTCAACCGCGCCGCTTCCACTCTGTGTAAAATAGCTGATGCAGTTATTCTTCAGTTTGCCCGGCATCACGCCGGCCACCTTCTCTGCCAGCTCCGACCTGCGAACATTGGAGCTATCACTGGCATGCATCAGCGTATCCATCTGCTTCTTCATCGCTTCGATGACGCGAGGATGACAACGGCCCACCGAGTTGACAGCCACACCCGCCGTAATGTCAAGATAGACATTCCCATCAGGATCCTTCACCGTGCAGCCCTTACCTTCGGCAAATACCAATGGGAATTGACCGCCGCCCCGGGACATTGATTCGTAAGTCAGAGATTTCTTCAGGTATTTCTGAGATTTGGGACCTGGAACTGCCTTAGTAATCATTTTTGGCGCTTCATCATATGAGAGTTCTGCCAAATTTTTTTCATTCACCATGTTTCTCCCCTTTTATTTTAGGGTTCGGATTATTGTTGTTTGCTCAGACAAAAAAGATTAAGGCTGTTCGTACCAGCCTTCCCATTTTCGATCTTATTTGAACAGAGGATCAATAGGCACTGAATAAGTGATGAATCTTTTGTGTGTTTCTATGAGCAAAGTCTATACCAGCCGGGAATGGTATTGGATCAATAGCTAAGTGTTGTTAATACAAATAGTTAAACAGACACTTGGCTAGCTGCTTCCCATCATATTTGACGGCACCGTTAAATATGATGGGTCTATTTCTAGTCCATTGCTGCTTAAAGGGAAGCTATTTGATTGAATTACTTATTATATTTCATCCCATCATATTTGACGGGACCATAGGCACTACATTTTTCTGTTTATCGGATAGAAATGATCTTGCATAAGCAGGTTGAGTTCTGTTTTATTACCAAAAAAGTGTGGCGTACGTATGATTTGCGATCAGATTTGAAAAACAATGGCGATGGTCAAATCTTGAATGGCATGGAAATTGGAGTTGTCGTTCCTGAATAATTGGAATAGTCAGCCCTGAAAAGGCTGCCGTTTTTTTAACCCCAGGCCGGTGATTAGCGGAAATGGACAAAATAAAGACGATTCTTTTTGCTGCCAGTTTAACTGAAAACAGCCGTTCCTATTTTTCTGTTTCGTCCTCACTGGCAGCCCAACTAAAGGCCGGGATTTTTATCCTTCATGTTATGGAGGGGTTGCAGGAAACATATGAAGGTATCGCAGTCGCAATCTTTGGTGAAGAGAAATGGCGCACAATTCTTCATGAACATAGACAAAACGATATTCAATTTGCCTTCAAAGATAATGATCTGGAGAAGCAGATCGTCAAAGCGGTCCTGGGTGAATTCTGCAGTGATGCAGATAAAAACAGCAAGGAGTTCAGGGCTGTCAAACGAGACATCATCGTCAGCGATGGGAATATTGTAGAGGAGATTTTACGGCAGGCAAAAAGGAACAGATGTGATTTGATTGTTATGGGAACAAGCAGAGGAAACTCGTCTGGGACCTCAACCAGCCCCCATATACAATCGGTTATTAAAAAGACAGCGGTTCCGGTCGTTCTGGCGCCTCTACCATCACACCTGTAAGACTGTTTTCTAGAACTGTACTACTTTACCCGGTCGTTGAATTCCCAGTTTTCTCATACGACCTCTGAGGGTACTCGAATTTATTCCGAGGACCTTGGCTGCACCGCTTTCTCCCTCAATAACCCAATTTGTTTGCTCCAGCATACTAATAATATGGTGATATTCCACATCCCTCAATGTTTTTGGGTCTACACTGCCGGCTTCATTGGGTATCTCCTGGAGCGCAAAGAAGCTGCCTAACTTCAATGTCTTTCCTGAACTGTTGATCATTGCGCGTTCGATAACGTTTTGGAGTTCTCGGATATTGCCGGGCCAGGGATACTCTTCAAACTGGGTAATGACGGAATTTGGTATCTCGGTAATCGACTTCCCCAGTGACTTGTTGAATTTATTGATAAAGAACTGTATGAGAAGGGGTATATCGTTTTTCCGCTCTCTCAGCGGGGGGGTTGTAACGGGATAGACATTGAGGCGAAAAAGCAAGTCCTGGCGGAAGTTGCCGGCCCTGACTTCCTCTTCCAGATTCCGGTTTGTTGCTGTTATGATTCTGGCATCAACCGAGATTGTTTTTGCCCCCCCCAAGCGCTCGAACTCCCCCTCTTCGATAACGCGCAGCAGTTTCGATTGCAGTTCAAGGGGCAGCTCCGCAATCTCATCCAGGAAAATAGTGGATTCATGGGCCAGTTCAAAGCGGCCTATTTTGGAACTGCTGGCGTTGGTAAAAGCGCCTTTTTCGTGCCCGAACAAGATACTCTCAATCAGAGTTGCCGGCAGGTTTGCACAATTTAGTTTAATCAGGGGGCGTTTGTTTCTCGGGCTTTTAGCATGAATAAAGGCTGCCAAAAGGCCTTTCCCTGTTCCGGTTTCTCCTTGGATCAGGACAGTAGTAGAGGTTGGAGCGACTTTCTTAGCGATATGAAGCATCTGATTCAATTTGCTACTTCGCCCAACAATGAAATCGGAACTTGACTCACTATTGATCTCGTCTATCAGGTAGACATTTTCAGCTTCTGTCTTATCCTTGAGTTGTTTGATTTCATCAAGGGCATCCCGCAGTTTTTCTTCTGTTTCTTTCCGCTTGGTAATATCAAGCTCAACGCTAGCCAAATATTTTTTATTGTTTATTGTTACCAGCCTGGCATCTCCCGCAAAAGAAATCTTTTTACCGTGCTTGGTTTTTCCATCATATTCGCAATAGCCCGAGCCTCCGGCAAGAGCGTTTTTTGTTGCTTGAATAAGGGCCGGCAACGTCTCGGGTGAAGTTACATCTTTAAGGGCATGCAATCTTGTTAGCTCTTCCGGTGAATATCCGTAAACTGTTTCAACATTTTTATTCCAGCGGACACACTTGCCATTCTCATCATTCAACCAGAATAACCCGGGCAGTGCCTCAATGACACTGTCTGAGAAAGTCTGCTCTTCTATCAATCGCAGTTCATTTTCTTTTGCGTCGGTAATATCTTCAATCGCCCCATCTAAAAACGATGCCTCACCTTCTTTATCCCTGACAACTCTAGCAGTAACGGCTCCCCAGAACCTCTGCCCATCCTTCTTTCTGAATCTAAATACCTTGCCATTTACCTGGTTTTTATAAGCAAGCTCATCCATAAGCAGTTGACGATCTTTTGGATTCCAGTATGTCTGGCTAACCGGTACCGTCAAAAATTCGTTCAAATCCGAATATTTGAACATTTTAACTATTGCAGGATTGACCAGCAAAAACTGTCCTGGAAGATCCAGCGTACTACGGAAAATGCCAATGGGCAGATTTACAAAAATAAACTGCCCCAGATCATTTGAACTTTTCTGTTGAAAAGTGGTTTTGCCTTCCAGATCAGTAGGATTTGAAGGTAGATTATCAGTAATTTCGGGCATGAGACAACCTTTCTTAATTCTTAATTGACCAAACGGTTCTGACTACCCTTTTTCCGTGTAATTTATTCCTATTTAGCGTGAAAAACAAGTTCGATAAGTTGGAAAATTCAGATATCTTGTTATTTGGTATTGCAGCAGGCAAAAACGGGAAGGACCATGTATATACGTAAATAACAGAATATACTGGATGTATCGCAGAAGAAGTCTTTTATCTTGTTTGTAGAGTAAAGGGGGCAAGAGCAAATCACCTTCTTTATGATTAAAAGGGGAAGAGATAAATCCCTGGACTTAAGGAAGACCCTACCCCTGTAAAATGATTCCTAGGATGCTGTCAACCCACCATCTACGTAAATTGTCTGGCCGGTAATAAAGCCCGACGCTTCAGACGCCAGAAACACAGCTGTCCCAATCAGGTCTTCGGGAACGCCCAGTTTATTTAACGGAATAACAGACTTGTACTTATCCGCCAGCTCAGGATTATCCTGAATGTGGATAGTCCCTGGTGTTATGATCAAGGCCGGTCCCACTGCGTTTACCCTTATTTTATAGGGGGCCAGCTCGATGGCCAGCGCTTTGGTGATGAGTTCGACCGATCCTTTTGTTGCACAGTAAGCCGAATTACCGCCTCCAAATCCCCTGATCCCACGAACCGAAGATAGGTTGATAATCTTTCCCTGCATATTGTTGCGCATCACGCGACCAAAATGCTTGCAGGCAATCATGGTTCCCTTGACATTCACATCGAAAATTCGCTCCCAGTCTTCCATCGGGTATTCCAGCGCATCCCTTTTAATATTAACACCCATAGCGTTAACCAGGATATCCACTGTTCCGAACTTGGCGACAACCGATTTTACGAGGTTCTCCATGCTTTCTTCACTGGTGACGTCGACCTGGAGCGGTAATGTCTCTGTTCCTGTTTCTCGGGTTATTTTTTCAGCGACTTTGGTGAGTGCTTCCATGCTGCGACTGGCGACCACGACCTTAGCGCCAAATTGTCCCAGTCCAAACGCAATTGCTTCCCCAATTCCGCCTGCCCCACCGACGACAACTGCCACCTGATTGTCCAGTCTGAATAGATGTTCCATTTTGTTTTCTCCAAATTAATATTTTATAACCGGTCCACTGACAGATAATACCATATCTTAAGAAACGGATTTGATCAATCTTCTGTAAAACAATGAATATTGGAAGAAAAAGATCAGCACCGTCGTCGTCAATATCGTTGTAAAGAATGCCAGGTTATTCCGTTCTCACCACAACGACCAGCATGGTTGCCGGCCGATTGTTGTTTACTGTTACTTGCCTGTTTTCATTGGGCCCAATGTAGATACAATCACCTTCATTCAACACATACTCCTCTTTATCACCCGTTACAGTTACTGAGCCTCTGAGAAGAAAATAGACTCTTTCCCTGCTTGAAGGCTTCATTTTTGCGCCACCGTCCGGCAAAAAGTGGGACAATGAGACGACAGTTCGCATGCTATCGTCACCCTCTTTGACCTTCAATGCGCCCCACATACTATGGTGATCAACCGCTTTGTACACCTCTCCGTCGTCTCTTCTGGTAACTTTCATAATAACCCGTCTGTAGTATCTTTTTAGGTAATAAAGGATTCAGGATTTTCTTAAGGTTGCTGAATCCCGAGAATTGTTCTTATCTGAAAAAATGTCTAATTATCCGGAGCCAACTCAATTTCACCCAGATTGACATCAATTTTAGTTCGGATCGTTTCATGTACAGCCACGTAACCATCCATTTCAATCGTCACCGCATACGCTGCATCCTGGTCCAAACCATCAAATTCAAAATCCCCATAAACGTTGGTCATTGTGGTACTGATCACATTACCATCCTGTTTTAAGGTTATGTTTACATCTTGAGCACATTCATCCTTTTTATCGGATAACACCACTTCGCCGGCAATTAATCGCTTCGGCAGGTCTTTATAAAGCACGTTTGAGTTCAACGCAAATTCGGGATGCAACCGTTTATAATTGCCCGCAGCCTTAAGCTTGGAGATAGCACTGCCGGAATCATCCAGGTCGCCAAAAACAATGGCATCGGTGGGACACGCCTCAACACAGCGAGGGGCTTTCCACCCACTGTCCAAACCGTGGGCACAAAAGGTACATTTCTGTGGAACATCCAACTCGGCGTTCCAGTAGATCACCCGGTAAGGACACGCCATGGCAATTTCCCGCTGGCCCTTGGCTTTTATCGGATCAATCATGACAATCCCATCGTCCCGCTTGTAAACGGCCCCATTGACAGCGGCCTTTATACATGGCGCATTCTGACACTGCATGCAGGGAATCGGGATGTAATCCACCTTCAATTTGGGATAGGTTCCCCTTTCCACCTCTTTGATATTCATCCAGAATTGCCCAAACTCCGGCTGAGCAGCCGAATAGTTTTCGTAATCGTTGCCGCAGAACTCATCCTTGCATGAGAGAAGGCAGTTATAACAGCCAGTACAGCGATCTACATCAATTAACATTCCATAGGTTGTCATCTCTTAGCCCTCCCATTTTGATATTTCAATTAAACATGACAGCGGAGCCATACCCGGCGCGTTTTTAGAAACCATGCGGGAAGGTGTGAGCAGACTGACGCAACCTCCCCTGTCAACAGAGTTGGACTTGCCGGGTTCCAGTGGGTCATATTTTGCGGATGATACATAGCTGTGAATGATTCCCTGCCGGATGCGCTCGGTGATTTTGGCAACACCCAGAACCTGTCCCCTGTCGTTGTGCATCCTGACAAGATCACCATTTTGGATTCCCCGGGCCGTGGCATCAGCAGGGCTGATCCTGACCGGCCAGTAAGCATAACCGTCTTTGATGATGCGATGACCCGGAATTTCGTTCAGCCAGGCCGTGTGCTTGTCATAGTGTGTATGAAACGAAAACCGCGGGTGAGGTGAAAGGAGTTGCAGCGGATATTTCTCAGCCAACTCCGAACGGTGTCCTTCCCAGCTCACGATGTATCTCGGCATGGGCGGTCGCTCGTCGTCATCCGGAAAATTCTCAGTCAGACTCTGGGAAACGAACTCGATCTTCCCGCTGAGAGTTCCCAACTCCTTGCCCTTTTCCGTCAGTCTTTTAGGATTGTTCAGGTCTGGTGTATCGCACTCCCGCTGTTCATAGAACCACCTCAGTGACGGGGTGGGCTTGTAGTCGTCGGGAATGGGGAACATAAAATACCCCTTCTCTTCAAACTCCTCCCAGGACATATATTTCGGGACATCGGATATATCAAAAAAGGCTCTTGCCCAGTCCAGTTCCGATTTCCCATCTGTATACTCCTCTTTTCTACCCAGCTTTTCAGCCAGCAACGTAAAAATCCCGTAGTCCGATTTTGAATCCCAGAGCGGCTCGATGCATTTCTTCTGACGAATCAGTACCCGGTTACTACAACCACTGCTGGCATGAACCGTATAGCCGCCGGCAGCTCCCCATTCTCCAATATCGTCCCTCTCCAGCTGTGTACAGGCCGGAAGGATGATATCGGCAAACCGGGTTTCACCTTGATACCAGCAGTCCTGGTTTACGACAAATTCAAGCTTGTCGCTGGTGTACATCCGAACCCACTTGTTGGTATCCACCATTGTTCCCAGAAACGATCCACCGTAGCGGTAGAACATCTTGACTTCCCCATAGCCTTCCATGGGATAGGTGAAATGCGTGTACTGCTGTTCCAGCGCGTTGCCGCAAAAACCCTCTCCATACCAGCTGACCGGGGGATCCAGGACGGCATCCGGCAACGTCAGTCGATAAAGCCTCTGCTTAACCGGATTTTGTGGCAGGTGATCTGCTGCCTTGGTCGTCGCCATCCGTCCATCCAGATCGGCATACCCGGGAAACCAGATATCCGTATTCGAAGGCGCACCCATCGTTGTTCCCCAGATGCTAACCCCGGGTTTTCCAAGGCCTTGCATCGCCTGCAGCAGGACCATCATTCTGGCCCATTCCGTTCCGAAGGCGGTGCGGCAAGCACCACCTTCTCCACCCCTTGAACCGCCAGAAAGGATCGTGCGTTTTGAAGCCCATTGCCGGGCCAGGGTCTTGATCACCTTGACCGGGACAGTCGACTCTGCAGATGCCCATTCAGGGGTTTTTGGCTGCCCGTCATCTTCGCCCAGAACATACTTTTTAAAGGGCTCAAACCCGATGGTGTTCGTTTCAATATAGCTCTTGTCGTAAGTGTCCTCTGTTATCCAGACATAAGCGATGGCCATGGCCAGAGCCGTATCAGTACCCATAGTCGGCGTGATCCATTTACCGCCCATGGCAGCGGCTGTATAATTGAAAAACGGGTCGATGAAGACCATCTCAACACCTTTCTGTTTGAGCCAGTAGCGCCAGATGGATGACTCCTGCCCGGTGTATGTCCCCCGGGTTGAATCAGGATCGTTGGACCAGAAAACAATCATCTCCGTATTTTGCAACGCATCTGTCAAGGTATCGTATGGTTCCGGCATTCCCAGTCGCCAGAAAAAGCCATAGGTATGTGTCGCCCCCCAATGCCATCCTTCCCAACTGTCCGGGTTGTCTAAAACCTGGGTGTAACCGATCATATTAAAGAAACGGCTGAAAGGACCCATCTTATACCCGACATTCCCCCAGTTATGATGTGAGGATGTCATGCCGGTGACGGCCTCCTGTCCGTACTTATCCTGAATTCTGGTGATCTCACCTGAAACAATATCGAGAGCCTCTTCCCAACTAATCCGCTCGTAACCGGATTTACCCCTGTTCTGCGGATTCCGTTCACCCTTGGGGTCAAAATCTACCCGTTTCATCGGGTATTTGATTCTCTCCTCAGAGTAGAGTCTCTGTCGTTCGCCATGCACAAAGGGCGACAAAGCGATCTTCTTTGGAGCTGAATAACTGTTCTCACCGGCTTTGATGGTCCAGGGAGAGTAGTCCTCTTCAGCGACAGCCAGTGGCCTAACCCTGACGACCTTGCCATCTTTCACGGTCACTGTAACAGGGCCACAGTTCGTACAACTCGTGAAATCCTTTTCAGTCATATTTATTTCCTCTGATGAATGTTAATGGAATCCCCCACGCAGGCTAACTTAATGATTCGAACACATCGGCTGATCAATCGGGTCGTGGGCAAATGTGAATTGATAAAATTTCTATTGTTTGAAATTCGCAATAATATCTAAACACTTTCTTGATTGGTTCATATACAGCAACAGACATGCCACTTAAACACGACTTTGTCGAATCGAGGTGAGAAAAATAAATAAATTGAAGAATGAGCGAAAATTGCTGCGTTGGATGAAAACGAGGACAGGCGGATATCGGGACGTGCCCCGAAAGAGTTCCGGAGACTTACAATAACCGGCTACTTGCCGCGAAGATGACTGTTGCTTTCCGTCAACGTGATATCACCGCATAGCTGTCGCTTACCTGCTAATGAGAAGAAAAGGTCATAAAACGGGGCATTGTTGTCCCTTTTACTTAAAAGAAGCCAATACCTCTCTGAAAACAAAGGCGACTCTGGAGGTGTGTCATAACTGTCCCTAAACTTCCCTATAATATCTCATACTGCTTCATCTTTCTGAAAAGTGTTTTTCTTGAGACGTCTAGAACTGTAGCGGTTTTGCCTTTCTGCCAGCGATTCTTTTTCAGTATTTCAACAATAAACTTTTTTTCAAATCGGCCTACAGCATCGTTCAGGGTGAAATTGTCATCGGGAATCTCATCCTCGGCGATTTCCAGTACCCTTTCCTCTTCCGGAGACGATGGTGACGGCCCCATAAAATCAAGATTATTCAAGGCGATATAACGCCTCAAAACATTTTGTAACTCCCGGACATTCCCTGGCCAGTCGTAGTTCTTCAGGGTCTTGAGATCCTTATGAGACAAGGGGACCTGGTTCTCCGTATCGCTGTATTTTTTGAGAAAAAAATCGACCAGATGGAAAATATCATCCTCCCTATCCCTCAACGGTGGAAGATGGATGGGAATAACATGAATTCTGAAGTAAAAGTCACTTCTCATTTTTCCCTGCTTTACCAGTTCTATGGGGTCCCTATTAGTCGCTGCGATGATTCGAAGATTCGGCTTGATGAGCTTATTGCTGCCGACCGGTGTAAACCCACCACCCTCTATGGCCCGTAGAAGCTTAACCTGCATATTCAGGCTGATCTCCCCGATTTCATCCAAAAAAAGCGTCCCGTCGTCTGCCTCTTCCAGAAATCCTTTTTTGTCGGCGGTTGCCCCGGTAAATGCACCTTTTTGATATCCAAAGAACTCGCTTTCAATCAGGTTTTCAGGAATGGCGCCGCAGTTAACCGTCACAAACTTTTTCCCGGCCCGATTACTTGCGCCATGTATAGCCTGTGATACTAGCTCCTTACCTGTTCCCGAATCTCCGAAAATAAAGACGCTATCACTGGTGGTGGCCGCTTTCAGGATCAGATCGTAAACATCCTGCATGGCCTTGCTGTTGCCGATGATATTCCCGAATTTATACCGGTCCTGCATATTTGAGCGGAGCAGCAGATTCTCTTCCCGCAGTTGTTGCTCCATCTCCTTGAAAGTGGTGAAATCGGCAATAAACCCTTCTATCCGGACGGACCCTTCATAGTCAAAAGTGGCCCCCTCTGCCCGGGTAAAGACCCAACGGGTACCGCCTGAGGAAGAGATGATCCGGAACTCGGCATTAAAGGTTCTTTTGGTATCGATGGCTGCTTGAAACTCCTTTTCCACATTGTCGATATCATCCCGATGAATCAGGTCGAAAAACCGTGTCAGATTTTGATTCTCGAAGTATTCCGGCTCATAACCGGTCAACATGCGACTCCCCTTGCTAACAAACTCCATTTTCCAGGTATCTTCTTTGACGATCCGATAGGCCATTCCGGGCAGGTTGTGCATGACCGCGGAGAGGCGTTGCTCATTATGGCGAATTCGTTTTTCAACCATTTGGATTTCGATCATATCCCGGATGGATTCGATGGCTCCTGCAAACTGTCCCGTTTGGTCAACAATTGCTCCGGTGGTAATATGCACATGCCCCCCTTCTCCATCGTGGAGTCCAGGCAGGTGTCTTTCGGTACTTAGAATCCCATTTTTGCTGTTAATTTTTTCGTCCTGAAGATTGATTTTCTCAAGATCTGATCCCAGCAGGTCGATTAAAAGGGGATTGTTGGTCTCGTAGAACGAAGACATATGACCGCGAAAATGGGTGCCCAGGACGTTTGCTTTTTTTAAGCCGGACATCTTTTCAATGGCCGGATTCCAGGCGATAATCTTGCCCAACTTGTCCACAACATAGGTTGGGTCCGGCAGAAAATCTATGATATCAAATAATTGCTTTCGGAGGTTTTCAAGCTCTTCAGTATGCTGGTTCGTCAGTTTTTTGAAATAGGTATTGTGATGATCAAATTTCTGCTTGAACTTCAACTTCTCCGATATATCCCGCGCAATACCTTCAACGGCAACGAGCTCGCCGTTCCCCCCCAAGACCGGTGTTTCGCTGACAATCAACTGACAGGTCGATCCGTTCTGGTGATGTACTTCAAGCTGGAAGGGCAACTGCCGATTTCCTTTACGGATAAGAGCGGATTTTTTTGCAGCCTCATCATTCAATGGACTGTTCGTCCATATTTTTTTAAATGTCTGCGAAAACACTTTAGGGGAGTATCCAAGCAGATTTTCAACCGAAGGACTCACATAGCTGAAACTGTTGTCTGCATTATATGTATAGAAAAAAAACTCGGTTTTTAAGTAGTTGATGATTCGCTGATACTTTTCTTTAGTTGATGAAAAAGAATCATCCACAATATTCACGTCCTGCTGGACGTGGCTGATATTCTTTCTTGTCGATTCTCCTGTCATCCTGGATATCCTCTTGGTTTCAATTGATGACTGCCCTGAATACAAGCGGCGTGGTCTCTGCAAAAAAAAATCCTCCTTAATACCATTCAATGCAGATTAAGTGAGTGCTGACGAATACACATGGGGCAATAGTGACTCAATTTGCGCCTTAACTTTAACTCGGCCCGCGGAATTATGGCAACCTCTATTTTTCATCTAAGGACCTGATCTATCCATTCTGTGACAAGAATGCCCCAACCTGCATTGTCAAGAACCAGAAAATATCGGCTACAAACTTCGGTGTTTGTCATCCCGGACTAAGCCTGCCCTCAGCTTGACTGGGGGATCCGGGATCCAGTCAATTATGTCCATGGAGACACAGAGGTCACTGGGTATTATAAGTTGCACTGAGTGACGGCAATGAAACCCGTGTCTTGCATTTTTCAAATGGAATGATACTTGCTGTTTATTCGCTTTTCCAAGTATGTTATCTTGAATTATGTTTTAACAATCAATGTTGCACCCGTAAGATTAATATCGAATCCCAAATTCTGCACTTACGATTAAGTTATGACGGTTTGCAGAATTTACGTAAAACACTAATGTAGGAGCTCATTATGACAGCTGTTATCGATCCCTATACCGGACTGCACCTGACTGAACTCAGTCATGTTTGGGGGCATGGGGCGCCGTCTTACCCCGGGCAGGCAGACGTGAAAATGTTTCGTGGCGTAAAACATGCTCAACATGGCGTTCTGGCCTGGAAAATCAATACCGTAATGCATACCGGAACTCATATGAATGCCCCGTTACATCTGGTGCAAAAGGCAGCCGATCTGGCCGGTGTTCCTGTGGACCGCCTGTTTGGTAATGGGGTGGTGTTAAGTATTCCTAAAACAAGTTACGCGGTTGTAACCGCCCGGGATCTCAATACTGCAACTCCTGCAGTACAGAAGGGTGACGTGGTTGTGATCGTGACTGGATGGCATCATAAATATGCCGATGCGCTTGAGTATTACGGTGAATCGCCGGGCCTCTCCAAGGACGCTGCACAGTGGCTGGTCGATAAAGAGTGCAAAATGGTGGCGGTGGATACACCGCAGGTCGATCACCCCCTGGCCACCTCACTGGGACCACATCGTGGCGGGCCGCTCATGAACCGACTGGTGAAGGATTATCAGGCTGCAACCGGTCTGGATCCTAAAAAGGAGCACTCTGAATGGAATATCGCCCACAAGACGATTCTGACTGCCGGTATCCCCACCATCGAACAGGTGGGGGGAGATGTCGATGAGCTGGCGGGCAAACGGGCCACTTTCGTGGCGACCCCGTGGAAATTTGAGCATGGAGACGCCTGCCCGGTTCGATTTGTTGCCATGACTGATCCATCAGGACAGTGCCGCATCAATTCAGGCAAAAAATAGACAATTAACCCTAAAGACATGGGAATAGGAAAATGAGCTTACAGATATATAATTTAAGTCATACGTTCCAGCAACACATGCCCGAATGGCCATCCAGCCCGGGTGTCAACGTAACGATCGATAAATTTCACGCCAAAGACGGACTTTCCCAGGTAAACTGGGAGGGGATCATGCATCGTTGCACCCATATGGATGCGCCGATTCACGTAACCGAGAATACTCCGGGAATCAGTGATTATGCACTGTGGCGGTTGGCCGGTACCGGGGTGGCGGTCTCCATCCCCAAAGACAAGTGGGGGGTGATCACACCCGAGGACCTTGAACAGGCGACTCCCGCCATTCAGGAGGGGGATATTGTCATGATCAACACCGGTTTTCATCACAAATGGGCCGACTGTGATGACTATTTTGCCTACGGCTGCGGTATTTCAGGGGCCGGTGCCCAGTGGCTGGTGGATAAAAAGGTCAAATGTGTGGGATATGGCTGTCAGGCCAACGACCATCCGCTGGCTACAAAGCTGGTGGATCACGGTCTCGGCCCGACCCAGCCCCATCTGATTGAGGAGTACAAGGAGCTGACCGGCCGCGATCCCAAAGAGGATTTTCCGGACTGGGAACCGGCCCACAAGATCCTGATGGTCGAAGGCGGGATTCCCGGCATTGAAAACGTCGGTGGGGATCTGGATAAGGTGACCGGTAAACGGTGTTTCTTTACGGCCTTTCCCTGGCGCTGGACCGGCGGAGACGGCTGCATTGTCCGCGTACTGGCCGTGATTGATCCGGATCAGACCTTCCGTTTTGAGACGGGCGTTTAAGCATCGTGACCGGGTATTCGTGCCACAAGACCCCTCAGTCTGCGTTTTGAGGGTTGAGTGTCCGTTTTTTCCTCAGCAACTGCATCGCCAACAGCAGTATTATGGATATGGTACCGGCGACCGCAGCAAAAATGAATACACCGGTATATTCACCCGTCACGTCAATTATCCAGCCACTGACAATCGGCGCGATGATTGAACCGATACCATACAGGAATGTCCACAGCCCAACGATACCTCCGGTCATGTTTCGGGGAAAGTGATCGGAGGCGGCAGCTGCATAGACAGGCCAAACCGCCCCATAACCGATTCCGTAGAGCCCGATCAGGGCATACAGCATCCAGATTGTTTCTGAAAAAACCAGCCCCAGGCAGGCAAAACTCATGATGACGCTACAGAAAACCATGATCCAGGTCCTGCCTATCTTGTCAGAGAGAGGTCCCAGTACCAGCTGTCCCCCGAAACCGAACAGCGCGATCATGGAAATCAGCCGGGTTGAATGTGCATATGGCATTTCCAATGCTTCATGCGCGTAAACCGGCAGAAAGGCGAACAGGATAATGACCGACATGCCAACCATTGTGTAAGCACCGCCAATCGCCCAGAACTCCATTCGTTTAAACACCTCCCGATATGAAACCAGAAAAGCAATCGGGCCCCTTCTAGAAACGGTTTTCCCGGAAGCAGGTCTGACGGGATCCCGGACTAGTATCAGGTCCAGTACAGCGATACTGATCGCAAACACCCCCAATGCCAGCCAACCTGAGCGCCATCCTGCAGCCGATACGATACTGGGCATGAACAATCCCCAACAAAGAATACCGGCCCCGACACCCATGGTGACGACCGAGAGGGCAGTTGCCCGTTTATCATCAGGGACCCATTTCTGGACCATAACAACAACAGGCGCCCAGCAGGCGGCATGGCCTAAAGCCGCAATGGAGAAAAAAAGGCTGGCCTGGACAAAGCTGTCGGCATAAGCCATCAATAAAGCCCCTGACCCCAGGATGGCCGTAAATACAGTTATCAGCAGTCGATAGCTGTATAGATCCGACAGCGCACCCAGCAGGGGCGTACCAATGGTATAAATCACAAAATAGGCCGTGAGAATGGCGCCCGCCTGGGTTTTGTTTATGCCCAGGTCCGGCAGCATCTCCGGTAGAAGCATGCCATAGGAGTAACGAATGGAAAATGCGATTGAAGCCGTGAGAAATCCGGCAATAATAGTAGCGATGGCTCTTTTATTCAAGGGGGCTCCCTTTTTTCAAGTTCAAGTTGCCAGATGATGTCGCCAACATCCATTTCGCTCGCTTCAGGTGACAGCGATCCTGTTAAATTTTTTTGACTGAACTTTATCTGAGAAGATCGTCCGGTGTCAATGAGATTAGTATACAAAGCGGGTGGTTCTGTGGTGGTAGGCGCTCGGTCGAGGGGAAAGGTCGACACACAGATCGATTCAAACACAAGAAATCGCACTGGTTTTCCGAACTAGTTGCCGGGAGAGCCCCCAGGATCGGACGTGGCGAAACTCGGTATTTCATTCTCGATAAGTTAAAAGAAAGCGGGCGCCATGACAAAGGTCGGGTCGACCAAATAGTTATAATATTATTCTGGAAACAGTTTCCCGTGACGTCGGGTCCGCTTCTTCCTTGGTTGCCTTCAGCTTCATGATGATGGGCTCCTTTGCCATTGCCCTTGTCTTATTTGATCTGGGTGACAAAATCCAGTTGATCGGTTTCATGGGTTCCCTCAGCGGATTTATCGTTCTGTCGGGTTGGATCATTATCAATGTTCTATTGAAGGAAAGGTCAGAAGTATGAAGAATGGCGCTCTGTCCTGGGTAGCGTTTTCAATAATCTTTCGTTGCTCCAAACTCTGCCGACTCGTATTTTAAAGCGTTCTCGGAAGTAAACTATTCTGAAAGGGGGTATTTAAAATGCCTCCTCTTTTTTGCTAAAGTCTCCCCCTCCCCCCCCGGATTGATATCTTTTATATAATTGAACTTTTACAATTTTTTAAAAATTTGAATAGCCAGTACTATTTCTTTTTTAAAAGTGATTCTCCCTTCGCAGCTTGTGTCAGTTTTGAATCAAAAGTCAACAAAACCAATTCTGGAAACTCATTCTTCAAACTTTTCGCAGCGGCTAAATGCCAAAGATCAGCACCTTTAAGCGGCCACTTTACTGCAAGGTTTCTTGCTATATGTTGGTCGGGATGAATAGCAATCCGGCGCCATGGACCTCTCTCAAGCACATCAAAACTAATATCTACCAAGAGGTCTGAAAGGATACTCTCTCGTTTCATCCGTGAAATTACAGCAGCGACTTCAGAATATGCGAGTGAAGATATGAAATGCACAGCTTCGCTTTCAGCATGTGCTGAGGCTATCGTACTATGTGTATCCTTGAAAATAACAGACAAGATTGCTGAGGCATCCCAATATATCACCTCAAATTCAGTTAACATTCGCTATCTCGGTCTTCATTTAGGAATCGTTGGGCAAGGTTATTTTCCAACGGTATCGGTGAAGGAAGCGTTTTGTAGTAATCTGAAGATTGTTCGCGAACAAAACCCTTTTCTTCCAGTTTTTTTAAACGTTCCTTGACAGAAAGCTGTTTATTTTCAATAGGAACAATCTTTCCTACTGGTCGTCCTCGATCTGTCAGAATGACTTCAGTTCCTTGCTGGACAAGCTTTAATAGCTTACTTAGCTGAACTTTCGCATCTCTTATTCCAATTTTTGTCGTTTGCATGAATCACTCTATATCTGATTAGTGTAACCACCTACCTATGTGGTTATTGTAACCACCTACCTATGTGGTTATTGTAACCACCTACCTATGTGGTTATTGTAACCACCTACCTATGTGGTTATTGTAGTTAGTATCTGCCTTAAAGTAAATAAGCAATTTGTTTTATTTCGTGGAATACAAAAATAAATAATTGATCCTCCCCTCAAAAACTGGATTTGACATCAATTCACTAATTGGAGTGATTCAAAGCGCTATTGGGTTATTTCTTGAAAGATATGGGGGATCAGAAGGATATTTATGCGGATCGTTGAATTCCAGCAGTAATTACTCCTGCTCCAATTAAGGCACTCCCACCACCACGATTAAACCATTTAAGGACTTTTTTGTTATGCATGGTTTCTCGCATCTGACTCGCAAACAGTGCATATAAAGCAGCGTTAATAATTGCCAGGGATAAAAATGTTCCACCCAACAAAAGCAATTGATTTAGTACAGGTTTGCAAGGCTCAATAAACTGGGGTAAAAAGGCGACAAAGAAGGCAATGCCCTTTGGGTTAAGTGCAGTAACGATATACGAGCTCTTAAAAAGTAACCGGGTTGAAATATTCGCTTTTCTATCTGGGATGGAACTGTCCTTTATATCTGACCTCCAGATTTTTATCCCAAGATATATTAAGTAGAGAGCACCTACCCATTTAAACAGAGTAAAAAGAGCTGCAGAAGCAGACATTATCGCCCCCAGCCCTAACAGTGACAGCGTCATTGCTGTAAAATCCCCAAATAGCACACCCGCTACGAGGGGTACAACTGACTTGCGTCCATGTGTGACCGCTTGGCTGATAACTAAAATAATCGTAGGCCCTGGTATTATCAGAATGAGCGTTGTTGCAAAAACAAAGGGTATCCAGATTTCTAAACTCATCATTTTCTTGTTATTTTTCTCTTCGTTCCTGATATGGATTTTTGACTACAATTGATAATCGGATGGAAATAGCAGATAAAATCGCTGAATCGCGAAAGCCAGACTAACATAAAAGGCCTGTTTTTATCAAGAGGATTCGGTGTTGAACAGTTCAGTCAGATCCTTGGAGAATCCGTTTCTTCCAGACACATGTGTAAATTAAAAGTCATGGGGTGAATTTCAAGAAAATCGATTACCCGAAGATAAGCAGCGTGTTAAAATATTAAAATTAAAGACCCGAGTGTTGTCATAACCATATGAATTCTTGGCATGACTGTTTTTCTACAACGAATTGCCTCTTTACGGGAAGGTCTGTCTACAGGTATAAAGACGGGACAACAGATTTACATGACATTAAATCGCCGGTCGGGGTGGTTGCCGGTTCTCTTTTGCAGCCTCTCCCATTCATGTTTCAACAGCCCCCTGATAAATATAAATAGGTCGAAAGATGAGCAAACAGAAAATTCATTTACACTCAATGATGGTTCATTCCATAGCCGCTCTGTCTCCGTTGGCGGCAGTAGCGTACATCTTCTTAAAGCAGCAGGTTACTTTTCTCTCATTTGAAGGAAAGTCCTGGTCATTTTTAGTGGTTGCGTCAACCATTCTGCTTTTTTTAATAACGCTACCCGCTGTGCTTTCGGGGGTATTTGAACGAAACCATGTCTATGCCAAATGGCATTCGACTCACAAAGTCAAACTGGGGCTCTCAGCACTGTTTACCGGAATACTGGTGGTTGAGCTTTATCTACTCAGTGCCGGCGGATTGAACGGGGCACTATTTTCACTGCTGGGGATCTTGATTATTTTCGGGAATAATATTGTTTCATTTCTACTGTGCAAATATGGTTTAAAAATAACAATGGGTCGTCAATCGATAAACAGAACGTCCTATGAGCCGGATCTCTTTAAGAAAGAACCGGTTGATATTCTGGTGATGGCCGGCCAACTCAAGAAAGAAGAACCCAAATACCTGGACTTGTTAAAGGAGAGATAAGATGGAATTTAGTTTAACCAAAAAACAACAGGATTATGTTGAAAAAGCGCGTGCTTTCACCAAGGAGTGGGTATCGCCGAATGCGACGAAATATGACCGGTCGGGAGAGTTTCCCAAGGACATCTGCCAGGAGGCTTTCAATCTGGGTTTTATGAACCCTCATGTTCCCAAAGAATACGGCGGCAAAGAGCAGCGTGTCTTGGAGCACTGTCTGATCATGGAGGAGATCTGTACGGGTTGTTCTGGTATCGGCACTGCCTTGGGCTCTAATGGACTCTCTCAATATCCGGTTATCTTTGCGGGTAACGATTTTCAGAAGAAGAAGTTTCTGGAGCCCATGACCCAGGAACTCATGTTCTCAGCCTATTGTGTGACAGAGCCCGAAGCCGGCTCTGATGTTTCCCGGATCAAGACCACTGCCAAGAAAGTTGGGAACGATTATGTGATTAACGGTGTCAAGTGGTGGATCACCTGCGGCTCCGTTGCCAGCTGGTATTTTGTCCTGGCACGTGTCGGCGATAAAGCCACCGGTTTCGTGGTCCCGGCGGATACAGATGGGATCATCCGCGGCGTCAAAGAGCATAATCTGGGACAACATGCGTCTAATACGGTCCGAGTCACTTTTGAAGATGTCAAGGTTCCAGAAGCGTATCGGTTGGGAGAAGAAGGCGACGGTTTTAAAATCGCCATGAAAACCTTTGATCACACTCGACCCGGGATCGCTTCGGGCTCCAATGGTATTACCAAGGCGGCTTTAAATATTGCCCTGACCTATGCCCGCGGACGCCGGACATTCGATAAGAAATTGATCTCATACCAGGGGGTTTCATTTAAACTGGCAGAAATCGTAACCAAATTGGATGCAGCCCGCTACATGACCTATCTGTCTGCCGATATGTTTGATGAAAAAAAGGACAACGCCCGCCAGGCAGCCCAGGCGAAATGGTATGCTGCCGAAGTGGCCATGTCGGCAACGGTGGAGTGCTGCCAGATTCTGGGAGGGTATGGATATACCAACGAGATGCCAGCTGAGAAATTGATGCGGGATGCCAAGATTTACCAGATCTATGAAGGGGCATCTGAAATTCAAAAAATGATTATTGTCGGAAAACTGATGCGAACACGAGAAGTCCATTAATTGAGGAGAACACTATGTTAAGTGATATGATGAAACTGGTGGACCGCTTCGTGAATATTTTTAAGAAACGAATCTATGGCAAAACCTTTTATTGCCCGGTCTGCCACCTGGAACTATCCGAACACGACACTGACGAAAATGGATGTTTGGTCTGTCCGCTATGCAGTGTCGTGATTGAGCTTCATGAAACTTACGGTCACTTCGTCCCGATCGTAAATGACGTCGAAATCAACCGTGTACAGCCAAAAACAAGAATGCACCCGATGGCGACTCACCTGCCGATCGGGCTTTTCCCCTTTGCGCTCTTGGGGGCCGGCTTTCTTCTTTTGTTGTCAATTTATGGCCGGTTTGCAGGCTTGACGGTTGCAAATAACCCGTTTTACGCGGAGTATTCGCCCATCATCAATAATGTGACGTTGCTGTTGCTGGCCATTGCGGTGGTCTCTTCTGCATTGACCTTTCTGACCGGTTTTGTGGATTGGAGACAGCGCTATGGAGGACGTCCCTATCGGGTAATTACACTGAAACTGATTCTCTCAGGGATATTTCTGGTGATAGGACTAATGACTGTCGTTCTGCATCCGGTCGTATTCAACGCCGGGATCGTCAGTTTTGACAGTCCGATCGACGTACTGACCGCAGTAGTTTATTTCATCTTCATGGGCGCAGCCATGTTTATGCTGGCTACCCTTGGACACGTAGGCGGGTACCTCGTCTTCGGTAAATAACAAAGTTTCCGGCTGACCTGAAGCAAGAAGGGAAAATGGAACTGGCAGAAATTGAATTTACATCATATGCAGAATCTGTAAAATCTGTGCTGGACGGGATTAGCGCTCAAAAGCAACTTTCCCGGCAAAAGGCAATTCTGATCAAGCCCAATCTGGTGAATGCCTCTCCCCCTCCGGTGACCACGCCTATGGCGTGTTGCGAAGCTGTTATCCGGTATATCAGAAGCTGTTCAAAGGCTGTGATTGTAATAGGGGAAGGGTGCGGAGACAGTGATCTGGAAACCGATGCCTTATTTGAGATCCACGGCTATACAGATCTGGCCCGGCGCTCCCAGATCAAGTGTCTGGATCTGAATTATGCACCATTGGTGAAGAAATCGAATAGCGAGTGCCGGGTTTTTCCTGAAATGCGGCTGCCGAAGATCGCTTTTACCCACTACATCATCTCAGTACCCGTATTGAAAGCACATTCGATCTCGACCATCACCGGCTCGTTGAAAAATATGATGGGCTTTCCCCCTCCAAAATACTATTCAGGTCAGTTCGGCTTCTGGAAGAAAGCCGTTTTCCATCAGGAGATGCAGCAATCCATTCTTGATCTTAACCGTTATATCAAACCGGATTTAACTGTCATGGATGCCACCATCGGCCTGGCCGATTTTCATCTAGGCGGAGATCACTGCTCTCCTCCACTTAACCGGATAGTTGCCGGATTCGATCCCTTTGAAGTGGATCGATATGGGGCCACACTGTTGGGTTTTGACTGGCGGGCGATTTCCCACCTGCAAAGGTGAAAAATCAAGGCGAAGACAGTCTTCCTACGAAGGGTTTTCGATATAGTTACGGTACATCATCTCAATTTTAGTATCGTTGAGTTCCACTTTTTCTCCGTTAAAGACCGTATTGCCATCCTCCAACAGCAGCAATGAAAAAGTCGTTTTCTCCATCTGCAACTCCATCAGTTCTTTCATACTCTCGTCAGCTTCTTTAAGAGCTTCTGTCTGATCGAGAAGTGTTTGCCTGAGAAACCGGATCAATTCATCTCTTTTTTCCTGCACATTCATGTTATTCCTCTTGAGTTTATTATGCAGACACTGGGACATATGATTAAATATACTATCCCCCCTCACCTGGGTCAACCGCTTAGTTGAGAGGGTCACTTTTTTATGAAATATCCCCCTGCCCCCTTTCAAAGCTGACTATTAAAAGATCTTTTCTCTGACTGTATTCCCAGCTATACTTGACATCAACAGGGCAAATGACTATGCTTTCGAATGGAAACAATCACTAAATAATAACCCCGGGAAACAGCAGGAGAATAAAGGATGATTCAACAGGCAATCGATTTTCGCGATGAGAGCGAAGCCCTCTACCAACTCATAGAACCGATTAAGACTGAGGATTTTTACAAAGAATCCCAATTTAAAAACTGGACAATTAACGATTTCATCAGTCATCTCCATACCTGGAATTGGGCCGCTGATCAATCCTTGAATGATGAAGCCGCCTTTGATAACTTTCTAACAGAACTGATAGCCGAGATTGGCACGGGTGCTTCTTTGAGAGCTTTCGAATCAAAATGGCTCAAAGGGCTGGAAGGCAGAGAACTGCTGCAGAAGTGGCGCACTTTTTATCTGGGGATGTCAGAGCGGTTTGATGCTGCAGATCCTAAAAGACGAGTCAAGTGGGCAGGTCCCGACATGAGTGTGCGCTCCAGCATTACTGCTCGCCTGATGGAAACATGGGCCCATGGACAGGGAATCTATGACCAGTTAGGCGTTGCGCGTCAGAACAGCGACCGTATCCGGAACATCGCCATGCTCGGTGTTAATACCTTCGGTTGGACATATATGGTGCGTCAACTGGATGTCCCGGAAATCAAACCATACGTTAAACTGACCGCCCCATCAGGAGATATCTGGGAATGGAATGAGCAGTCCGCAACTGACAGCATTGAGGGAGACGCCACCGAATTCTGTCAGGTCGTCACCCAGGTTCGTAATATTGCCGATACATCACTGAAAATGACCGGGGATGTGGCCAAACAATGGATGTCCTTCGCCCAATGTTTTGCGGGTGGTGCGGAAGAACCGCCAGCGCCTGGGTCGCGATTTATGACAAAGTCGTAAGATCACCCGGATTCAACCTCTTTAATAAGCCGTCGTCAATTTATCAACTGACAACGGCAATACCGCCCGCCTCTCATTATTCAGTTATTTCCTGCTACAGACGTAACAATATACAACCGGACAGACCGCCCACCATCCATTGACATTAGCAACGGGAATGAATACGATGGCTGAGAATTGACAGTAAATGCTAAAATTTGGCGTTCTTTTTAAATACCCGGAGGTAAAATGCCCAAAACAGCTGTCTCAATTATAGAGGAGATAGAGTCCCTGCTTGACAAAGGACTGATTTTTGACGCCTATAACAGGGCCATCAAGGCCTTGGACATCGACAGCGATGGTGTTCGTCTGAATCAGTTATATGGGCTCTGCCTCGCAAAATTGGGTATGGCAGAACCGGCTCGGGCAGTCCTCGAAAAACTGTACAACTCGGACCACCGCGACTCCGAAACAGCCGGTATTTTGGCCAGAATATACAAAGACCAGATGAAGCAAAAAGGTGACCTTTCATTTGCCTATTTTTCGAGAGAGATCTATCTGAAAAGTTTCGAGGAAACAAGGGACTATTATCCGGGAATCAATGCGGCCACCATGTCGTTAGTTCTCAATGAGAGGCCCAAGGCAGAACAGATCGCACAAGAGGTCATTAAAGCGGCCGAAAAGAGCCGGGATAATTACTGGAAATACGCAACCTTGGGAGAGGCGAGACTGATTATTGGTGATTTTGAAGGGTCTCGAAAAGCCTACCGAAAATCAAAGCTGTTCACAATGCACAGCAAGGGACAGCTTTTCAGCAGTTTCGAGCAGCTCAGGTTTCTGGCCCGTTACACAGAAATTCCCGCCAGTTTTCTGGATAACAGTTTCCATCCGTCGGTTGTTGTTTTCTCCGGGCACATGATTGATCACCCCTCTCGTTCAACATCACGCTTTCCCGATCGCATATCCCATCAGGTCAAGCAGGAAATCATTGAGCAGCTGGAGAGTTTAAATGCCGGCATCGGTTTCAGCTCGGCAGCCTGCGGGGCTGATATTCTTTTTATTGAAGCCATGCTGGAAAGAGGAGCTGAAGTCAACGTTTACCTGCCTTTTGCAGTGGACGACTTCATTGAAACCAGCGTAGCCTTTGCAGGTGAAATATGGGTTGAGCGCTTCAAGAGGGTCATCAACCAGGTTGAGGTTAAGTATATTACTGAAGAGCGTTATCTGGGGACCGACGAGCTGTTCAGACACATGGGAAAAGTTACGATGGGACTGGCCATGTTGACTGCCAGGCTTTTTGACTGTGAACCTTATTTTCTAGCAGTGCTGGATCAGATCGCGGATCAACACAAGGAAGGAGGAACCAACGATTTGTTTGTCACGTGGCCGGACAAGGGGAAAATACGGGTGATCGACCCCTCCAGCCTCTCGCTGCACATGACGACTCAGGAGAAGCCGCCGGCAACACCCCTGGATCCTTCGGAACCAGCAGACCTTCCCTTTGGGGTTGACCGGTACCTGAAATGTATTCTTTTTGCGGATTTGGTAGGATACAGCAAGTTACAGGAGGAACATACCCCATATTTTATCTATGAACTGCTGCATGCAGTTTCGGAAAAACTTAAGCAGCTGGCCGTCAAACCTGAAATTCTAAATACCTGGGGAGATGCTATTTTTGTCGTTTATGATCAACCTGATGATCTGATGGCGTTTGCACTTGCCCTGAATGAAACGATCCTGGAAACTGATTGGGAGGCAAAAAAACTGCCGGCTAATACCAGTATCCGGATTGCTCTGCACAGTGGACCCGTATTCATCGGAGAGGACCCCATTACCAACAATCACAATGCCTACGGAACCCATATTACCCGAACCGCCCGCATGGAGCCGGTCACGCTGCCGGGCTGTATATATGCCAGTGAACAGTTTGCCGCACTATTGCTGGTCAAAACAGGTGACCATTATCAGTATCGCTATGTCGGAAAACTCGATCTGCCTAAAAAGTTCGGCAGCCAGGAGATGTACCAGGTATCCAGAAACAGCGGGATTCCATCTTCAGCAGACCACAGTTCAGCCAGCAATAGTCAGCCAGGGAGTGCATGAATGAACCAACCACCATTTGAGGCTTTTTCAGGCGACCAGCCCTATATTTTTATCAGTTATGCCCATCTCGACGCGGATCTCGTATTTCCAATCATCAGCGATTGGCATGCTCGGGGATATCGTATTTGGTACGATGAGGGGATCGACCCTGGTAACGAGTGGCCAGAAGAGATTGCCAACGCCCTGGAAAGCTGTACTCAGTTTCTGGTGTTTGTCTCTCCACGCTCTGTCCTCTCGAAAAATGTCAAGAATGAGATCAATTTTGCCCTGGACATGGATAAGGACTTTATCGCTATTCACCTGGAAAAGACCGATCTGCCATCCGGTCTCAGATTGCGAATGGGTGATATCCAGGCGATTATGAAGTACCGCATGCCGGAAACGATGTTTGACAACAAAATGAACCGGGCCTTACTGTCAAAAGCATTCGAACCTGTAACCACCCCCGTTGTTGAGGCGCCTGTCGAGATGGCATCGCCACCGGCAGCCAGTGAACCCGAAACCGAGGCTGAAAAACCCAGCCAACCGACACCGGAAACGAGTCCCTCATCAGCCAACAAAGGAAGCCAATTCCTGTATAAAAACATCGCTGACATGACTCCAAAGGAGATCAAAAATGCAGTGCTTGATGATCTCAGCAACATCAAAGACGAAGCGACCGCTCTTTTTAAAAATGAGATGGCAAACCTGAAAAAGACCGGGTCACGAAGAAGGGAGAGCCTGACTGAGAAAAGGCTTAAAAGGCAGGAGTTGAAACTGGCCAAAAAACAACTGCTGGATGAAAACAGTGAATTGACCGATGAAATTCGGCGGGAAATTCACGCGAGTTTGAAGAAACCCAAGTACAAAAAACGATCAGGCTGCTTTCTGCGTGTGCCTCTGATTCTGTTGATCATTTTTACCGGTGTTTACTTTATTTTTATCGTTGATCGTTACGATTCGCTGTCAGAGGATTTTCTGAATACAAACTGCCCGTCGCTATACAGCCCTGAGAAGAAATTCGAGTTGATCAATCACTATGATACGACTTTGAAGTCCCGCCAGAAAAAGTGGGCCCTGGAACAAGACATTCATAAATGTGAAGCCGCCACAGATAAATCGGTCAAGGAAAAAGAACTGGGGTTGAACACAATGTCATTAGACGAGCTGGAAAATCTCCTGATCAGCCGGATTGCAACTAGTGAAAAGCCTAAACATAAAATGGCACGCAAGTTCATGGAAACCCGTGTCCGCTCCAAAATGAAACAGATGGATCCCGACGCCCAGGCCTTTTTGGAAGGATTCCTGGGAGAGCGCTATCGATCCCTGTTAATCTATATGATTGTCGATTCGGCGGATCTGTCATCCCCTGTAACGAAAAAACCTGTTCTGAATTAGCCTCTCAAAGATCATCTACTCTTGATCATCACAAACTGCTAACAACGCTTTTATATCGTTCAGCTCCACGTCGAACATGCCTTTGATTATTTAACACCTCTTACCAGATCCGTGGGCCCTGGCAAAGGCTTGATGCCAACATCCTTAAAACCCGCCTCGCTCATCCAGGTTTGATATTCAGCCCCACTGTAACTAGAGCCGGACTGGGTATTAACCAGCATATTCAAGGCAAAAACAGCCGCCAACCGTGGTGCTGTTTTATGATCTTCCAGCACGAAATCCTGAATAATAATCTGCCCCCCGGGATTCAAAGCTGCGTAAATCCGATTGATCAGATCCCGGTTTTCTTCAGGGCCCCACATGTGGCAAATCGCAGAAACCCAGACCAGATCGTATCCTTCGCCCAACGGGTCGCCGATCATATCTCCAGCGACAAATGTCACCCTGTCCGACAGCCCCGCCTCGGCAATATACTTTTTAGACAACGGGATAACTTCAGGTACATCCAGCAGGGTTGCCCGAAGCGCAAGCTTGTGTTGGAGAAATGCAATGGTATAGGCTCCGGAACCGCCTCCCAGATCGAGAACGTGCTGTACGCCCTCCAGATCCAATTGCTGCATGGTCATTTTCCCTCGAAAACCCGATGTTTTGTGCATGGCCGCAATAAAGGCCCGGGTCTGCTCGTCGCTCCTGCCATCCACACCGGATTTTACCGCTGTGCCTGCCTTAACGCAGTCCGTCAGTGTGGACCAGCTGTGCCAGAGTTTTGCCGGGTGTAGCGTGGCGGTAATAGAATCGTGTTTTGCCCCCGCGACCATGTAATCGGCGGTCACATCACTATTGCTGTATACGCCATCCTCTTTCACCAGCAGTTCGATGGCGACCAGGGCGTTCAAAATCGTCTCAGTGGCCCGTGGGTCCGTTTCCTGTGCTGCTGAAACCTCTGCCGCAGTGGTACCACTCCCGACAGCGGTGAAGAGGTCCAGTTCCACAGCTGTCAGCACCAGCCGGCTCTCCATGAAACTTCTGAGATAGCGATTAAGTTCATCCGGAATCACGCCAGCCTGTTTCAGCATGGCTTTCATACCGGCGACTCTTTTATTGTGGGTGGTGATCTCCTCCCTGGCTGCGTTGGTGTCTTCAAGGGCAAGATCCGGAACCGGTTTGCCGTCCCAGATGTGTCCTTTTACAATTCTGGGTATTTTATCTATTTTCAGTTCAGTATACCAGGTACCTTCCGGATAGATGATCATGTTGGGCCCATTTTCACACAGTCCCAGACAACCACAGGTCGTAACCTGAACCAGTTCCGTCAGATCGTTGGCAGCCAGCTCTTTTTTCAACTCCTCAACAATTGCAGCCGCCCCCTCTCCGGCACAGCAGGGAACACCATTGGGCTTACTCTTACTACAGACAAAGACGTGATGACGAAAAGGTTCCATTTTCACCCCCATTTTTCTGCTGTTTAGGTCGAATGGGCCAGGGTCAGGTGCGGACCACCAGCCAGGTACCGAAAAGGATGATGCCGATGCCCAGGATACGGATTAAATCCACAGCCCGCACTGTTGGCTGGAGCCAGCCAAAATGATCCAGAACAACAGCCGTGATCAACTGGGCAATGATCAAAATCGTAAAAATGCCTGCGGCCCCTAGTTTAGGGATTCCAAACGAAATTGCACCTACAATGACGATGCCGAATCCGCCGGCAAAAAGAACATACCAGGGCAACGTCCGCCATTCACTCAAAGATCCTCCCTTCAGAAATATCAAAGGGATTCCAGACAGCACAGCGCCGCTCAGGTGGATGATAAAAATACTTTCGAGATTACCAAGCCGCTGACCAATCAAGCTGATCATCGGCCCCTGCAATGCAACCGCGCTGCCTGCAACTAGTCCAAATACAATTGCGATTCCTACAAATGCCATCTAACTCACTCCTTTATTTTTTAGTAACTATTCACCACATTTCCAGAGTCGAGAGGGAGCAGATGCTGAACATTTACATTTTTTATATATTAACACCTTACGTCACTCCATAAGTGCTAGGGTGTTTGCCTCTCACCCAACGTTTTGATAATCACCGGCGGCGGTGAGACAGCCGTTGTCGCCAGCGAAAAAGAACTTTCGAAATAGGGCTGGGCCTCTGCCAGTTTTTCCTCATTGTTGTATTTGATCTCCATGATCGGTTCTCCGGCATTGACAGGGTCCCCGATCTTCTTTTTTAAAATCACCCCCACAGCGGGGTCAATCACCGATGTCAGGGTTTGCCTTCCGGCACCCAGAACGACAGAGCCCCGCCCAATCTTAAGCGCATCCAGGGACGCGATGAACCCGCTCTCCGTCGCGTTAACCGGATGACTCTTGGCAGCCGTCGGCAACCTGGAGAAATCCAGCAGGCACTTTTCGTCACCGCCCTGTTCCCTGACAAGCTCTTTGAATTTTTCAAAAGCAGATCCATCGGCGATACATTTCTGAACTATTTCCAAAGCCGTATCAAGGGAATCGGCCTTACCACCAAGACTGATCATATGAGCGGCCAGTAACAGGCTCAATTCCACCAAATCACTCCGTACCGCCTCTTTGTCCCCTTTTAAGATCATGACCGATTCGACCACTTCCAGGGCATTGCCAATATGGGTTCCCAGCGGCTGGTTCATATCCGTTATCAACGCGGTGATCCGCTTGTTCATTTTTCGGCCAATGGAGATCATCAATCCGGCCAGGGATTCGGCTTCGGGTAGCTGCTCCATGAAAGCACCTCTCCCAGTTTTCACATCCAGAACCAATCCGTCGATGCCCTCGGCCATCTTTTTACTCATAATGCTGGCTGCGATGAGTGACTGGTTGGCGACTGTACCCGTCACGTCTCGCAGCGCATACAGTTTCTTATCCGCCGGTGCAATCTCTTCGGTCTGCCCAATGAGACACAAGCCGGTTTTGCCGATAATTTCGCGATACCGGTCCAGATCCAGATTAACATTGAAACCAGGGATCGCTTCAAGCTTGTCCAGGGTACCCCCGGTATGGCCCAGACCTCTGCCTGAAATCATCGGCACAGGCACATCCAGGGCTGCACAAATGGGGGCAACAATCAGGGACGTTTTGTCCCCTACGCCACCCGTCGAGTGTTTGTCGACTTTTATGCCCGGAATCAGGCTGAGGTCAACCACCAAACCGGAATATAGCATTGACTCTGTTAACCAGACAGTTTCATCGGCAGTCAGACCTTTCAGAAAAATTGCCATCAACAAAGCAGACGCCTGGTAGTCAGGGATCTGTCCTTTTGTGTATCCCTCAATAAAAAACCCGATATCAGCTTTCGACAGCGGTTTTCCATCCCGTTTTTTCTCAAGTATTTCCAGAAACTGCATAGGCTTTTTTCAGTTGGTCCCCCTGCCTGCAGGGGGTATTGGGGAGTACTGAGTAGAATTATGGTTTTTTATTGTCATCTGCTGTCGAGACAATCGAGACTGAAGCGGATGCGCCAACACGAGTGGCACCAGCCTCGATCATTTTCAGCACATCTTCTCTGGTCTTAATTCCGCCACTGGCCTTGATACCCATCTCGTCTCCTACGACACGCCGCATCAGTGAAATATCCTCAACTGTCGCACCGCTAGCCCCAAATCCTGTGGAAGTTTTAACAAATTGGGCTCCCGCTGCTTTGGAAAGCGCGCAGGCGATGATCTTTTCGTCTTGATTGAGGCTGCTGGTTTCAATAATCACCTTGACCGGACACGGCGCTGCAGCATCCACCACCGTCTGAATATCTGCCAGAGCTTTGCGATAGTTCTTAGCTTTCAAAGCGCCAATGTTAATGACCATATCGATCTCCTTCGCACCGACTTTCACCGCCTCTTTTGCTTCATGGGCTTTGGAGGCGGATATGGCGGCTCCCAGGGGGAATCCAACCACAGCGATCGGCATGGCGCTGTGATTTTTCAGCAATTCAGCTGCCAACGCGACATTGGCGGAATTGACACAGACCGCCTTAAAATTGTGGTCAATCGCTTCCTGGCAAATCTGTTTGATTTCAGCTTCAGTCGCTTCCGGTTTGAGAATAGTATGGTCTATATATGGCGCCAAGTCGAAAGCACTTTTTTTTGATTGACTATCTTTCTTGGGTTTCTGCGCTTCTTTTGCCTTGGCAGTTTTCGATTCTGTTTTTTCGCTCATAGGTTATTCAATCCTGATTTCAGATCTGTTCAATAATTCGAGACACCAGCCGGGTGAAATCATCCTTTATCCTGGCCGCTGTCGCCTGCACTTCATCGTGTGAGAGTTTTATATCAAAAATCCCGGCAGCCGCGTTTGTGACGCAGCTGATCGCCAGTAGTTCCAGTCCCATGTGGCTGCCGACGATGGCTTCCGGGACAACGCTCATGCCGACGGCATCCGCGCCCATAATACTCAGCATTCTTATTTCCGCCGGTGTTTCATAACTCGGCCCGCTGAGTGCGGCATAGACGCCCGTTCTTAATTTAAGACCGAGTTCCGTCCCGGTTTTTCTGGCTAGCTCCTGCAACCGTCTTGAGTAGACCTGACTCATATCCGGGAAACGGGGCCCCAGCTCATCATTATTTTCGCCGATCAACGGATTGCTACCCATCAGATTAAGGTGATCGGAAACAATCATTAAATCGCCCGCCAGAAAACTGGTATTAATTCCACCCACTGCGTTCG
>Ga0075122_10000253_pt1 | contig 44588 bp, 44 predicted proteins | sample AntAceMetag02UKB_FD_69790 | JGI IMG/M metagenome (GOLD analysis project Ga0075122, IMG submission 69790) | Saline lake microbial communities from Ace Lake, Antarctica - Antarctic Ace Lake Metagenome 02UKB | ecosystem: Environmental > Aquatic > Non-marine Saline and Alkaline > Saline | place... | reverse complement strand
ATTTATTTATCATACTTGCAAAATTTTGTTCATTAAATTTATCTGTAGTTTTTAAAACTTGTTTACCACTTTTTATTATTATCTTTGTGGGTTGATACACTACACCATATTCTTTAATTAAATTATTTTCTTCTTCTGTAGCAAAATCATCTTTATTCACTCTAAAAATTGCAATTTTTTTACCATTTAATTTAGCACTTGCTTTTTTAAGCTCTTCAAATTCAGCTTTACAATTTTGACTCCAATCGGCATAAAAATATAAAATAACTACTTTTTCTTTTTTAACAGCTTTATCATATTCTTTTTTAGTATACTCTCGTAATAATTTAACTTCACTAATTATACCTTCATTGTATGATTCTTCGATAGTTAATTTTACTTTACCACAACCACTTAAAACAAAAACTGAAATTAATAAAATGCTAATAAAATTAAATTTTTTATACATATTTTTTTAATTACAAATAGTAATGCTTTAGCTCTTTTCTAATATTTTTATAATCTGGAATAGTTTGCCCCACCAACATCCAAAAATTTTTAGAATGATTAAATTCTTTTAAATGACAAAGCTCGTGTACTACAATATATTCTTTCAAATTTACAGGTAAAAATTTTATACGATAATTTAAATTTAAATTATTTCGAATAGAACAACTCCCCCATCTTGTTTTTTGATTTTTTATAAAAATTTTATTATAAGAAAAACCATAAATTTTATTATATTTTTCCAAAATTTCAATCACATCTATCTTAATTTCTTCTTTATATTTTTTATATTCCCTTTTATTTACACGAGGAAGTAATTTTAAATCTAATTTAGAAAATTTATTCAAATGTTTTAAAATCCAATCTTGTTTTTTTAAAATAAATTTCTCTAAAGTTCCAACAGTAATAAACCAAGGTTTTACTGCAATCACTCCAGCTTCACAATCAATTGAAATACTCAAATTTCTAGCTCTCTTACTACGACGCAAAGTATACTCAATTATTTTATTATTTGTATTAACAAACCTTTTCTCCATATTTTATAATACTATTTTAATAATTACATATATTATACCAGAAATTAAAAATACCCGCCATTTAAAGCGAGTATTTTTTAATATTTTTATTTTACGTTTACTTGTGTAAACTTCTGACGATGTCCGTGAACTTTGTGATATCTTACTTTTCTTTTGTATTTTTCCACTCTAATTTTTTTAGAACGTCCTTGTTTTTCAACAACAGCTTCAATTGTAACATCTTCAAGATATGGTTTACCTAATTTTACATCAGATCCATCATCTTTAGCTGTTAACAAAACTTTGTCAAAAACTATTTTTTCACCTTCAGCCTCAGGTAATTTTTCAATTTTTAGGCTTTCTCCAGTTTTAACAAGGTATTGTTTTCCACCGGTTTTTATTACTGCTAGCATATTTTTAATATTTTTAAATTATACGGGTGCCAATATATTACCAAATTAATTGAATTAAGTCAACCCCAATAAAGTTATTAATCAAATATCTCAATAATATCCCCTATTTTTAAGTTATTTTCCTGTGAAAAACCAGCTTTAAACTCAAAGACTATTGTTGATTTTTCTCTAGAAAAGTAAGGAATCAACTCTATTTCTGGCGTATCTCTTTCAGGTTTAACGTTAGGAGCTAAATCTACAATTTTAACCACACAACCGTGATATAAACCTGTAATCATCTTTCTAGGGCCAAAACTATTAAGTAAACATTTTTTACCTTCACCATCTATCGAAACCCCCCAAACTATATCAAGCGAAAAATTCATATCACGCATAACCATAGTGTGTTGATTGTAATTATTATATACAAATGCCATACCATCATACTGACCCATGTCATCTCGATCACCCCAACCCTTATACCTGTGATCATAAGTATCTGCTATAAGTACATTTAAAACTTTTCCAGAAACATTAATCTCTGCATTTGGCCAAGAGATTGAATACAGCTTTAAAAAAACTGTTGTTAAAATAATAACTATTATAATTACTAATTGTAATTTTCTATTTTTATTTTCTTTTTTACGAAAAAACATAATGCAATTTTATTTATTTAGTTCTTTTAAAACACTTGGTATTTTTTTATTTAAATAAATTTCAAAAATAATCATCCCAAAAAACAAAACCCCAAGTGCAACTATTTTAAAAGTACTTGTAAAAATTAAAGTTGTAAGACCAAACATAAGTGCAATCACATATAAAAATAAGACCGCATATTTATGACTAAAACCAAGATCTAATAATTTAAAATGTAAATGCTCTCTATCCCCTTCCATTATTGATTTACCTTTGTGTATACGTCTGCACATTACCCTTGCTAAGTCAAGAACTGGTACCGCCATCACTAGAAGTGCTGTAGCAATCTTACCACCTGATACAACTGCTAGAAAACCCAAAGTCAAACCAACAAACATACTTGCGCCCTCTCCTAAAAATATCTTTGCTGGATAAAAATTAAACCATAAAAATCCAAGCAAACTTCCAGCAAAAACTAAACAAAGTATTTTTATATCTGGTTGATTAAATTTAGTAGTTGTAGCAATTGCTGCTATAAGTAATGACCCAATTAAAACAATACCTGTTGTAAGTCCATCTAACCCATCCATTACTTTAGTTGTATACATCATTCCTATAAGCCAGAAAAAAATAAGCAAATCTGCCACCACTAAAATACTACCAAAATTCCCTAAAGAAATTTGCCAAAAATCCAATCCAATTGTTCCACCTAATGGATTTGTTATCCCGTCAAAATCAATCCCTCCAAGCATAACCACAAAAACAGCAATCACACTTATGACTAATCTATTTAAAGCTTTGACTTTATAAATATCATCAAACAAACCTAAAATTATTATTATTAAACTTCCTAAAAAAAGAAATAACAACTGATTACCAGTTACATCTTCTTTTAAAAATTCCGTAAAAAAATACAAAACAAAGGAAATAACCCAAAAACTTATAAAAATAGCTATACCACCTAAAAGAGGAACCGTTCTTTTATGCAAATGCCTATTAGCACCAGGTTTATCAACAATATTAAAATGAAGAGCAACTTTGCTCACCAAAAATGTTAATATCACCGATAAAATTATTGCCAATAAAAAATATAACACACTAAAATTCTAATTTATAATTTTCAAAACTATTTAACTCTAACTTCTCCATTAGCACCAATTTCAATCACATCTTTCCTTTTTAAAACACCCTTTAAAATAAGTTGAGCAAGACTATTTTCTACTTTTTCTTGAATTGCACGACGCATTGGACGAGCTCCAAATTCAGGGTCATACCCAACAGAAACCAAATATTCTAAAGCTTCTTCTGTAATATCTAGTCCAACACCACGTTTTTCAAGATCTTTTGCTACACGGCCAAGCATAAGTCTAGCAATCTTTTTTATACTCTCTCTATCGAGTGACTTAAACAATACTATTCCATCAAAACGATTTAAAAATTCTGGTCTAAAATTTTGTAGAAGTTCACCGTGAAGTAAATTTTCTTTTATTTTATCATAATCCACACCTTCATTAATTTGACTTTGAACATATGAAGTACCTGCATTTGATGTAGCTATTATAATTACATTTGTAAAATCAACTGTGCGACCAGTGCTATCAGTCAAACGACCGTCATCCATAACTTGCAAAAATAAATTCAAAATATTTGGATCTGCTTTTTCAATTTCATCAAGTAATAAAAGTGTAAACGGATTTTGACGAATACCTTCTGTTAAAATTCCTGTGCCTTTCTCTCCTGGATTACCAATAAGCCTGTAAACACTTGATTTATCTTGATATTCACTCATATCAAGTCTGACTATCTTTTCTGCACCACCAAAATAAATTTGAGCAACTGTCTTAGCAAGCTCTGTTTTACCAACACCAGTTGGACCCAAAAACAAAAAGTTTGCAATTGGTCTATTAGTTGAACGAATCTCTGCACGAGCACGACGAAGAGAATTAGCAACAGCTTCTACGGCTTCGTTTTGTCCGATTAACCTTTTATGCATTTCTTCTTCTAGCCTTAAAAGTTTTGTTGACTCATCTGCAGAAACGGCAGAAACGGGAATTTTTGTTTTTTTAGAAATTATTTCAGAAACTTCTTTTTCGGTTACTAAAGAATTTTCTCCTTTTTTATTTTTTGTATATGCTGCTGATTCTTTCATAATCTCGAGTGCACTTCCAGGCAGATAATCATCTTGAATAAAACGACTGGCAAGTTTTACATTTTTCTCTAGCGCATCATAAGAAAAAAATACTTTATGTTTGTATTCAACCGCACCAACTTTACTTTCCAAAACTTGAATAGCCTGATCTTCTGTCATTTCTTCAACGTCTACTTTTGTAAATACACTCGCAATAGAAGAGCTTACTATATATCGACTATACCCTTCGCTCGAAATAGTGGCAAACGTTAAAAAACTTCCTCGATTAAGATAATCAGCCAAAGCTTCTGTTACATCCATACTTCCTTTTTCTGAACCAGTTGAAACACCCACAAGATCATCTATGTTATGAATAAATAAAATTACATTCCCAGCCCTGGAAATATCATTCATTATTCTGATTAATCTTTCCACAGCACCCGATGGAGTAGTTCCAGCCAAAAGAGAAGGAACGCTCAAACGAACTAAACGTTTATCAAACAAACGTTTTGGCACATCCCCCATAACCATTTTTTCTGTCATCCCATCAATTATACTTTTCTTACCCACACCATAGTCTCCTACCAAAAGTACGTTTCTACCTCCACCTTGAACTATCCTAAACATTTCTTGAATTTCCCCGTCACGACCAATCGTTGTATCTGTATAGCCCATCTGAGAAAGATAGGTTAAATCTTCGCTAAATTTATTTAAATATGGTGTAGCAACAGCTGTCAGCGCTTTATCCATTCCATGTTTAGACCTGTGCTTTGCAGTATTTGAAAATTTTATATAACGAGTATATAACCTTTCTCTTATCCTTACCCATTCAATTACATTTGCAAGTTTATTACCATCTATCCCAAGATCATATAGAGCCTCTTGCAAATCTTCTGATTGTTCCACGACAGACAAAGCAAGCTCGCCTACTCCAACATATTCTTGATGCACAAGATAAGATTCTTCATAGGCATTAAACAAAATTTGTTCAGCTTCATTTGAAATAGTTGGCATTGATAATTTATTTTTTACATTTAATTTTTCTTGTTTTTCTAATACTAAATCAAGTTTACGCCTAACATTATTAGTTGGAATTCCAAGACGTAAAAAAATACTCGCAATTCTCTTTAACTCTAAAAGAGCATAAAAAATATGAACCGGTTTAACTAAAGCATGCCCATGTTTATCTGCTATTTTATAAGCGTGAGACAAAATTTCAAGCGCATCTTTATTAAAAGTTTGAGCAATATTAATTCTGTCTTTTCTTTTTACTTTTAAAACCTGATCCCAATTATTCCAATCTTCAGGTGTTTCAGTTTCAACTACATCTCCATTGTAATCATATTTTTCTACAATTTCTTTAATATCTTTTTCAACAACTACACGATAAAAAATATAAATAAAGCACAATACACCAAGATAAAAAAATGAAGTTATAAAGCCAGGTTCATATAAAGAAATATTTTTAAAAACACCCAAAATTCCATTTTCTACTATTTGATTTTGTAAATCTGCTTTATAAATAAAATACACCATCCATATAAAAAAATTTACACCAAGTATTATAAAGGTAATTCGGCGAACTTTATTTAAAATATGGCGAGCACTAGCAACACTCAAATGATATCTCGTTAAAGGATAATTCCAATATAAAAATTTACCACGTTTAAAAACACCCATAGACTTACCACGACACTCAGGACATTTTTTAAACCCAACCCTACCTGTTGAATGGCAATTATTACAGGTTAAAATATTAAGTAATGGTTTTTTTTCTATATTTAACATAATTATTTACAAAAATAATCCTCTAAAAATTATAAAAGGTAAGACGATCCAAAACCAAAATATTATTAAACAAAATAAAGCCCAAAATACAAGCGCAATAGAGCGTATAACAACCTGAAAAAGACGCATAAAAAAACTAATAATCCTACCTTGCCAATCCCACTGACCAAACATTGGTACAAAAATATTTTTTAACCAAAGACCAGGTGCAAGAGTTGCATTACCACCTTTAAAAATATCAAAACATTTTAAACTTATAAATTTAATTCCACCAGTATACCACCAAACTGGAAAATAAATTATATCAAGTAATAAATCTAATAATAATCTTTGTGCGATTATAATCCACATACTATTTTTTTACTTTCTCAAAATAACCCTTTGAGACTTAGAAATATTATAACATATTTTTAAATAAGATGTAATAAAAAAATCATACATATAAATAAACACTTTACACTATTGTAAATAATCAAAAAAACACCTTTCTCAAGATGCTTTACTAGTTCTCTTTTTTATAATTATTTTTTTGCTACAACAGTTTCAGACCGTGAATAATATTGTATTTTAGAAACAGCCACCATCTCTGTTTTATCAATCCTTTGTTGAATACTACTCATAGTACCATTATCAGCCTTATCAAGTTCTAATTTTTGAATTTCTCTTTTAAGCTGTGTAACCTGACCTTCAAGCTCGTGTATTTTATAACCAGTAGTTGATGTTGAGCTTATTTGAAAAACATATCCAGTAGTACAAACAACAAAAAGAATACTAACAAACAACTTTGCGCCACTTCCTGTCATCCAACTAGGCAAAGACCATGAATACAAAGAATTCCTTAATATGTTTAATTGATAATTTATTTTTCTTTTTAAACTCATAGGTTTTTAATTTTTATTAAGTAATAAATATTATTTTTTCTCAAACACTCGAAGTTTTGCACTTCTGGCACTTGGATTATTTTTTAATTCTTCAACACTTGCGGTGATTGGTTTTTTTGTTATTATTACCCCCTCTTTACCACCAATTGATTGAAAGAAATGTTTTACGATTCTGTCTTCTAGTGAGTGAAACGTTATTACAGCAAGCCTTCCACCTGGTTCCAGTACTTCTACCGCATCGGGCAAAACAGATTTCAAAACTTCCAACTCTTTATTCACAGCAATTCGTAGTGCTTGAAAAACTTTTGTTGAAGGATGCGTTCCGCCTACCCAAGGAATTTCCTTATCACTTTTTAATTTTTCTCTATAAACTCGCAAAACTATTTCGACCAGATCACTAGTTGTTTTAAATTCTTTTTCTTTTCTTTTTTCTACAATTTTATCTGCAATTGCATCTCCAAATTTTTCTTCTCCAAATTCTCTAAAAATCTTCTCCAACTCATCTTTACTTAATTCATTTAATAGTTCGCTTGCAGTTTGTAGTTCAACATTTCCTTCTTCATATCTCATATCGAGTGGCTCATTTCCCTCAAAACTAAACCCACGACCTCTTTCTTTAAACTGTGGAGTACTCCATCCCAAATCCATTAAAATAGCATTTGGTTTAAAATCATTTTTCTCCACAATACTTTTTAAATTTACAAAATTATTACGAACAAACACCACCTGATCTTCAAATCTATATAAAAATTGTTTTGCTCTAAGCACTGCTTCTACATCTGCATCAATTCCAAGTAATTTACCCTCCTGTATTCTCTCTAAAATTTTTTCTGAATGCCCTGCATCCCCCAATGTACAATCAATTACATTACTTGTCCCTTTCAAATCTAAATTTTCAATTACTTCCTCAAGTAATACTGGTACATGCTTCATAAAATTCTATTACATTATTAAACTCCAAGTTCTCCCATTTGTTCAGCAATTTCACTACTTTCACTTTCTGTTTGTTTTTTATATTTTTTCCAATTCTCTTCATCCCAAAGTTCTAATCTATTATAAAGCCCTGCTACCACTACACTCTTCTTAAAACCTGCAAACTTTCTTAGATATTCTGGCAAAACTACCCTTCCTTGTTTATCAATTGAAACATCCATTGCTCCAGCAAGCATTAACCTTGAAAACGCACGAGCTTTTGATTGACTAAATGGAAGTGAAGCTAATTTTTCTGCTAATTTTTCCCATTCTGATTGAGTATACAAAAACAAGCAATTATCTAATCCACGTGTTACAACTGCTCCAATAGCTAAGTCAGCACGAAATTTAACTGGTATTGCCAATCTTCCTTTGTCATCTAAATTGTGGCTATATTCACCAATAAAAGCGGACATGAATTTTGAGGGCTAAAAATTAGCAACTTGTGAGTTTCCCCACTCGTCCCCACTGCATTCCATTTTACACCACTTAGATACCATTTGCAAACAAAACTTAAGAAAAGTTATCCACAACATTAAAAATCTCTGTTTTCTAACGCTATAAATAACTTATTTAATTATTTATTGATTACTAAACTTATTCTATTTAAAATAATAAAAAAATACTGATTTAAATCAGTATTTAAATCAGTATTTCTTAAAATTTTATTTATTTTTTAGACTTCAAATTCCTTTTCTCTTTTTGCTACCAATACATCAACATTCAATTCACTTTTTAATCTTTTTTGCAAAGCCTCTGATGCCATCGGTTCACCATGATTAAGTATTACTTTTTTGGGCATTGTTCCCCCACTCGACAACCAATCTAACATTTTTTCCCTGTCCCCGTGAGCAGACAAAGCACCAATAGCCCGAACATTACATTTAACCTTTACTCTTTCGTTTAAAACTTTAACTGGTGACTTCCCTTCTAAAATGTCCCTACCTAAAGTCCCATAAGCTTGATAACCCACAATAAGTAAAGTATTTTCTTTTTCAGACAAATATCGAAGTGCATGATGAACAATCCTGCCACCATTCATCATCCCTGAACCTGCAATAACAATCTTTGACCCAGTAGTCCTATTAATTTTCATTGATTCATCTCTTGACATAGTCATTTCAAGCCCTGGAAATTGAAACAAATCATCATCTTTTAAATAAAGCTTTCTTGCATCTTGATCGTAATACTGTGGATATTTTCGATACACTTCTGTTGCCTTAATTGCAAGCGGACTATCTAGAAAAATAGGAATTCTTGGTAATTTATGTTGTCTATCAATTAAATCATTTAAATGATACAAAAGTTCTTGTGTACGCTCGAGTGAAAATGCAGGAATCATCAAAACACCACCTGCTTTTAAAGCTCGTTCAACTTCTTCTTTAATAATTATTTCTCTTTCTTCGGTAGACTCATGCACTCTATCTCCATAAGTTGATTCACAAACAACCAAATCAACGTCTGCAGGTAAATTATCTGTCTCACGCAAAATAGGCACTTCTACATTTCCAATATCTCCTGAAAATACTATTTTTTTACCGTCAATATCAAGCTCTACAAAAGCAGCACCAAAAATATGTCCAGCATCATGAAATTTAAATTTACAACCAGGACTTGGCTCATACTCTTTGTAATAATCAATTGGTTTAAACTGTGCCATCACTCCTGCTACGTCACTTTCAGTAAATAAAACAGGAGAACCTGTCTTTACACTATTATATTGCATTACATGCAAAGCATCTTCTAAAATAAGCTCAGCTAAATCAATTGTTGCTGGAGTAGCATGTATATACCCTGTATAACCAAATTTAATTAAAAGTGGAAGACGTCCAACATGATCCAAATGAGCATGGGTAACAATAACCGTACTCAATTCTTTTGGGTCAAAATAAAAAGGCTCATGATTTTTTTCTTCATTAAATTCACCACCTTGAAACATTCCACAATCAATTAATATTTTTTTATTTTTAAACTCAATCAAATTACAAGATCCTGTAACTTCTTGAGCAGCACCATGAAATGATATTTTCATATTCTAAATTTAAAATTTATATATTAATTATAGCACAACCGTCCTGCTGTACAAACACTCTAAAATTTGATAAAATTATAAAAGATTAAGGATATAAAATTTATTTATGAAACGAAATCTAATTGATGACATTAAAATAATAGAACCACCAATTGAAGAAATAACAAAAAAACGTTCTGGTTGGAAAAAAGCATGTTTTACTGGCTGTGGTTGTCTGATCTTTTTTTTAATTTTAATTATTATTGGTATTAGAGTAGCTATGGGTCCAGGACCAAAAGAAATTAAAGAATTACCAGTAAACTTTCCAAAAGAAATTCCCGTTTACGACCATGACAACGTAGAAAAAATAATTTTTATATCAGGACAATACAAAAATCGTGGAATAGAAATTGCTGCATTTTTTCCAAAAATCATCCTTTCACCACTTTTGTTAACACTCGATAACCAAGATTCTAAGGATAGTTCTGATACCTGGCAAGATAATCTAAAAAATGTTTGGAAAGTTGTGTCAACTCCTGTTGGAGATCATCGTGATACGGTCAGAATAGAATGGCACCAAATAGACGCCGATCCAAACTTTATTACAAGTTACTATAAAACAGAGCTTAAAAAAGCTAAATTTATAATTGAAGTAGAGAGTGAAGGCAGCGGAATTAAACAATTTTCTTTTAAAAGAGATGACGGAATAAGCGGTTCTTTTTACACCCAAAAAGACCTAAAAAATGAAAAGAAAAGTGGAACAGACAAAATAATTTTAACGGTAAATATAAATCCATAAAATGATTTTAAAAAAAATTTTTCAAAATCAATCAAAAACAATAACTGGCGCTGCTCTTATACTTGCAAGCGCCACTTTCGTGAGCCGTCTGGTTGGACTTTTACGAGATAGAATTTTTGCACATTACTATGGTGCGGGTGAAATAATGGATGCTTATTGTGCTGCTTTCAAAATTCCAGATTTAATCTATAGTCTTTTAATACTAGGAGCACTCTCTGCTGGATTTATTCCAACTTTTACTAAAATATTTAACAAACAAAAAAAAGAAGGTTGGAAATTAGCGAATAATGTTATTAATATTGTGGGCATTTCAATGATTACTATTTGCGGACTCGGAATTATTTTTACACCAAAACTTGCACCACTCATAGCTCCAGGATTCACAAAAGAAGCACTTCAAATGGTAATAAACTTTACCAGGATAATGTTTATATCTCCTGTTTTACTTGGGCTTTCAATGGTGATGGGTGGAATTTTACAATCTCTTCGACAGTTTCTTGTATATTCACTTGCTCCAATTTTTTATAATTTAGGAATAATTTTAGGAACAGTTTTTTTAGTTAAATATATCGGAATAGACGGAATTGCTTGGGGTGTTGTACTTGGAGCTTTTATGCACTTAACAATCCAATCAACTGGAGCATACATGTCTGGTTGGCGTCCACATTTCTATTTTAATTTAAAAGATCCAAACACAAGATTAATTGGGAAATTAATGATTCCAAGAACTATGGGACTCGCAATTTCTCAATTAAATATTATAGCATTAACTATACTTGCGTCCCTCCTTGCAACTGGTAGTGTGGCAATTTATAATTATGCAAATAACTTACAAGGCGTAGCAGTTGGAATAATTGGAATTCCATTTGCACTCGCAGCTTTTCCTTCTCTTTCTCAAGCTGCCGCTAAAAATGATACAATTAAATTTATAAAAAATTTAATGAGCACATCTCGAAAAATTTTATTTTTAATAATACCTGCTTCAATCTTAATTCTTCTTTTACGCGCTCAAATTGTACGTGTTGTTTTAGGAAGCGGTCAATTTGATTGGGCAGCAACGATTAGCACAGCTAATGCTCTCGCTTTTTTTGCTCTTTCTCTTTTTGCACAAGCTCTTATACCTCTTTTTGCTCGTGCTTTTTATTCCCTCGAAAATACTAAAACTCCTTTCATAATTGCACTTATTTCTGAACTATTTACAATTGTTTTTGCAATAATATTAATGAAACCAATGGGAGTATCGGGACTCGCACTGGCAGTATCAATTGGTGCCACATTAAATATGTTTTTACTTTTTGGGTCACTTCGCCAAAAATTAGGATCTTTCAAAATACAAAATCACATATTTGATTTATATAAAATGTTAATAGCCGGACTTACTATGGCCCTATCAATTCAAATAACAAAATACCCCCTAGCTAAAATTTTTAATCAAGATTATTTTTGGGGAATTTTGGGACAAGGGTTTTTTGCTGGCATAATAGGGCTTGTGGTCTACTCACTTTTATGCTACTCTTTACGACTACCAGAATTCATCGACTTTTGGGGAAGTTTAAGAAAGAAATGGTTAAAAATTAACAATCTTCCAGAAGAAGCAGATTTAGGAAAATAAAAAAACAAAGAACTACTTATGAACGAAAATATTAGAAATTTCTGTATAATAGCCCATATTGATCACGGTAAATCAACTTTATCTGACCGTCTTTTAGAATTAACAAAAACTGTTTCAAAAAGAGATAGTCAAAATCAATTACTTGATTCAATGGATATAGAACGTGAAAGAGGTATAACAATTAAACTTGCTCCGGCTCGAATGCTTTACACTTGTCATTCTAAACAAAGCGAAGAATCTACAAAATATATTCTAAACCTAATAGACACTCCAGGTCATGTTGATTTTAATTACGAAGTTTCAAGATCTCTCGCAGCAGTAGAAGGAGCAATCTTACTCGTTGATGCAACACAAGGTGTGCAAGCTCAAACAATTGGTAATTTATATTTAGCACTAGAACAAGATCTGGTAATCATTCCTGTGATAAATAAAATAGATATGCCTTCTGCTGACATTGAAAAAGTAAATGCAGAAATAATAAATTTAATTGGATGCAAAGAAGAAGATATTATTCCAGTATCTGCAAAAACAGGAAAAAATGTAGAAAAAATTCTTGAAACAATTGTAAAAAAAGTTCCAGCGCCATGTGAAAATGGAAAACTAAAAGCCAGAGCAATGATCTTTGATTCTTTTTATGACGATTATAAAGGTGTAGTTGCTTCAGTTCGAGTTATTGATGGAGAATTTAAAAAAAGAGATAAAGTATTTTTAATGGGAACAAAAACTACTGGTGAAATTTTAGAAATTGGATATTATACTCCAAAATTAAATCCTGGAGACATTTTAAGAAATGGAGAAATTGGATATATTGTAACTGGACTTAAAGATGTTCGTGAATGTAGTGTTGGTGACACAATTACCCTCGAAAAAGAGAAGGCGGAAAACCCCCTTCCTGGATACAAACAAGTAAAACCTTTTGTTTTTGCTGGAGTTTTTCCTAAAGAAGGAGATGGATATGAAGATTTGCGAGATGCTATCGAAAAATTAAAATTAAATGACGCATCACTCTCATTTGAACCAGAAAGCTCCAAGGCTCTTGGCTTTGGTTTTCGTTGTGGATTCCTTGGAATGCTTCATTTAGATATTTTTCAAGAAAGATTACGTCGTGAATTTAGTTTAGAAATTACAATAACAGTTCCAAGTGTAGCTTATAAATTAAAGAAAACTAAAGGTGAAGAATATATAATTCGAAGTCCACAAGAAATGCCAGACAGATCAGAAATTGAAACAATGAAAGAACCTTGGATGACTCTTGATATTATCACTCCAACTGAATATGTTGGAAACATTATGGGTCTAGTTACTGAACGTCGTGGACGTTACAAAAATACAGAATACTTAAGTTCTGGGTCAGGTCAACGTGCACTCCTCCACTACGAAATTCCACTCGCATCGCTTATTACCGATTTTTATGATAAACTAAAAACAGTTAGCAGTGGTTTTGCTTCAATGAATTATGAAGTAAAAGATTACGAAGAAACTAAGGTTGTAAAACTAGATATTTTAGTCGCCGAAGAACCGGTTGAAGAACTTTCAACACTTGTTTGGGAAGATGAAGCTTTTAAAGTTGGAAAAAAGATTGTAAAAACTTTAAAAGAGACTTTACCACGACAACAATTTGTCCTTAAAATTCAAGCGGCCATTGGAGGAAAAATAGTCGCAGCTGAACGAATTTCTGCCTTTCGAAAAGATGTTACAGGAAAACTTTATGGAGGAGATGTAACCCGTAAAAGAAAACTTCTTGAAAAACAAAAAAAAGGTAAGAAAAGAATGCTTGCTCACAGTAGTGGTAAGGTTGATATTCCAACAGAAGCTTATATTTCAGTTCTCAAACGATAACGAAATTATTACTGTTATTCTCAACTTAATTAGAAATCCAAAAATTTACCTTGATAACTCTTAACCCTAGATTCCCACCTTCGCGGGAATGACAACCGCTTTGCGGTACAAAAAAATTTATGAAACAAAAAACTTTAAAAAGACTTTGGTTTGTTGTAGCAATCGTAGGAATTTTTGCAATGATAATGTTTACTATCGCTCCTGCTTTCTACTAAACAACTTAACGTACTCACTTACACACCGGGTAAAGACTGTCATCCTGAATTTATTTCAGGATCTCTGTAAAATAATTATAGATTCTGAAATAAATTCAGAATAACAAACAAAAAATTATGAAAATTCTTCGTAAATACCAATTGGATATTATTTTCCTTTTTTTCGCCTTAATAGCAATTGTAGGAATTTTTTTCTTTTTAATTAAACATTTTGGAGAAGATCCTCATAATTACGAATGGCTTATAGCAGGTCCTTTGCTATTATTTTATTCTTTATTTTTATACAAAATTCGTTCTAAAATAAATATACACGAACGCCGTACTTTAACCAACAAAACTTTAATGTATTGGATTGCACTTGGAATTACTATGTTTTTATCATACTCCTCCCCTATTTCTGCCCGTGATTATTTAACTGTTGATATATTTTTTATAATCTTCACACTTTTCCTAGCAGACTCCTACTGGGATTTTAAAAAAATATCTATTAGAAATTTGTTTTTGAAAAAATAACCCCCCCTCTATAAATACTGATTTAAATCAGTATTTTTTAATTTAAAAAAAACACCAAATCGCATTTCGCGATTCGGGGGTATACTTTTCCTCCTACTCAGGATCGTTCCTGCAAATACCCCCACCATATCCTATTTTACTAGAAATATCAAATGTAGTATACTTAAAATACTTGTCATCCTGAACTTGTTTCAGGATCTCTCATTAACCAAATTCTGATAGTAAAACAAGTTCAGTATAACAATATTAAATTCAGAATGACAATTTTATTTTTATTTAAACAAAATGTCTAAAAAATGGATAATATCCAACAACCCACCTAAAAATTTTCTTGAAAAACATCCAGAACTTCCACCGACAATAACTCGGTTGCTTTGGAATAGAAATTTACACACTCAAAAACAAATTGATGAATTTTTAAACCCAGATTATGCAAAGAGCATACACGACCCCTTCCTTTTCAAAGATATGGAAAAAGCTTGTAAAATAATCTTCAAAACGATAGAAAAACAAAAAAATATTGTTGTCCACGGTGACTATGATGCTGACGGAGTAACTGCAACAACTATTTTAACAAGCACTCTTAAAAAATTAGGAGCCAAAAATGTAGATGTATTTCTCCCCCACCGCGAAACAGATGGATATGGAATAAATTTCAACACAGTTAATCTACTTAAAAAAAAAGGAGCTGACTTAATTATTACTTGTGATTGCGGAATAAGTAATTATGAAGAAATAAAACTTGCCAAAAAATTAGGAATACAAGTAATAATAACCGATCATCATACCGTTCCAGACAAAGTACCAAAAGCTGACGCAATAATACATGCAAATGTAGAAGGAGAAAAATATCCAGATAAAGGGTTAGCAGGCGGTGTTATTGCTTTTAAATTAATGCAAGGACTGCTCAAAAAACACAAAGAGAAAAATGAATTACTTCCTGACAAAACTCCTCACGAAGGATTTGAAAAATGGATGTTAGATATGGCTGCTATTGCTAGCATTGGAGACATGGTCCCGCTTCTAGGAGAAAGTAGAACCATTACTAAATATGGTTTAATAATTTTAAACAAAACTCAAAATTTAGGATTACAACAACTTTTAATAACCTCAGGTGCTGCTGACGAAAATGGCAATCCAAAACATGGCAAATATGACACCGTTACTGTCGGGTTCCAAATTGTACCTCGTATCAATGCTGCAGGCCGTATGAACCACGCCAATGCCGCCTACAAGCTTTTACAAGCTGAATCAGTGGAAAGTGCTAAAGAACTTGCAAAAAATCTAGACACAAGTAATAAAGAGAGGCAAAAAATAACAATGCAGCTTGTTAAACTTGCCAAAGAACAAGTAAAAGAGACGAAACAAGAAAATAACTCGATGCTTTTTGTGATAGGAGATAAATGGCCAACTGGAATACTTGGACTTGTTTCTGGAAGACTAAAAGACTTATACTACAAGCCTGTACTTGTAATGTCTAACACAGGTGACGAAATTGTTGGATCTGGAAGAAGTATATCTGAATTTAATATCATAAAAAATCTACAAAAAAATGAAGAGCTATTTAAAAAATTTGGTGGACATCCTCAGGCTTGTGGATTTTCCATCATTCCCAAAAAATTGGAAGAATTTAAAGATAAATTACTCAAAACTGCGGACGAAGATTTAAAAGGTGTTGAACTTATCCCTCAAATTAATATTGATGCAATTGTTGATTTAGAAGATATTAATTGGAAACTATATGATTTACTAGAAAAGTTTAAACCCTATGGTGTGGGAAATGTTGAACCAATATATGCAGCTTATGGAATAACAATTACAGTAATAAACGCAGTCGGAAAAGACAAAAAACATTTAAAATTAATGGTCAAACATAATTCTCATGTCATTCGTAAAACAATTGCTTTTGGTTTTGGTGACAAAGAAAAACATCCACAAGATTTTAAAAATACCCTTAAAACTGGGAGTAAAATTGATTTAGTATTCTCCATAGGAGTTAATGAATGGAACGGAAATAGAGAGTTAGAATTAAAAGTTGTAGATATTAAAAAATCCTAATTATAAAAATTCAAATATAAAAAAACTATTTTCTGTCATCCTGAATTAATTTCAGGATCTAGAAAATAGTTTTTTTACAAGTGATAATTTTTATTTCTTTATTTCTTTTTCCAGTTTACTCCATTTCTTTTTCAAATCACGAATCAACATCATTTTCATTTCATCTGCCATATCTTTTCTATCCCCATATTCAGCAACTGCTCTTTCTACCAAAGCTTCGTACATTTCTTTGGTTGGCCCTTCAAGCTGTTTTAAAGATTCTTTTAACTCATCATACAAAGGCTTGCTATGTTCTACTAATTTAGAACGCATTTCTTTACCCTTTGGAGTTGCATTAAGCCACATCATTCCAGCCCCTACAAGAGAACCAAGAAATAATCCTTTTTTAAATTTACCCATATAATTTTAGTTATTAGTCTATAGATTGTAGCCATTAGGTATTACCTAAAGACTAATATCATTATATCACATTAATGTGATTGATTAAAATGAATAGATTATACACCGCAATCAGCAGTAGCTGCACCACCTTGAGCAGTACCACCACCAAAACTTGGACTAGCTGAAGTTGAACTTAAAACAGTTTCACATTCTTTTGGTTCTTTGTTAAAAGCTTTACAAACTACTTGCTTAATAGCTTCTGGACTTCTTGATGCACTGATTTGCTCACCATTAATAACTAAAGTTGGAGAACCTTGAACTCCATATTTCTTGTTTAAATCATCATGAACTGGAAAAATAGGAAATCTACCAGAAAGCCAGGAATCTTTGTCATTATAAGCTGCCATAATTCCAAACTCATTATCCAATCTATCTGTACAACTATCAACTTTTGATTTATTTACTCCAGCTTGAACTAAACATTTTGCAGATTCATCAGCTAAAACAAAACATTCTAAATAATTAATCAATTTGTCTTGACCTTGTTCAGCAATACAAAGCTCTCTTGTTTGCTCTTCTAATTCTTTTAAGCCGTGCATTGCATAGTTCACAAATCTAATGTTTAAATCTGCTTTATCTTTAAGCAAATCCATTACAGGCAAAAATGCTTTTTCAGATTGAAGACCATATGGACAATAGCTCATTACAAATAATTCCACAACTGGTTTATCACTTTTTGGAGCTTGAGCTACTGGCTCAACCTGACCACGATTATCAGTAACATCTGTTGCTTTTAAACTATCACCTTTTTCAGCGTCAACTTCTTGACCGCCAAAAGCCATAGCCAACATTACAAAAAAGCCAATTGCACAAATTATTAAAAAACCTGTAACACCACCTACTACTAAAGCACTTTTTGGATTTAAACTTTCAAAAAAAGTTTTACTCATATATTTTATATATTATAAATTATTTTTTTAACGTGTTTATTAACATTAGGTATGCAGATATCATATCTTCTGCTACCTCTTTTTTAAATTTCTTACCACTTAATTTTACCTTAATTTTAGAATTAGTCAAGAGCTCAGATTTAACTAACCCTTTTGATTTCAAAACAAAGAGTTTAGTTTTATCTTTCAAAAACCTAAATCCCAAACTCTTTTTAAACATAACTAAATCTACACAAACTACCATATCTGCTATATTTAACAATTTTGGAGCATAATATTTATTATAATATTTAACTATCAAGCCAAAAAAATCAGGAGCTGCAAAATCATAATAATAACTAACAACAAAAGGAGTACTCGGATACTCTTTTTTCCAATCTAAAATTAATTTACCAGCTCCCAAAAAAGGAAGATGCATATGCACTATATCATATTTATCTAAATCTCCCACAGCCTTATCAATTGTTTTTACTCCTTTAAATTTATATCTAGGTAATTCCTTTTTTGTTTTAGCTTTCTTTTTAATCTTATCTAAATCATCTTTTTCTCTTTTTATATCAAAGCCAGAATATTGTAAAGTAATAGCATGAGATTCAACCCCACAACCATTTTGCAAATCCACAATACTAAAAACAAAATTCTTTAAATCCTCAAAATAATTAAAACCAGCTGGAATTATGTGTACAACATTCATATATATTATTTTTTACTTTTAGACTTTATAGAAAGAAAATGAACATTTGGACTTGGTATTAATTGCAAAACCCAAGATTCAAAATACACCAAACTATTAACAATTTTCTTTACAGAACTAAATTTTACTTTTTTAAAATATTCTTCGTTATTCAATTGTTTTAAACCAAACTTTTTTGAATACCTATCCATTAAAAAAAACGATAATAAGCCAAGCTTCTGGCCAAGGAAATGTTCACTAAATCTTTTTTGAATTATATTAAAACCATTTTTATTTAACAAATCATATATCTCAGTCCTTGTAAAATAATTTATATGCCCTGCGTATTTTTTTGTTAAACCAATCCCTAATCCAAATTTTTTTAAAAGATTCCAGAAAGACAACCAATCCCCCTCACAAGGTACAAACATATAAAAAGTTCCGTTTGGCTTTAAAATTCTGTTAACTTCTTCTAAAATAGCATTTGGATTTTCCACATGTTCAAGTACATCATAAATTAAAACCGTATCAAATAAATCATCATCATATGGTAAACTATTTTCTTCACTTATCTTATAATTAATTTTATCCTCAAAAGACTTTGCTTTTTGAATCGCAGACCAAGAGATGTCACATCCATAACAATTTAAATCTGATTTTATTTTTTTAATTCCACGAATAAACTGACCAGCACCACAACCAAGTTCAAGAACTTTACCTGTTTTAGGTAAAGATTTTAAAGATAATTTTAATCTAAAGGCAGTTGGATCACTCCAATTTAAATTAGCCGACCCAATTCCCCATAGATTTTTTTCATAATTATACATAATAACCAAATTATTTTTTACTTATCACATCCTTATACATTTCAATTAATTTATTTATATGATTTTCCCATTGATATTTTTCTTGCACTAATGCCCTACCATTTTTACCAAGCTGTTCATTTTCTTCACTCTCAAGATTCAACACCTTAGATATTTTTTGTTTTAAATCTTCTACGTTTCCTTTTTTAAAAGAAAAACCTGCAAAAGCTTCTTCTATTTCTTTTGCAAGTGGAATTGATGAACTTACAACAACGGGACATTCACAAGCTAAAGCTTCTAAAGAAACAAGCGAAAATGACTCATAATCCGATGGTATTACTGTCACATCCACCAAATTATAATAATTTGCTAATTGTCTTTTATCTATGCAGAATCCTTCAAAAGAAACTTTTTCTAACACATCTAAATTTTTAGCAAGTCTTTTATATTTTTCCACATCATACCCGCCACCTACCACAAGCAACTTCACATCTTCATAATCTTTTATCACTTCGAATAATAAATCAAGACGTTTTACAGGTAAAACATTTCCCACAAATAAAATTACCTTTTCATGTTTTAATTTATTTTTCTTTAACTCTTGAGGCCAAGAAGAAAAAGTATTCATATCCACTGCATTTGGTAAAATAGTAATCTTTTCTTTTTCTATTTTTTTTAAATACTTAGACTTTTGGATCAAAGTTTTATCAACTATAAAAATCTTTTCAGCACCATTTAAAATTTTAAAAGCCCACAAAAAATCATACACTTTTTGTAAAAACTTTTTCAATCCAGAACTTTGCATATCCATATGATATGTTAAAACATATTTTTGTTTTCTAAACACCTTGGACCACCAAACACACTGAGCACTCCCATAAAACGGATAATGCAAATGAATAAGATCAAAACCTTTTAGTTTAAAAAAAAGTCTCGAAATAAACCCTGCGTCTCCATATTTAAACCAAGGTTTTAAACGCTTAATTTTAAAATCTAATCTAGTATCATTACTATAATCTATATTTTTATACTTTAAAGTAAAAACTGTTACTTGAACACCTTTTTTATTCAACCTATTTAATTCTTCATAAGCTATTTCCCCCATTCCACCAACGTGTGGTGGAAATGTTGAAATTACATGCGCTATATTCACCCCGTTAAAATTTTTATATAAGCTATCTAATAACATCTATTTTACTATTATTTATTAAGTTATTACCACCGACAAAGCATTGAAAAACTATAAAAAGGTTCATAAATTACTCTTTTTCATTTAAAGTTTCTGTACGAACTATCTTTGTAATATCTTTATTTATTTTTTCTATTTTTATATTCAATTTAAAAATCATAAAAAACAACATTACCAAAGAAACATAAATTACCAAATCAACTCCACGACCAATACCAACTATTTTAGCAAAATATGCACTTGAATTAGGAATTAAGACTATTACACTGGCCATCACCCAAAATAATACCCAAAATAATAAACCAGTAATACTTAAATCCCCTGCTTTATACCTTAGAACGACTCCCCACAAAGCAAAAAGAAAAAAAATAATTAAAAAAATTTGAATTAAAAGCATAAAATTATATATTTATTATTAAATCCCATAATATTTTAAACCCACCGGACACCCCTTGTCCAAACTCGTGATATCTTATTTCAACTGGTACTTCTGCAAACTTTAAACCATTCTTTTTAATAGCTCTTACAATTTCAGTATTGTGAGCCATCTTATCTTGTGTAATTACTATACTATTTAATGCTTTAAAATTCAAAATCCTAAAACCATTGTGCGCATCAGTTAACTTAACATGCGTGAACACAAAATTTATCCATCGACTTACCGGTAAAATTAAATTTTTTTTAAAAAAAGGAATCTTTGATCTTTTATCTAAAAACCTAGACCCAAGCACAACGTCACATTCATTTTTATTAATAAGATTAAGTCCAAACAAAATATCTTCTGGATTCATTTGGTCGTCACCATCAAAGTGCACTACAATATCAAATTCGTGCTGCCTAGCATAAGCATTACCAGTTTCAAGCGCAGCCCCTTGCCCTCTGTTAATTTTATGTGACAAAACAATAGCACCATTTTTTAAAGCCACACCTACAGTATTATCTTTTGAAGCATCATCAACAACTAAAATATTTTTATATCCTTGTTCAAAAAGGCCGCGGACTACGCGACCAATTTTTTTTTCTTCATTAAATGTTGGTACTATAATCAAAACCATACCCTAATCATTTCCATTACTAAAAAGTAAAACTTCTTTATTCGCAACTGCATAATCAACAGTTTTTTGTAACCCATCTTGCAATCGTACAAGTGGCATCCATCCTAAAACGTCTCTAGCATGTGATAAATTTGGTTTTCCTTTACGAGTTAAAAATACGAGAGGATCTTCAAAAATTATTTTTGAACTTGAATTTGTCATTTCAATAATCATCTGAGCAACGTCCACCATTCTAACTAAATTAGCACCTCCTAAATTTACTATTTTTACTTCTGGTCCACCTATCATTAAACGAGTTAAGCCATCTGTCATATCACTCACATAACACAAAGACATTGCTAAACTTTCGTTTCCATAAATCACCAAATCTTTACCCTCAAGTGCATTGATAATAAAATCTGGAATAAGTTGACCTTCAAACAATTTCATTCTTGGTCCAAAAGTAGTAAATACTCGAGCTATTTTTGCGTCAATTCCATGTACTTGTTTATATGTTTCTACGCAAGTCTCTGCAAACCTTTTACCTTCGTCATAGCAAGCACGTGGACTTAAATGATTTACAATACCAAGATCACTTTCACTAAATTCAAACTTTTCTTCACTTGCATCTCCATATACAACAGAACTAGATGTAAACACATACTTTGCCTTATATTTAACAGCGAGATCAAGTGTATTAATCATAGCAACAGAATTTGACCATAATGACTTCATTTTTAATTTTTCAAAATCTTTTGGACTAGTAGGACAAGCAAGATGATAAATTTCTTGTATACCTTGAAATTTAAGTTTAAACTTTTCTAACTCATCAAACTTCTCTAAATCAATTGGCTTATTGACATCAAGTCTAATAAATTCAAAATCTGGATATTGCAACAAATGATTAATGTTTTGTTCATTAGAATTAGAAAAATCATCAACACAAATTACTTTTGCTTCTTTTAAAAGACGTTCACACAAATGAGAACCGATAAAACCAGCTCCACCAGTTACCAAAACATTCTTTTTTTCAAAAATTGGAGTACTCATAAATTTTTATAATTTAAAATAAAATTAAAAACTACTTACTATCTATACTATTATATAATTTTATAGTCTTTTTTACAATCTCTTACCAGCAATACTATATATTACTGTCCTATTATCATCTGATATTAATATATAATCTTTTCCTTCTCGATTTGTTCTTATTTGTATTAACGATGGTTTAAAATCATCCAAAATATCAGACAAAGAAAATTCTCTCAAAACTTTAGCATTTCCATCTAAAATTCTAATAAAATAATAATCCTTTATTCTATACAAAACAAAAACTTCTGATTCATAACTATTAATAACATTTTTACTTGTTATATCTATAATACTCCCATTAATCACTTTTGTTATATATTTTTTTAATTTTTGCTTATTTTTATAAACAATACCTTTTTCAAGAGTATAATTACAATCTAATATTGGATCATCTTCCAAACTTTTATAAGCAATTTTTACAGCATCTTCAATGTTCAGAGCTATACCTTGTGATTTTTCTCTTTCTCCTTTTTTTAAATCAGTTCTTGCTAAAATAGTTTTTATTATTTCAATTGCATTCCAATTTGGTTGAATAGACTTTATAAGTGCAGCTCCTCCAGCTACAATAGGTGCAGCAAAAGAAGTACCCTGCCAAGGACCTCCAAATTTATCTTCAAAACCAAACATAGGAGCATAACGCTCAGTACTATAAATATCTTGGCCAGGAGCATACAAATCAATAGAACTACCATAATTACTAAAATTTGTTGATGTCTTGCCATTTGTCATTGCTCCAACACCTAAAACCCAATTTTCATCTGACAATTCATCAGCACAGGCTGGATAAATAGGATTTTTATTGAGATCTGTAAAATCATTTCCACCAGCCGCCACAACTACAACTCCTTTTTTATAAGAATTATAAACTTCGTTTATTAAATCAACACTTAATTCTGCAGACGTAAAACTCAAATTAATAACTTGAGCACCATTATTCGTCGCGTATCTTATTGCATTAACCACATTTTGATACGAGCCTGTACCAGCAGTACCAACTGCAACAATAGGCATTATTTTTACATTCCAATTAATACCTGTCCCTAAAACTTCATTATCCCCTTTTGCACCGATAAGACCTGCAGCAACAGTCCCGTGACTTATTATTTTTTTATCTAATTTATTGTTTAAAACAGATGGGCGCACTATATTATTTTCATCCACAAAATTCCAACCATTAACATCATCAATAAAACCATTTTTATCATCATCCTTACCATTTCCAGGTATCTCAAAAACATTTATCCAAATATTATCTTCTAAATCTGGATGATATATATCAACTCCAACATCAATTATAGCAACTGTTACATCTTTTGAACCAGTACCATACACCCAAGCTTCTGGAGCTTTAATTATCTCCCACATTGCTTTTTGTGTTGAATAATTAATATCATTTGGAACTTTAGCTGAAACGCTAACACCACAAAACAACAAAACAGACAACATGTAAATAAAAATTGATTTTTTGGCTATATTGTGATAGTTTATAGTCATAATTTACTAATATTATACTACAAACGGACATTATTATCAATTGTAAAATATTTTTTAAAAACACTATTTAATATGAACCGAATAAAACAACTGACAATTTTACTTGGAGATTTATTACTTTTTTATATAAGTTTATATTTTGCCATTTCTCTAAGACTTTTAAACTTTAAAACCCTGAATACTTTCTTAAGCCTTGTTTCTGCAATGAGTTTGCTTTTCATTGTTGGACTTGTAATCTTTTTTATTATTGGACTTTACGATCTATCTCAATCAAAAAATAATTGGCAATTTTATAAAAAAATAGTAATTTCTCATTTTATTTGGTTACTTTTAGGAATTATCTTTTTTTATATTCGCCCTCAAAAAGATGTAAGTCCTAAAACGATTTTATTTTTTGTAACAGTGCTTAACATTGGTTTTATTTCTCTTTGGAGATTTTTGTATAATAAATTTCTTTCAACCAGCATACTTGAAAACAAAGTTATTTTCTTAGGATTAACACCTGAAAGTTTAGAAATTGCAGAATTAATTAACAAAGAACCACAAAGAGGATTCGAAATCATTGGAATTGTCGAACCTGAAAACCCTCAATTTGCAAACCAAACACTAGACGAACATTTTAACACCAATTTAAAATTAACAATCCAAACTGATTTAAATAAACTACTTAAAGAAAACAATGGAAAAACTTCTAATCTAATTATTGTAATGTCGCCACACTTAACATCAAACAATCAGATACTAAAAGATCTCTATAAAAAATTATTTTTAGATATTAGTATCATAGACCTCTCAGAATTTTACGAAGAAATAACCGGACGCATTCCACCTTTTACTTTCTCCGAAGGATGGTTCTTGTCTAACTTTAAAGAACAAAACAAAAAAATATATGATCGCTTTAAATTGATTGTAGATTATTTTTTTGCTATTTTAATTGGGTCTATTTTTATTATTACTTTACCTTTAGTTTCATTAGCAATAAAATTAAGTTCAAATGGATCAGTATTTTTTACACAAATTCGTTCCGGAAAACAAGACCAAACTTTTAAAATATACAAATACAGAACTATGAAAGTTTTAGCTTCTGACGGAAGTGCAGAATTATCAGGTCCAGAATTTGCAAAAGACCACGATGTTCGAATTACTTTTGTAGGTAATTTTTTACGCAAAACAAGACTTGACGAAATTCCTCAATTTATAAATATATTAAAAGGTGAAATGAGTTTGATTGGTCCCCGACCTGAAAGACCAGAGGTAATCAAAAACCTAACCGAAGAAATGCCTTTTTACAAATTAAGACATCTGGTTAAACCAGGCTTGTCTGGTTGGGCACAAGTTCAACAAGGATACACAAGTGCCAAAGATGAAAACCTGCGTAAGCTTGAATATGATTTATATTACATTAAAAACAGAGGCCCCCTACTCGATTTAAACATTAGTCTTAAAACTTTAAATACAATTGCAAAGTTTGGAGGAAAGTAAATTATCTACTGAGATAACTCAATAAACAAATAAAAAAACGGTACTAGTTTGCACAAAATGCAGCCTAGCACCGCCACTCACAATTAAAGACACTTTAACAAAGTGTGAACAACTTTTTCATACTCAAGAACCCAATAGGTTCGATTTTTTTGACCAACTACTCTTTTTTCTTTTCGAATAAAAAGAAGTAACTTCTGATCATCTACATTCCAGCTAATAGTTAGGTTAGTAGCGTAATCAGGGTCTCCATCCATATTGCTATCAACGATCACCAATCCAAAAAGATTTTTCAAATCATCTTCAATCGTAATCTCCCAATAATTCTTACCTACTCCTATCAATTTTTTATGTATATACAATTCTTCTAAAATTTGAGAATAAAAAACTATGTATTCATAATCTCCGTCTTTAAATTCTACTGACATACCCCCATCTTCGTCAAAAACGGTTTCTTCATTGACAAGAAGAAGTCCTACAACCTCTCCCAAATCTTCTTGGAATGCTTCTCTATATTCGGGGATACCTTCATGATTCAAAAAAATAGCTATGCCAAAAGCAAAAACTATAATAAGAAAATAAGCCAGATAACGCAAAGAAATCTCTTTTCCTTTAAACATTTCCACCTTCATTCTACCACCTTTACAGTGGAATTATTTCAAAGAACTGTTTATTATAATACTTATAAATTAATATACCATACTTTTTTAAAAGGTCAAAAAAATTCATCAAAATAGACCATACTGTGGTATGGTCTATTTTAATATTTATGGATATTTATATTAACAATGAAACAACCTTCCAGTTCTTTCTAAATACTTTTTAATAATATTTTCTGCTTGTTTTTTCGCGTTTTTTCCATCCCAAAAATTTAACACAATAAAATCAAAAAAAGTATTATTTCTTAAAAAATCACGGTATAAATCATCAATTCTTTTTTGTCTTTTTCCAAATTCCAAAGTGTCTCTTTTAATTAATCTATCTGGTATATTTTCTGGGTCAGAATGAACATAAATCGTAATTGCATGAGGATAGAATGTTTTAAACTTTTTTAAAGCATTCATATTACCTAATATAATTAAATGCACTTCGTGGTTAGCAAAAGCTTTATTCAATTGGTCTTTTCTAACTGCATACCAATGACCATATTGCTTATATTTAAAAAGATAATCTTTTTTAGGTCCAAACTTTTTAACTAAACGCAATTCTGGCGTACCTTCCTTAGGTTCCCTTTTTCTTGCTGGTCTATCAGAATCTTTTTTATGCAATGTAACATTAGCAAAAGTAGATTTCATCATATCCAAAAGCATAGACTTCCCTGAACCAGAAACTCCGTAAAAAATCATTATAATGTGTTTTTTTGGATAACACTTCTTGTTTGACATATTTTAATTTTTTATCTTATTTATCATACCCCGCTTCTCTCTTAAATCAAACCTACACACAAAAAATAAATCAGATAATTGTAATTTACTTTTTATCATTACAGACATTATACCATAAAATTTAAAATTTCAGACTGTGTTCAGCATCGGTTGTTGCATTTAATCCTAATTTTCGGAGGCCAGCTTCATCCCCTCGGCTTGTTAGATGAGTACTATGAAAATTACAACCCTTTAATTCTTTTAATTTTTCTATACAAATTTTTGCTTTTTCGCTTCCATACACACTCACAGACAAAGCAATCAAAACTTCTTCCAAATTTAAACTCTCAGTCTTTTCCCCTAAAATTTTTATTTTGAGATAATTTATATTTTCTATAACTTCTTCTGGTAATAATAACACTTCATCTGGAATTTCAGCCAAAACTTTTATAGCATTCAAAATAACAGCAGATTCCGCATGTAAAAGATGAGAATTTTTTCCAGTTATAATTCTACCATCTGCCAATTCCAAAGAAGCACCACAATAAATCCCTTTATTACCTTTTTCATTTTGTTCTTGAGCATTTTTTTGAGCTTTGCGTGCGGGTTCTACGACTTTTCTATCTTTTACTGTCACCTCAACTTTCTTCATAATTTCTTCCATATAATCCAAAGTCTTTTGGCTCTCATTTCCTTCAATTTTTTCTTTTCTATATTTAAAATATCTACTAATTATTTCCTGCTTTGAAGCTTGCCTACAAACTTCATCATCTATTATTCCTTTGGCAGCCATATTTACTCCCATATCAGTTGGTGATTTATAACCAAAAGGATTTTCCTCTCCGGTAATATTTTTCATCAAACTTATTAAAATATCAAAATTTTCTACGTCCCTATTATAATTTACAGAATCAATTCCATAGGCTTTTTTATGAAATGGATCTATCAAATTAATATCAAGCAGATCAGCAGCCGCTGCTTCATAGGCAATATTAATAGGATGATCAAGCGCTAAATTCCAAATTGGAAAAGTTTCAAATTTAGCATAACCAGTTTTAATACCATTTTTTCTTTCATTATATATTTGAGACAAACACGTAGCCATTTTTCCTGAATTAGCTCCAGCACCTGTAATAATTGTTAATTTTTTCTCTGTTAAAACAAGCGGTTGTTTGGCACAACCTTCTAAAACTTTCCCCATGTCATTTGGATAACCTTCAATTTCATTATGAACATAGACTTTAAAACCGTAATTCTGTAATTTTCTTTTAAATTTATCTGCTGATACTTCTCCAGAATATCTTGTAATAACAACACTATTAACCACCAAACCATTGGCTTTTATATCACTAATATCTTTTAAAGTTTGATAATCATAAGTCAAACCAGAATCCCCTCTTTTTTTACCTTCTTCGATATGCTTTGCACTAATACAAACAATAACATCTATATCCCCCAGTTGCTTTAACAACTCAATTTTAGCAGTCGGACGATATCCTGGTAAAACTCTTGAGGCATGAGAATCATAATATAATTTACCACCAAACTCAAGATAAAGTTTATCAAAATTAGAAACTCTATCTTTTATTGACTTAATTTGTGCATCTAGATACTTTTCAGTATCGAATCCAATATTTTTTACCATAATTTTTCTTTAATTATTAAAAATTTAAATCCCCTCTGAGTAGAGGGGATAATTAACTTGTTTTTTTAGTCAGAGACATTAATGTTTAGTTCTGCCTCCAAACCATGTCTTAATTTTATTTTAACTTTGTACTCTCCGAGCTCTTTTATCGACTGCATCGTAATCTGCTTCTTTTTAACTAGAACTTTTCTTTTCTTTAATTCTTGAATTATCAATTGAGGCGTAACCGCCGCATAAAGAGTACGTCCTACACTTACCTTTGCTTTTATCTCAAGTGACATTTTTTCTATTTTTTCTGCAAGTATTTGTTCACCTTGTAATTCTTTCATTTCGTCTTTTGTTTTTTTATTTTTTCGTGCAGTTATATTATTTACACCCTTTTTTAAAGCTGGAACTGCCAAATTTCTTGGAAACAAAAAATTACGAGCATATCCTTCTGCTACTTCTTTAATCTCATCAGTCGAACCTAAACCTTTTACATTTTCAATAAGAATTACTTTCATAACCAAATAAACTTGATTTTTTAGTCAATATACTGTATTATTATACCACTTAACAAAAAAAGGTCAAACACGACCTATCCACAATATACAAAATATGATGAAATCAGGCTTTATAACCCTAGTTGGGCGTTCAAATGTAGGTAAATCTACCCTTTTAAACACCCTAATTGGCACAAAAATCGCTGCAGTAACTCACAAACCACAAACTACCCGTAACATCTTACACGGGGTATTAAATGCGCCAGAAGGACAAGCTGTTTTTGTAGATACTCCTGGTGTTTTTAAAGAACATGGAGGCCCTATCGCTGGAAAGCTAGAACAAAGAGTACATGAATCAATGCAAGATATTGACCTTATTGTATATGTGGTAGACCCAACGAAGTCTCTTGGGGAAGAAGAAAGATACATTCAATCAACACTACGGAAAACTAGTGTTCCAGTAATGTTGGTGGTAAATAAATCAGACCTACCTGAAAAAGAAAAAACTTATCTTGATGATTATTTAAATTTAGATATTGATTTTGTAGAAACAATGCAACTATCCGCACTACTTAATAGACATGTGGAACCTCTTCGTCAAAATGTTTTTAAGTATTTACCAGAGGGAGAAGCAATGTATCCAGATGGAGAAATAACAAACGTTAGTCGTGAATTTTGGATGGCAGAAGTAATAAGAGAAAAAGTTTTTCTAGCTCTTCGTCAGGAAGTTCCCTATTCTGTACACGTTGAAGTAGAGTCAGTTGAAATGAATGAAAATAAAGACACTCTAAAAATTAAAGCGATTGTTTTTACAATAAGTTCAAAATACAAAAAAATGATTATTGGCGCCAAAGGACGTTCTATTAAAGAAATAGGAATTGCGGCTCGTAAAGAACTTGAAACTGCAATGAATATGAAAATATATCTAGAACTTGAAGTAGAAAAAGATGCACATTGGGAAGAAAGAATGTAAATTACCAAAAAAATTTAAAATAAAAAAACAATGTTTAAAGACATTGATTTTTTATTTATTAATATTTTTATTTTAAATATAAATCATTAACAAAAAACCGCCAAAACTAGAAACTTTGGCGGTCTTCTTTTTTATTTTTTATTGCCTCAAAATCTCCAATGCCTTTTCAATCACTTTATCTTCCCCTACTGCTTCATTTTCCCAGTCTTCTATAACTTCAACATCTGGCGCAATTCCTGATTCATTAATATTTACTCCAGCGGGTGTTAACCATTCCGAAACTGTTAATTTTAATGCAGAACCATCACCAAAAACTTCAAAATCTTGTACACTTCCTTTCCCGTAAGTTTTTTCTCCAACAATAGTTGCCTGCATCTGATCATGCAAAGCTCCAGCTACAATTTCGGAAGCAGAGGCAGAACCACCATTAACAAGTATCACTGTTTTAAAATCAGCTAAACGACTTGGCCCCTCGGAATAACTGTACTTTATATTTTCATCACTATATCTTTCACTTACTACTACTTCACCTTTTTTAATCCACTCAGAAGACATATCAATTGCTGCATCCAAATACCCACCTGGATTACCACGTAAATCTAATATTATTCCTTTAACAACTTTATTTTTAACCAATTCACTTGCAACTTTATCTAATTGCCTTGGAGTCTTTTCATTAAATTGCATAATACGAATATACGCAAAATCATTTTCTTTCATCTCAAACAAAACTGAAGGAATATTAATTTTTCCACGTGTTATTGTAATATCTTTTATAATACTTTCTCCTCTAGCTATCTTTAACACAACATCCGTTCCACCTTCTCCACGAATTTTTGTAACTGCAATATTTGTATTCATTCCCACAGTGTCTTCTTCATCAATTGCTAAAATTTTATCTCCTGGACGAAGGCCTGCAGTCTCAGCTGGAGATTCAGGAAGTGGAGATACAACTGTTAATTGTCCTTTTTTAACTCCAATTTCAGCTCCTATTCCTTCAAACTCCCCTGTTAATCCTTTCGCAAATTCATCGGCTGCTTGAGGAGGAAAAAACAAAGAATATGGATCACCCAAAGAAAATACCAAACCTTGGATTGCTCCATAAAACATATCCATTTCATCAATTGGTTGCTTTGCATATTTTGATTTTATTTTATCCCACACTTCCCAAAACATTTCAAATTCAACACTCTCTGATTTATTTAAATCTCTATTTAATTCTAAAACTTTTGCTAATTCTACTTCTCCATTATCATTACTAATTCCTTTTTTTACATACCAACCACCACCAGTCATAAATCCAAGTCCAAAAGCAAAAATAAATAAAATAATTGCCAGATATAATCCGACATATTTATGTGCTCTTTTTCTTATTGGAGATGCTATCATATTTTATTATTTAACCACCCCTTATTCCCCTCCTTCGTAAGGCGGGGACAAAGAATGAATATTTTATTCTTTTATTAATTTAATATCTGCTCCAGCATTATTTAAAACTTCATATAAATTTTCATAACCACGCTCTATCATATATGTATTACGCAAAATTGATTGACCTTTTGCAGCCAACATACAAATTAAAACATTTACAGCTGGACGAAGTGAAGCTGGGCTTATTACCTCATTAGCAATCAATTTAACAGGACCTTCTACCCAAACTCGATGAGGATCAAGCAAAGTAAATTTTGCTCCTAGTTTTTGTAATTCTAAATAATATACTGAACGATTTTCGTAAACCCAATCATGCACCAATGTTCTGCCTTTGGCTTGGGTTAAAATTGGTACAAAGAGTGGAAGATTATCAATATTAAGTCCTGGAAAAGGTCTGCCATATATTTTATCTGGCAAAGCATTAAGTACACTTGGGAAAATTTCTATATCTACTACATTGAATTTACCATTTTTTGATTTTCTTTTATTTTTTACAGTATATTTTTGCCCAAGAACTTCTAGCTTTGTTAATTCAAGTTCTAAAAAGTCTAATGGACAATTTTTGATTATTAGATGTGATTTTGTAGTAATTGCAACCGAAAGAAGTGTCATCGCTACAATCGGATCTGGCATAATCGGATATTCACTAACTGATTTTAAAATTTTTACTCCTGTAATTTTTAAAGTTGTTGTTCCTACTCCTTCTATCTTTGCCCCTGCTTTAATTAAAAAATAACAAAGGTCTTGCACCATATAGTTTGATGATGCCATTTTTAAAACGGTTACACCTTTTGCAAGCACTGCAGCCATAACAGCATTTTCTGTTGTAGTGTCTCCTGACTCATACATTACCACTTCCCTACCTTTTAATGTTTTAGTTTCTACTTCGTAATAATTTGATTTAGATTTTACACTAACTCCTAATTTTTCTAAAGCATAAAGATGTGGTCTTACTGTTCTTGCTCCCAATTTACACCCACCTGATTTATACAATTTATATTTTTTCTCACGATTAGCCAATGCTCCCAGGAGTAGCAAAGATGATCTGGTAACTTTACAAGCTTTTCTGTCTATTTCATCCATTTTTAATTTTTGACTTGCGTCAAGAATTATTTCGTTTTTCTTTCTTTCTATTTTTACGCCAATACTTGAGAGGAGTTCACAAATACGATTTACTTCTTCAATCTCCGGCATATCAACCAATTTAACCTTTCCTTTAATCAATAGACTCGCACACAAAATAGCCACTGCTGAATTTTTTGCAGAGTGAACTATCAATTCTCCTTTTAATTTTTTACCTCCATTAATTACTAAATATGACATAAACTAACTCTTTAGTTGAAGATTATTAGCTTTTTAGGTATAATTAAACACGTTAATATTATACTTTAAATTTAGTTTTTTTACAACTTTTGAAAAATAAAACAATATGGAATTTCCAGGAACAAAATTTACAAAAAAATACAGAATGATGTACTTTATTTTTGTTGTATTAGCCTTTTTTATCATCACTCCAATCATAATCTTATACACTGCGGGATACAAATATGACTTCACCTACGGAGTTGTCAAAGAAACTGGAGGAATAAGCATAGATATCGAACCAAAGGAGTCTAATGTATATATTGATGATACTTTAATTAAACAAGGAATGCCTATTAGACTTAAAAATGTTGCACCGGGCAAATACACAATAAAAATAAATGCTGGAGAAAATTATTACTCTTGGGAAAAAGAGGTGGAAGTTAAAAAAAGACAAACTATATACATTAAAGAAATTGGCTTAATCAAAAAAAATACTCCAGCTTTATTTAAAAGCGGAGAAATATTAAAACAAAAATTATCATCTGATGGAAAATATCTGGCATATATTTTAATCGATAACAAATTACCAGAAATATGGATTTATGATTTACAAAAAAATCTAAAAAAACTATTAATGCGCCTTGGTATTAATCAAGATTTTAATTTAAATTGGGGTGAAAAACACAATTTTTTAACAATAAGCCAAAATCATTTTCCTACAGAAGAACTTTATATTGTAAACGCAGAAAAAACAGATAAAATTATAAATTTAGCAGAAAAAACAAAAAAACCAATCTATAAATTTGTATGGAATAATTCCGATAACCCAGAATTATTTTACAGCACACTTAACGAAATCCAATCTTTTAAACCAAACACTGAAACAACTTATAATATTACAAAAAATATTTTTATAGACTGGCATGTGGAAAATGGAAAATTGTGGACACTACAATACAACAAAGATGAAAAAAATTACAAAATAATTCAAGATGCGCTTGGTTTTTCTAGTGATTTTAAAATATTAAATGACGAACAATATAATAATTACAAAATAGAAACCGCAATAAACAATCATGTACTTTTAAAAAATAAACAAAAACCAGAAATGATTCTTTTAACAAAAGAAAAAAAGTATAATTTAGCTGGAGAAAAATTTTATATTTCTCCATACAATGACTGGTGGTTAATTTGGACACCTTGGGAACTACGTACTTATTCTTATGGAGAAGAACCTAAACTCATTAACCGATCTGGTGAACAACTTAAAAATGTATTACCGCTTGATAAATATAATACACTTTGTTTAATGTGGAGTAATAAAACTAATGTTCTTTTCCCCTATTACCTTGTTAGTCATAATTTTATTGAAGGACAAATTGAAAATGTAGAAATTGATAGTAAAAATAAAGTATTATTTTTTATTGGAGGAAAAGAAAATGAAAAAGGAATTTGGAAATTAAATTATTAACTATCTAAATTATTTATGAAATTAATTATTTTTTCAGATGGAGGAGCAAGAGGAAACCCAGGACCAGCTGCTGCGGGTATTATTATTAAAAATGAAAAAGGAGAAACATTAGAATCTTTTGGTAAATTTTTAGAAATTCAAACAAATAATTACGCTGAATACATGGGGCTAATTTTAGGACTTGAAAAAGCAAAAAAACTAGGTGCCACAGAAGTTGATTATTTTCTGGATAGTGAGCTTGTAACCAAACAAATGAAGAGAATTTATAAAGTTAAGAATGAAGGTCTTCAAAAACTATTTATTAAAGCTTATAATCTATCACAAGAATTTAATAAAGTTACTTATAACCACATAATGCGTGAAAAAAATATTGAAGCAGATGCGGAAGTTAATAAAATATTAGATAATCAAAAATAAAACTGCACAGAATGAGTACAGAGTTATCAATATACATAATATAACAATATTTATTCAACGTCTTCAAAAATAATTTTTTTACCACAATCATCCAAAAGTTCTGCCCACACAAGGCGGACTTTTAGTTGAGGAAATTTATCTAAAATTATTTTTCTAGAATTGTTCATATCCTCAAATTGTTTAGCTTTTTCTTCTTCTGAAGTAGAAAAATTATAAGCTAAACCATAGGCACCACACTGACTATGATGTAAAAGAATTACAGTTTCAAGGTTGTGAAGCTTAATTGATGCTTCTATCTGATTAATAAGCATTTTAGCCTCTGGACTTTTATTATTTAAAAGACACATGCTAGCTCCAGCTGGAGTACCCAAAAAATCAGAATCTCCCAATATATTTTCTCTTTCCATCCAAGAAAATACTTCTGGATATAAACGAAAATCCATACATGTTACCAAACCATTTTTACATTTATGACTCATATTTTATTTAATTAAAGTTATATCTCATTTTTGTTTTCTTCCAAAAATTTCTTTATTTTTCTGTTTACTTTTTTAGACACTATTACTTTTATCTTAACATATTGATCTCCACGGCTTGTTTTATTTAAATGAGACATTCCACGTCCACGCATACGAATTAATTGCTCAGGTTGAGTACCTGCTGGAACAACTAATTTAACTGGACCTTCAATAGTACTTACTTCGATTTTATCTCCTAAAACTGCCTGTGAAAAATTAATTTCACTTGTTGAATATAAATTTGCACCATCACGATGAAATCCTTTTTCTGGCTTTACACGAACATGCACATATAAATCACCACTTACCCCACCGTGAGGAGCAGCTTCACCTTTACCTGTTAATCTAATAGATTGTCCGTCATCGATACCTGCTGGAATTTTAAATTTAACGTCCTCTGCTTTTAAATATATTCCATCTCCTCCGCATTTTCTACATTTTTGGGATGCAAATTCACCACGACCGTGACAAGTTGGACAAGTTACAACTGTTTGCATATTGCCAAGCATTGTTTGTCGTACTTGTGTAACCTGGCCCCTACCTTTACAAGTAGAACAAACATCAATTTTAGACCCAGGTTCTCCACCACTACCATGACAAATTTCACATGTACTTTGTTTACGCAAACTAGTATTCTTTTCAATTCCAAAGGCCGCTTCTTTTAAACTCACAGTAACATCAACTTGAATATCTCGTCCTCTTTGTTCTTGTCTTCCACCGCCTCCACCTTGAAAACCACCACCAAACATTCCTCCAAACAAATCTCCAAGATCTATTCCTCCACCTTGAAAACCGCCGCCGCCTTGACGAGATGCATTCATAAAATCTTCCCAATTGGCTCCACCACCAAAACCACCTTGTTCCTCAAAGCCCGAACCATATTGATCATATTGTCCACGTTTTTTTTCATCCCCTAAAACTTGATAAGCTTCATTAATTTCTTTAAACTTTTTTTCATCACCTTCTGGTCTATCAGGATGATATTGCATTGCTAATTTTTTAAAAGCTTTTTTCAATTCTTCTTTTGTAGCATCTTTATTTACACCTAGTACTTTATAATAATCTTTGGACATAGTTTATAAACAATATACGAACTTATTAATTAATTTTAAAATTAGTTATTTTATTTTTTATTAAATGGTATTATTTCGGCATCTAAGCCACCTTCTTTGGTACCTCTACTACCAATTACTTCTTCGGCAATTTCCCCAGCACCTTCATGCATAGCATCTATTTGATCTGCAAATTCACGATTTGATTCTGCTAATTTTTCTAACTTATTTTTAATCCCAAAAATAAATTCAGAAGTTTCCAACCCTAATTTCTTAGATAAAAAATTTTCAAATTTACTCAAAGAAAAATCCAACTCTTGCAAATTTTCCGCTCTAACAACTCCTACTTCTATTTCTGCTTGTTCTTTTAACATTTTATATTCTTCTGTTTTACGTATTTCTTCTTTTCTTTCATCAGTCATTTTTAAATTTTTTGTCCAATCCATTTTTTGACCATCTTTCACAGAAAAATCTTCTCTGGCTACACTATCACATTCTTCAAATTCTTTATTACCAATTTTACTATTATAGATATCATCAACTTTATTTCCTAAAAAAAACATCACACAATCTTTTGCTTTTTCTAATTTTACATCTTCATTTTTAGCCAGTAACCTAACTATTTTTGATTTAAATTCTGACATATTTTTATAATTTAATAATCAAACTTCTACTCCGATATAAATTATCGGAGTAGCCTGTTTAACTATTTATCTTCCTTTTTTTCTTCTCCTTCTTCTTTCTTTTCTTCATCAACCACTTCACCTTCGACAGGTTCTTCCTTTTTTTCTTCTCCTTCTTCTTTCTTTTCTTCACCTTCTTTTGGTTGATTGGCTTGTTCTTGTTGGTACATTTTCATACCAACCTCTTGAGCAACTTTTGAAAGTTCATCCGAGGCAGCTTTTACAGCCTCAATATCAATCGATTCTTTATCTTTCAACTCTTTAACTTTAACAAGATTATCTTCTACAGCTTTTTTCTCATCCGCAGTAATATCAATTTTCTTTTCTTCAACATCTTTCATCATTTTTTCTGTAGTATACACCATTGTATCGGCTGTATTTTTAATTTCAATTTCTTCTTGTTTTTTCTTATCTTCATCAGCATGAACTTCAGCATCTTTTTGCATTTTTGCAATTTCTTCTTCAGACAAACCTGAAGACGCTTCAATTCTAATTGATTGTTCTTTACTAGTTGCCTTATCGATCGCTTTAACATTCAAAATTCCATTAGCATCAATATCAAAAATCACTTCTACTTGAGGAATACCACGCGGTGCTGGTGGAAGACCATCTAAATGAAACCTGCCTAATGTTTTATTATCAACAGACATTGGACGTTCACCTTGCATTACATGAATTTCAACTGAAGGTTGATTATCAACCGCAGTTGAGAATACTTGAGATTTTGAAGTTGGAATTGTTGTATTTTTTTCAATCAATTTTGTCATCACACCACCTAAAGTTTCTATACCAAATGAAAGAGGGATAACATCAAGAAGTAAAACATCTTTTACATCCCCTTGCAAAACACCACCCTGAACTCCAGCACCCATTGCTACAACTTCGTCAGGATTCATTGAAACATTTGGTTTTTTACCAAAGAAATCTTCTACTATCTTTTGAATTAAAGGCATTCTTGTCATTCCACCCACTAATATCACTTCTTCGATATCTTTAACTTCAAGCTTTGAATCTTTCAAAGCATTTTTTACTGCCTCAAGTGTTTTTGAAGCAAGATCACCAATTAATTCTTCAAATTTTGAACGAGTTAACTTTAAAACTAAATGTTTTGGACCTTCTGGACCCGAAGTAATAAATGGTTGATTAATTTCTGTTTCGGGAGTTGTTGATAATTCAATTTTTGCTTTTTCTGCTGCTTCTTTAATTCTTTGAAGTGATAATGGATCTTTTGATAAATCAACACCTTGATCTTTTTTAAACTCATCTAAAATCCAATCAATTAAAACTTGATCAAAATCATCACCGCCCAAATGAGTATCCCCATTTGTTGATAAAACTTTTACCATGTCTTCATCTACTTCTAAAACTGACACATCAAACGTTCCACCACCTAAATCGTACACAACAATTTGTTGGTCTTTTTTCTTATCAAAACCATAAGCCAAAGCAGCGGCAGTTGGTTCGTTAACTATTCTAAGAATATTAAGACCTGCAATTTTACCAGCGTCTTTTGTTGCTTGTCTTTGGGTATCATTAAAATATGCTGGAACTGTAACAACAGCATCAGTAATTTTTTCTCCTAATCTTTCTTCTGCATCAGCTTTCATTTTAGAAAGAATCATTGCAGAAATTTCTTGAGGAGTATGTTCTTTATCTCCCATTTTTATTTTAACACCCGTCCCTGACTTTACAATCTTGTAAGGCATTAATTTTAAGTCTTCTTGTACTTCTTTATCACTAAATCCACGACCGATAAGACGTTTAATAGAAAACAATGTGTTTTCTGGATTTGTTACTGCTTGACGTTTTGCAGTTGTTCCAACTAGTCGTTCACCAGCTTTATTAATTGCTACCATTGAAGGTGTAGTTCTGTTTCCCTCTTTATTTTCCAAAACTTTTGGTTGACCGCCTTCAATCACGGCCATACAACTATTTGTTGTACCTAAGTCTATTCCAAGTACTTTTGGCATAAATTTATATTATATTAATCCTGTTACCCCGAACTGTTTTTCAGATTAACAGATTTCTTTATTAATTATTTATTTTAGGTATCCCTAGGGTATCAATACCCTATCAATACCTCTTTATTATTTTGAAACTATTACCTTAGCCGGCATTATAACTTTCTCTCCCATTTTATAACCACCACTTAATTCTTTTAAGATTATACCTTCATCTTCCCCATCTTCTTCTGACATTGCTTCATGCAAATTCTCATCAAATTTCTCACCAACTGTTTTTATTTCTTCCACTCCATGATTTTTGAGCACATCTTCAAATTGTTTTTTAATATATTCTATTCCTTTTGCCCAACCTTCACCACCTTCGGTTTGCTCCATTGCAAATGCTTTTTTAAAATTTTCATAAACCGGAATAAAATCTTCTAAAATTTGTTGTTTACTCCAACTAACCATTTCCCCTCTTCTTTTTTCTGTGTCTAATTGCAAATTTTTATAATCGGCCAATGCTCTTGCCCACCCATCTTTATATTCATCACATTTTTCACATTTTTTTGAAAATATTTTTTTCTTTTTCGTTTCTTCTTTTTTAACTTTTAATTTTTCTATATTATCTTTTTTTTCTTCACTCATATTAAATTATTTCTTTAATTTTATTTATTAATGCAAAATTCTTTTTATAATTTTGTCTTAATGGACCCACAAGCATTAAAAGACCCACTTCTCCTTCACACTCAAATTTACTAGCAATAATTGACATTCTATCACCAAAAGGATTTTCATCACCTACATAAATTTTTGTATTCTCATCTACTATTTCAAAAAAATCACCTAAACATTCATCACATTTATCAAATACTTGGGATACACTCGCCACGAGTCCAGATTCTTTAAATTCTGGTTGAGAAAATAGATTTGAAAGACCAGTATAATATACTGAATCTTCTGAAAAAGCAAGCATCACAGCAAGGTCTGACACTTCTGCCATTTCTTTTGCCATTCCTTTACGAGCCTGCCTATAACCTTGATCTTTATTACTAAGTGCACGAGCTAAAACTTCATTCTCTTTTTTGGTTAATTTTGATCTTTCCATTCGAAGATTTTCCAAATAAAATCTATACCCTTTTTCAGTCGGAATTCTGCCAGCCGAAGTATGTGGATGTGTTAAATATCCATCTTCTTCCAAAGATCTCAAATCATTCCTAACTGTTGCTTCGCCTACTTTAAGTTTACCCTCAGACAACAAAAATCTAGAACCGATCGGTTCTGCTGTTCTTATGTAGTTTTCTACGAGCAAATTTAAAAGTTGTTGCTTCCTATCATCCATATATAGACTTTATTTTTAAAATAAAATTATCACTCTTATATAACGAGTGATAATATACCATAAACTTATCCACAGGTCAACCCAAAAATGTTTTTAAACAAAAACATTTCACTTTTAATGAAATGAGTTTGTTTATTTTTAGTTTATCTTCGAGACCTCACTTAAAAGAATATTTTCTACATATATTCCCCTGGAATAAAAAATCCTTTCAAGTTCATTTTTAAGCTCTGTTTCTACAGCATCACGTTTCGCACCAGTTATTTCCTCTAAATCAAAACGAGAAAAAACCATTCTCATACGACTACGTATTGTAGGACGTACAATCTTTGCCACAAAATCTTCTCCTATTGTTTGCCAAATTGAAGGAATCTGATGTACATCTAAACGAAGTAAAACGGTTCCTTCAACAGCTACTTTTTGACCATCTTGAGTAGTTGCTGCAATAGGTATATCTCCCATAGCTCTTTCCTGCTTTACATTAAACTCACGATTAATACTATATTCCAATGTTTGAGTATTGAAAAGTTTAGCTTTTTGCCAAAATGGAATTTTTAAATGAAGTCCAGGAGTTAACACTTTTTTTAGAACCCCTCTACCCATATCATAAACACATGCGACATATCCTGGTGGTACATAGATGAAAAGTCCTTTTAAAACGTCCTCCATCACAAATGAATACATCATTTTATCTAATGAATCGCCTGCCATATAAAAATTTTAGTTATTTAGATTCCTCTACTGCTTTTTCACGTGGAAATATTACTTTTCCAAGTAAAGTTATTATAGTAGAAAATGCCAAAGTTGTCAAAATAAAAAGTGACTTTACCATTGGTAAATACCATAGCACAGCGAAAGTCGCGAGTGGAAATAAGAATAAATAAATTGCTTCTTGCTTTTCCCATGGTTTTTTTAATCCATGCTCTAAAAATATAATAACTACTAAATAAGCAGCTGCAGCAAAGGCCCAACTAGATACTCCTGTCACACCAACATTAACACCATAAAACATAGTATTAATATTTCCTGGAAAATCGACAAATGGATACAAAAGTTTAATCATTCTTTCTCCTGTAATACCTTGTATAAAAACTTGGTAAAGTAAAACGATAACCAAAATTTGCATACCTAACATTATAACTTTTGCCCAAGGAGAAATTTTATTCTTTTTTACAATTCTACGAAATTCTTCTTGCATGGCAACAGGATCACCGCGAAAAGACTCGGAAGCTTTATTAGCTTCTTTTTCTACTTTTTCTTGTTTATAATTATTACGCTCTGAGATAAACGAAAGAGGTAAAAGAAAAAGACGCAAAAAAATAGTTAACCAAATAACTGCCCAACCAAGATTGTTATCAGCAATAGTATTATAAATAAAGATAAGTATATTAAATAATGGTTGAAAAAAGAAAGTAAACCATATATCTACTAGCATAAATTTTTAATTATATTATTTTAATATTTTTATTAGAAAAAATCTTTTTCACTTAGTGGATTTACAACTATTTCTATAGTTTTTACCCACCCAAACTGTCTGACTGTTGCTTTTATTTGATCTTCAAAACGAGGAGTATCACAAATCCCTTCCAAATCAAGATTACCAACTAAACCAATATAAACTTTCTTTTCAAAAACTTTTACGCTTTCAATTGAAATATTAGATTTGTAAAGAGGGTTAATAATAAGTGGCTCACTGCTATACTCACGAGTACCCATTGAAAATAATTTATCTAACACAATTTTAATTTTTGATGCTTTATCCGCACTCGTAAATTTAACATTTACACCTATATCTATTAAACTATCCCCACAACCTGCGATATCACCTCTTTTACCACCATCATTTGGCAAAATTAAATAAATTTTTGAATTAGCATCAGTTTCTTTTATATCTTTTATTCCAACAACAGGACTAAAGCCTTCGCCTGTGATGCTAGACTTTTCTTCTGAAACTGTACTCACCACAGCGGGTCCAGAAGATTCCAAATAAACTTCTCCGACGAGCGTTAATATTTCTGCTCGTCTTTCTATCAGACTATTACCTGTTATATCCTTAAGTTTTAAATAGCCAAAACTAGTAGGAAAATTTATTTGATCATCTACCCCAAATTCAAAAGGATTATCACCAAAAAATTTTATTACAAAATTATCTAATCTACCACGAGTAGCAGTGCTACCTTTTACATAGCGACAAACGTATCCTTTATTCAATTTTTGTTCTATTTTAGGTGACAAAACCACACTATCTGGAAGATCTAAATTACAATTATTTTTAATTTCTTGTATAGCAACTTCCACCTCTTCAACCACAACCCGGTTTTTAGTTGTTGTAGAATTTAACTTTTCTCTAGCAAGTTTAGCGACTTCTTCATCTATAATTAATCTATATTGTTCTGGAGATAAAAGTGTAGTTAATCCTTTTTCATCCATGGTATTTTTTAACTTTTCTTGTTTTTCAAAGTCAGTAAAAGAACACCCTGAACCAATCAAAACAACTAAAAATAATAATATCGGTAGAAATGCTAAATTTTGTCTAATAATTTTATTCATAATTTAGAACGAATTCACCTTTTAATAATTCAATTTTAAAACTATCACTTACTTCGGACCATAAAATAAAGTCTCTCAGAAATTTTACCTTATTTTCGGAATTTTTTAAAGAGGGCTGACTATTTTTTGATACGAAAGGTATTAATTTAAAACTTAAATTTTCTTCTTCTAAATTAATTTCCACACCCAAACCTTCTTGAGTTGCGTCTGAAAAATATTGATCAAAAATAAAATTTCCGAGTGAATAAAAAATTGGTTTGCCTTGATAAATTTCCATACCTTGAACAACATGAGGGTGATGACCAATTATAACGTCTGCACCTGCATCAATTATTCTACGAGCTAAATTTTCTTGCGTTTTGTTACTATAGTGAGCATATTCTACTCCCCAATGAATATTAACAATTACATAATCTGTTGTAGACGCAAGCTCACCAATCATTTTAAGTGCTTTTACCTCATCAAACCTTCCATACACCATTGAAAAACCAGCCATTCCTATTTTTTTACTTACCCCATTGACATTAGACTTTCCAAGTTCTTTTACATCTAACACCTCAATACTACAATCTGAAACTTGTTTATCATTACAACCAACATAATCAATTTCAGCCAAATCCAAAAGTTCGCAAGTTTCTTTTATTCCTTCTAATCCTTGATCGGCAATATGATTATTTGCAATTGTAAAAAAATTAAAACCAACATCTGTCAACTTATTTAATCTTTCTGGAGAAATTGCAAAATCATATAAATTGTGTGGTGCACGATGCTCTCCACCGCTTGTAACAGCACTCTCAAGATTAGCACTCACAAAATCATAATTATCAAAAAAATTAGCAGGTAAAGCAGAAAATAAATAATCAAAACCATTATAATCAATAACTTTTCCTACGTTTCGATCAAGCATAATATCTCCTACAAATAAAAAATTAATAGGTTCTAGCTCTTTTAATTCTTCAACTATCTCTGTCTTTTTAATTTCAAATTTTGCAGGTTCTAATTTCTCTGATAGCACAGAACCAACAGCTGGAGTACGTACAGGACTAGCAAACAAAAAAACTAGAATTAATCCTATAGAAATTCCTAAAAAGATAATAGATAATAACCAAAAATGTAGGTCTTTCAACATATTTTATGTAAGTATTATACATTTTTAGCTGAAAAATAACAAGGAAAATTGACCCGGCACCACTTTTCTCAAAAAAATGATACTAGATTGACTTTTATCCTTTTTTTTGATATTCTGATCTAGTAACTAAACAAAATAAAGAAATGGAGAGATGTCCGAGTGGTTTAAGGGCCACGCTTGGAAAGCGTGTGTGGGGCAACTCACCGGGGGTTCGAATCCCCCTCTCTCCGCACTGAACTGTACCCCAAAAAGTGGACACTAATAAGTGTTCACTTTTTGATATATAATAAAATAAACATAAAATTAAACATATGAGAACTAAATTTTCTAATGAACAGATTTC
>Ga0075122_10000252_pt1 | contig 44680 bp, 37 predicted proteins | sample AntAceMetag02UKB_FD_69790 | JGI IMG/M metagenome (GOLD analysis project Ga0075122, IMG submission 69790) | Saline lake microbial communities from Ace Lake, Antarctica - Antarctic Ace Lake Metagenome 02UKB | ecosystem: Environmental > Aquatic > Non-marine Saline and Alkaline > Saline | place... | reverse complement strand
GGCCAAGACATTTTGATGTTTCTTGATGAACGTTGCCCAAGTTGTATCTTGTGTCCGGCCAGGAACCGGGGGAATGCCATTTCTCTTCAAGATATTTCCTACAGTTTGATCACTCACATCATACCCAAGGTTTGATAAAGCACCAACACTTCCGGAGTAAATGGTGTTTCAAGAAGTACTGGCAATTATGCTTACATTCAGGTAAGTCCTTATAAAAGAAAGAGCCGGAAGTTCTCAATCTCAAAATACGGTGAGGAAGGGGCCTTTCGCAAAGCAGTTGCATGGAGAAAAGGAATGGAGCTGGTTGTGTATAGCGACAGCAGTATATAACTCAGGATGAAAATGAAAAAAAATCATTGTAACTCTTGTGTATTTTGCTTTTAACCTTTTTATGAAGATCGTGATGCAAATAATCTCCACATGCTTTCAGCTCCTCTGCAATACCTCAATGTGGTGTTGCAGATACTTATTCTGTTGGGTATTGGCTGCTTGTTCTTATTTCGAAGATATCTATTTTCTTATTCAGCAGAAAAGGGAAAAAATCTAGCGACAAAAGAAGACATTTCAGAAATTACAAGTAAAGTTGAAGCTATTAAATCCGGTTATGTATGGGATCTAGAGAGATTGAAAGTAGACTCTATTGTCAAAAAAACATAGTGCCTTACTTAATGAAAAAATTCGAGTATTCAAAACACTCCAAAAACGATTGGTTCAGTTTAAGCGATATTGTGAAGCAGCGTTAGGAACCTATGGGCAAAGAGGAGAGTTTCATCCCAACCTTAATGTATTACCAAAAGAGATAGATAAAGCAACACTGCAACACCTAACTGTATTACATGAAATTGAACAAGAAAATTTTATATTCTTGTCTGAAAGATCAAGAAACATCCTTTCGGACCTTCAAAAAAGTTGTTCATTAATGTATAGTATGGAGCTTGCTATTATGGAAAATGAAGGCGACATTAACATCATGAAATTTGTACCATCTGCCTATTCATCAGCAATGAAAAATATTGATGAGTGCTTACTAAGCCTTTATGAAGAACTGGAATTTCCTTCGTAAAACAGCAGGCTCGGAAAACACAATCGAAATTCGACTCTCTGAGGTCCTCAAAAAACGGAAGTTAAAGCCGTTTCATCGACTCAAAAAACATTAGATAAAAGGTCATCATGAAAAAATGGATGATATTTGAAGATACCTTATTTAATTACGTTTTAATTCGTCATTCTGATAAAAATGAAAACGGAACAATAGAAATAACAGATGTTGATGGATCTAGAATTGCAGTACAAAAACAACCTAACAAGGAAACTAGCGTTTTTGTCGAAGGCAATGAAAACACAATTAAAAAGCTTTTAGAAATTTTGCCGCCAGGTTGGGAAAAAAGAAAGCACAGCATCCAGATGGACGAACCATAGTCAACCGTCTAAAAAACCCGTTTCAAAACCGCCCCGGAGATCCGCCAAGGGCGCGGGTCATTTTTCCGATTTTCCCTGTCTAAAAAACAGTTGTTAAATGGATGTTGATAAAATAAAATTAGGACAGCAATACCTTGTCGAATCATTAATGGACGGTGAAGAAGAAGTTGTTGGAATAGCGACCGGTTTTGAAAATCTATCCGGCGATCCAGACGAAAAAGATGATGGTGAAGAGTTCAATAACGGTGAGTTCAGTGTGTTGGCAGACTATGTTCACGAGATCAATTAGCCCAACTACCCTCACATTTACCGTTGTGGCCAGTTGTTCCGTTTCCTATATTTCAAGCAGAGAATTGTTGATATCCATGATCCTTTCGATTAAAGGCTTTGAAATACATCTAAAGCCTCTGGATACATACTTCATGAAGTAACGATAATCCGAATTGTCCTTTAACAGGCTGAAGGCTGAAATATCCATGAAAATTAACGTTGAAGCGATATCGTTAATTTCTCGGATATGTTCTTTTGCCCGTCAAGAATATCGGTTAAGGGGTTGTTCTTCGACACTCAGATCTTGGGTCTCTTCTTCACCTTTTCCCGAATCCTGATCAGGGGATGGTAATAGACTCGAGCCGCAGTATGAGCAAGTATTCCAATCTGAATAGCACTGTTTTTTGCATTGAGGACATATCCTGTCTATCGATTGATTTGCACGTTCTGCATAGTAATTGGCCATAAAACTTTCGCTTAAAGCGATTTCAGTCTTATCAGCGACATTCTTAGGGATTTTGCCGTTGACGATAGTTACTTTTACATCACTACAAAGTGTGGTCTTTTTAGGGCTGGGATTTGGGCTGTATTTTTCATGGCCAATTCATGTTCGAAAAATTCATTTTTCCAAAAAGACCATCAATTCTTTCTAAATTCGCGTAAACGGAAAAAAAATTTAATGACAAAATCTCTCCTAATATTCAAAAGGTTAACAGTTAAAAATCAGCTGTGATACGTAGAATAATTTCCCGGTTCGCGATAAATATTTTAATTATTACAGTTGTGTACTAATTTATTTTCTTGACATTAGGTGATTTTAAAAAAGAAAATGAAGTTTACATTAATACCTTTTTGATGGATTTTTTCATTTAAAAATATTTGATCATCCTTTCAAGATCTTTACAATGATGACAATGCGCGGATTGACTTTATTTTGTCTGCTACGCCTATTAATATCCCCGCTACACCGAACTAACGTCATTCTGTTCATATAGTTCATTCCACAACAACAACACTAGCACCATTAAAACTAGCACCATTAAATGCATTTGGCCCATTAATCGGACAAGATATAACCATTATTAAGTCAAAAAAAATATGAGATATCACACAGTGCTTTTTGGAACGATTGAAGTTAATCCGGAAGAAATTATTCGAATCCCAGCAGGTCCTATAGGATTTCCGGATTACAAGGAGTTCGTACTTATTGTTGACGAATATGAATATCCGTTTAGAACATTTCAATCGCTTGAAGATCCAACATTTGCTTTCATTTTTGTCAATCCCCTGATTGCCAGACAAGATTACAAAGTTGATGTTACTGCGAATGATCTAAAACTGATTGAGGCAGATTCAATTGAAAATGTAGATGTGTTTGTTACGGTTTATAAGACAGGAGACTTAAAGCAAATAACGGTCAATTTACTAGCACCTTTTCTAATAAACACAAAAAAACAGATTGGTTACCAATACGTTGTTCCAAATAAAAAGTATCAGAAAAAGGAACCATTTCTGCAATCCAATGACTGATTTTTAAGGACATATTTGAAAAGGCCCAGACAATGAATGACATAGAAAACAGCATACTAAGCAATGCAAGGATTTTACTGATAGATAGCGAAGAATCGGTTCGGAACTCAATGAGATCTTATTTTAAAGAGATCACTCGGATGTTTACAACTATCAAATCAGCAGAAGAAGCCCTTCCATTGTTGGATGGTCCTTTATGGAATATCATTGTCTGCAACTTGAAACTCCCTGGAATTAACGGGTTGGAGTTCTGTAAACGAGTCAGAAAGCTGAAACCCGGAATAAAACTAATTCTTGCATCCCACGATTCCACTCCCTCACTGAAGAAAACAGCTGCAGAATGTGGCGTTGATGAAATAATACACGCACTACTGACACCTCAAAGATTACTTTCGTCGATTATCAATGTATTTTCACTGATGGAAACAGAAGATGTCCCTATCGCCGAAAAGGAAAATTCTGAACTTGAAAAGCCCGAAACTGTTTCCATTATAGAATTAGATGAAAGCATGATTATCACATCCTTTGTTCAGTTAGACGACAAATATCACGGGATCAATGCCCAAACATGCGCGTGGATTCAACACAATTTCAAAGGAACTGATGCTGTTATTACCCGTGAAGGCATGGAAATGGAAGTGTCAATTGAAGAAATTCAACCAGGCGATGATATTAAAAAACTGCATCGATTTCCAATCGGACTGATGAACCTGACCTTTGTCAGAAAGCAACTGATTAAAGACCTTAAAAAACGCGGGTTTTTGGCTTTTGAAGTCAGCCGGAAGCCGACTGAAAAAAAGCTTCTCCAGAAAATTCGCCTGGGGGCCATCCGCCATACCGAAGAATTTATCGGGAAAGTCAGTGATAGCATTGGCGTTCGGGATGCAGTCAGCGACACCATCAAAGATCTTTTGTCAGGTAACGATGACGATATAATCGATCCCTTCGACTTGGTGGGGCACGTGGACAGAATCGTTGAAAATAAAACAGCTGCAGCTATCAGCGCTATAGCCGTACTGAAAAAGGGAGATCACCTCTACACGCATTGTATTGATGTGGGAGCCATATTTTTGACAGTTTATTCACATTGGGTGAATACTAATGGAATTACCTCCCGCTTTGAAAATGATGCCGAAATCATGCTGAGTGCAATTCTGCATGATATCGGCAAGATCTGGTTGCCCAAGGAAGTCACAGAGAGCCTGGACGATTTTGATATTGATAGTTCGGAAATGGCCCTCTTGAAAGGACACCCAATCGACAGTGCAAATATAGTATCCGATTTGAATATGTCAGAAACCACAATAAATATGGCACGCTATCACCATGTAAAAATGGATACATTACTAGCGTCCAGTTATCCTGCGGTCGACAGTTACGATTCAGTGTTACCGGAAACCCGGTTACTGGCGATTGTGGATATGTTCCAGGCTCTGGTTGGGGGGCGTCCTTACAAGAAATCTTGGCATCCCTCCAATGCCATGAAGTACATCAACCAACTGGAAGGAATCGAATGCGACCCCGTGGTCTGGACTGCTTTTCGTGAGGCTTTGGGCTGGTATCCAGTTGGTTCCCTGGTAGAATTGAACGACGGATCCCAGGCATTTGTTGTTGAAAAAGCGCACAACGGCTTATACCGACCGTCGGTTGTTGTCACCCAGGATTCATATGATGAGGAGTTAACCCACAACACTTTTATCGATTTGAACACCGAAAAGGATATTTTCATCAAAAAAGGATTGGATCATTTCGAGATCTATGGAGATAAGTCCATTAACAGGTTTCTGCAATTGCAGGTATCATAGAACCGGCACAATATCCACACTGCATAGCTGGATATATAGAATCCTTTGTCGAAAGTAATATAGAAGTTGAGGTAACTAAGTTCGCAGAAAATTTATTGAAGTATTTTAGGTCTTTGTACTCGGAACTAGAAACTATATTTCATGTTTCAGGTTACACTGACGAGCGACAGCAAATATTTTACTGGATTCATATCGCAGGAAATGAAATATCGCAACTAAATCTAGTTGATAACCAAGGAGCTAATTGGGATGGAGAAACTGATGTATTGACCAGTATAATCAATGCTACAGCAGTCAACAATGAGGATGGAAAACCAGCAATTCAACTTCCTTTTTATCCGATTTCATGGGAGTACTTCTCATTGCAAGATGCAATTGATTTTGCACTATTTGCGATGTCTGCCACGACAGGGGCTATCAGATTTCAAAATTGAATCCAAACCCTCACAACACTTAATTCTGTAGACAAGAAAGCGAACCGGAAAATCTTGAGCGAATGACAACAGCAGAGAGCTTTATCCTTCTCAATAATTTTTAAAAACGCGTAAGATGAAAAAAGAAAATGAAGACTATTTAAAAATGTCTCTCGATATTATGCACTCGGATCGAGAAAAGAAAATTAAAATGCTGGAGCAGACTCAGATTGAAATTACAAAAATACTGGGTATGGCAGCAGAATTCAGAGATAACGAGACAGGAATGCATATTGAGAGAATAGCAGACTATGCTGACCTCATGGCAGTGGAAATGGATATGGCCCCTGAAGAGGAAGCAATGCTAAAATACGCGGCACCGATGCATGATGTGGGAAAGATAGGCATACCTGATCAAATTTTGCTTAAAGCCGGCAGACTGGAAAAAAAAGAAATTCGAATCATACAGCTCCATCCGATTATTGGAGGAAGGATTTTAAGCGGTACAACGGTTCCCCTTATTGAATTTGCCAGAGAGATTGCGCTTAGCCACCATGAAAGATGGGATGGTAACGGCTATCCTTTCGGATTAAAGGGAGTAGACATTCCCCTGCATGGAATGATAGTGGCAGTTACAGATGTATTTGACGCCCTCACTTCAGAAAGGGTTTATAAGAAGGCATGGTCTATTGAAAGGGCTTTTGATTATTTAAAAAACCAGAAGGAAAAACAATTTCATCCTGATGTTGTTGATGTTTTTTTAAATCTTGCCGATAAAGTATGCGAGATAAAAAAAGCAAAAGCAGATCCACCTCTGGCCAAATCGTTAATACAGACAATTATTGACGGTGAAATTAATGTTAACGAACTGATGGAACGATGGCGGTAAATAAAATGGATGAAAGAAATCGCTTTAAATCGTCCTTATTGTCCGTTTTTGATGGCGCCATTGCGTTGCTCTCTGTTTTCGATTTCGTCTTCTCAGGGTCCGGGGAAGTGTCTTCGTCGGCCTCTTCTTCGATCTCCTTATTTACCTTCTTCAAATTGGATTTCCAATTGGGAACCTCCTTGAGGAGGGCTTCAATATCGTAAGCTGTTTTTTTCGCCATTGTCTCTACCAGGCTAGGTTGTTTACCAGGTCCGTGTTCTCGGTTGTCGAAATATAGTAGTCCAGGTTACTGATGCTTTTATGGCGAGAATAAAGGCGGGTTTTAACGATGTCAAACTTTGTCTCTTCATAGATCCGTTTGACAAAGCTTTTTCTGAAAGAGTGGTTGCCGATACGGCCCTGGATATGGCATATGTTCCCATAACCCTGTTTACCATGAGACTAACACATCAGCGTCGTGAATGCGGCTGTTATCCTGATCCGCAAACGTCGCCCGAGGACAGTCGGTCTCAATTTCCTGGTGGTGACCCGCATTACGCTAAAGTATCTCATGCCATCGGCCCCATGGAGGTCCAACCTTTTTTCATTGATGAAAAAGCGGTTTCAAATGCCGATTTTAAATTCTTCCCTGATGATACCGAGTATCGCCCAAAACATCCTGAGAACTTCCTTAAGCATTGGCCGGGTCTCAAAATGCCGGACGAATTGGCCGATCATCCGGTCGTCTATATTGACTTGGCTGATTCCAGAGCATATGCTGAGTGGGCGGAAAAGGCTTGCCAAAAGAATCCGAATGGCAGCTGGCGGCTCAAGGCACCGATGGCCGGCACTGGCCGTGGGGGTCACGAGTTCGATCCGGATCGGGGCAATACTCTCGGTCAAGGAACCCTGCCCGTAGACTCCTACCCCCACAGTCGAAATCCTTTTGGCTGCTACAACATGTCCGGGAATGTCTGGGAATGGACAGAAAGCTACAGAGACGACGGACACACGAGATCTGTGATGATTCGCGCCGACAATGCCATATAGAAAAGACATTGATGTGTTTTTGGCAAAATGAACCATTGGGAAAATAAGACATGGCCAAGGCTTCTTTCACCAGGGATACTTTCATATGTTTATTTATGGCCCAACCAACGGCTTTACGTGAATGCAAATCAAATGAAAATCAGGCGTTATTTTGTTTGTACTTCTCGCTTTGATAGATCTGTAGTATCCACTCCGACTCACTCCCATGACGTCACACAAAGCAGCTATGGGATAAGCCTTCTTATGCTGCCGGATGAAGTCGTGTCTTACATCGACTCCTTTGCAAAGAAGGCTGCGGCCTTTTTTAGGATTTCTTTCTTCATCTTGAGCTGTTTGTTTTCCTTGCGAAACCGGATGAGTTCCTCTTTTTCGGGGCTCACGTTCCCTGGGAAAGCCTGTGCATCATCAGATATCAGCTGTTTCTTCCATCGTCTCAGAACTCCTTGGTAGATTCCACGGCTTCTGGCTGCCTCTGATTTTTTTTTGCGATATTTATATTTTTCCAGTATTGTTTTGGCTAACAAAGAAGCATGTGTTATTCACAAATCATCTAGAATTTGATATACTATCAGAAAAATGACGCTCCCCCACAAAAACATATTGGAGTACTTATCCATGTCAAATAAGCCATCCTATGAAGAATTGGAACAAAGAGTTAAGGAGTTAGAACAGGAATCTTTTATGCGTGAGCAGTCGCAGGCAAAACTATGGGAAAACGCAGAACGGTTTCGTGTTCTCTCTCAATTGTCATTCGAAGCCGTATTTCTTTCAGAAAAAAGGATTTGTATAGATCAAAACCAGGTTGCAAAACACATGTTTGGGTATTCATTATCAGAAGCCGTAGGCCAACCCGGTACGAACTGGATTATACCTGAACATCGTGAGTTGGTGAGAAAGCATATGTTAACCGGTTACGAGGAGCCGTTTGAGGTGACTGCCCTGCGGAAGGATGGCTCTACGTTTCCCGCTGAAATACAGGGAAGGATTACGTCTTTTCAGGGAAAGGATGTTCGGGTGACTGTCCTGCGTGATATCACAGACCGTAAACAGTCGGAGGAGTTTCTGCGAGAGAGTGAAGAGAGATTCAGGTTTCTGGCTGAAAATATGGCTGATATTATTTGGACGCTTGATCTGAATTTCAAGACCACCTATGTAAGCCCATCGATAGAGAAAATTCTTGGGTTTACACCCGATCAACGGAAACAGCAGACAATAGAGGAAATGCTAACACCGGAGTCCATTCAGTGTGCCATGGCTTTATTTCAGAAGGAGTTTCAGCAAGACGGTGAGGAAGATATTGATAGAGATAGATCAATAACCTTGGAAGTCGAATACTATCATGCTGAAGGAAATACTGTCTGGATGGAAAACATAATGAAGGCGTTCAGAGACCAAAATGGTGAGATTGTTGGTATCTATGGGTCTTCCCGTGACATCACCAAGCGCAAATATTCCGAAGGCGCTTTGAAACAATCTGAAAAAAAGTTTTCTAAAGTCTTTCATACCAGCCCGGTAATTATGGGAATCAGCGATATCGAGACAGGTGAATATAATGAGGTTAACCAGGCGTTTTATGATAAACTCGGGTTCACACCCGAAGAAGTTATCGGGAAAAAGTCGACCCACATATTGCACATGGATACGGAATTCAGGTCGCGTGTTATAAGAAAAATAAAAAAACAGGGCTTCATACGAAATGAAGAAGGGGTGATTTATGATAAAAACGGAATGCCGAGGACACTATTGTTTTCCGCTGATATCATCGAGCTGGATAATAAAAAATACAGCTTCTCCTCAGCTTTGGATATAACAAAGCGAAAGCTGATAGAAGAAGCTCTGAGATCCAGCGAGGAAAGATATAGTTCGGTAGTCAATAACGCTATCGAAGCAATCTGTGTATTACAAAATCACCAGTTTAAATACTTTAATCCCGAAGCCATACGATTGTTTGGATACAGTGCAGAAGATCTGGAACAGGTGATGTTCATAGATACAATACATCCGGAAGATAGAGAAATGGTTCTTTCAATTCACCGGAAAAGAGAAAGGGAAGAGCCGGTTAAGAGTATCTATGCCTATCGTATAATCACCAAGGACGGCAGAATTCGCTGGATCGAGATCAAGGCAGTTCTTATTCCCTGGAGCGGCCAGCCTGCAACGTTGGTTTTTCTCACAGACATAACGGAACGAAAACAATCAGAGGAGCTGATAATTCAAACAGAAAAAATGATGTCTATTGGTGGATTAGCAGCAGGAATGGCCCATGAATTAAATAACCCACTGGGGGGAATGCTGCAGGGCATTCAAAATATCGAACGCCGTTTACTACCTGACTTGAAATCTAACATTAAGCCGGCTGAGGAGTTCAAAATCGATCTTAACAATCTCCAGCTGTACATGGAAAATAGAAAAATACATTCCTATTTTGACGGCATTAAGAAGTCCGGCCAAAAAGCATCCCAAATAATCTCAAATATGCTTCAATTCAGTCGCAAGAGCGAATCCAAAATGACTCAGATCGATCTTGAAGAATTAGTGGTCAGCGTTCTGGACCTGGCCGGCAAGGATTACGATCTGAAAAAAAAGTTTGATTTTAGAAACATCAAAATATTAACGGATTTCGAAGAAGACCTGCCGCTGGTACCTTGTAATGAGACAGAAATCGAACAAGTTATGCTGAATTTATTAAACAACGCCACCTGGGCCATGGCAAATGAAAAAATGATTGCCCCTCATCAAATCATTCTACGTATGAAAGTCGAAACAGACATGTTCCGAATCGAGATTGAAGATAATGGGCCGGGTATGGATAAAGAAACTCGAAAGCGGATATTCGAACCTTTTTTCACTACTAAACCGGTTGGTGAAGGAACTGGATTAGGGCTTTCAGTTTCCTACATGATCATTGCGAATAATCACAAAGGAACCATGGAAGTTGAATCTGAAATCGGTAGTGGTGCCAAATTCATTATCCGGTTGCCAATGAAATGATAATCAGTATCTTGAACTTATCCTTGAAATAAATCATTCTCTCAAATAAACAACTTAACTTCTTTTGCGCAAAGTAAAGACCCCTTTCTATCGTCAGTCCGATAGACCTTTCAAGACTCTCCTATTCAATTAGAGATATGTAGCCTAATTCATCTGCAGTAAGACCGGTGGGTAGTGTCAAATTTCTTTCTTTGAATTTTTCTCCAATACAGGCTAATTACCGACCGCCCTTCCTGGAAACCGAATAATAATAACAAATTTAGAATCTCCACCATTCTTCTAATGCATCAGTCTCTTTATGCATCAAGCTATTGATGAATTCAGAATTCGAATTGAAAAAAACAGAGAATTTAACTTGACTCTGCACAGCTAACTTCTTATCATTCCAGCTGTGAAGAATCCCCGGGCCGACAGAATTGTTTTTAAGAATTCTTCACTTTGCTTAGAATGGCAAACTGTTCTTATCACGGAGTTTTAAGGCTTTATACCGGTTCGTCTCATTTCATCAGCTGATGAAATGAGACTTATTTTGATATCAATAGAAATATCCATAAATTGTTCACTGAAAAGGAGAATAGTATGGAACAAAAGTATAAAGTGATTATCAGGAGGTGTGAGACATATGATGCTGACAGAATTGCAGGGATAATTAAAGAAGGTATGGAAGAATTGGAGGCGATCCCTTCAGGAAATATTCTTTTAAAACCGAATGTTGTCATGGCTCATAAAGAGTTCTTCCCCCATGCGTTTACCCGGTCCGAGTTTGTTGACGGAGTCATTGCCGCGACAAAAGAAAAGGCAAAAGACGTTAAAGAAATCTCAGTCGGAGAACGGTCCGGGATAACAATTCCGACACGATATAACTTTAAACAGGCCGGCTATCCGGAAGTTATTAAAAAACATGGTATTAGGACATACTATTTCGACGAAGTCAAACATGTCCCCTTTAAACTGAACAAAGATGTCAATCTTCGAGATAACATGTTTTTTCCGAAGCCAATTGTTGACTGTGATTTTCTGATTAATCTGCCAAAGTTTAAAGCTCACCCTTGGTGTCGGCTAACATTGAGTCTGAAAAACTTTATCGGGATCCAGGATGACAAACACAGGCTGGTGGATCACAACTCCTTTCTTGAACATAAAATCGCTGATCTGCAGGAAGTGATTCAACCGAAATTCATCGCTATTGATGGTATTACAGCGGGTCAAAAAATGATGTTGACTCCCACTCCGTTCGACATGGGGGCGATTGTGATGGGAACCAATTCCTGTGCGGTTGATACAGTGTGTGCTCATATGGTCAATGTTGAGCCAAAAGACGTTATTCACTTGAAACTAACTTCAGAAAGAGGTTTCGGACCAATGAATCTGGAGGAGATTGAGGTGTTGGGGGATTTCCCCCTGGATGAGATGCAGAAGAAGACCAAGGACTTTCAATTCTGCATGGAGCATATTGACAGCTATTTTGAGAATTCACCAAACTTAAACTGCACAGTCGGGACTTTTCCTGAAAAGCACTCTCCCGATTACTGTTGGGGTGGATGTCCCGGATCTCTCCAAGAAACGATGCATATCTTCAGGGCATTTTACCCGGAGATTGAAACAGAGATGGGAAAAGTCAGGTACGTGGTGGGTAAGATAGAAGGACCGCTCAACCTGGAGGAAGGCGAAAAAGTTATCTTTGCCGGTGACTGCACGAGTTGGGAAGGAGAAATTGATGGAGAGCATGTAAAAATAGATAGTACCTATAAAACCACATCAGAAGTGGATGAGAAAAAACCTAAATCAAATGACCTGCAAAAGAAGATTATTTCAGCCACTTTACATACACTTTTTAATAGAAAGCGATATATCCATTTGAAAGGTTGTCCGACTTCTGTGGCACAACATGTCAATTATTTATCGGCCATGGCGAAAATTCCAAATGTCAATTTTGACCCCAGATTAGTGTTTGGTGTCAATACCGATTACTACAAGATGCGCTTTAACCGATTCATTAATACCCTGCTGAACTGAAATAAGATGTTAAAGTCCCCGTATCCAGTACGGGGACAAGACTAAGTATCATATCCCCGAATTCTGCATCACTGATTTTTACTTTTTTTTATTTCTAGGCCGACCCCCTCGCTGTCACCTGATTCATAATTCCCTGCTAATTGTTCATAAGTCGCAGCTGTCTCTTTCCAGCGAATATTGAATTTAATTTTCGAGCCGAGAAAGAAATGAAGTATTGATCCCGACGCAACATTCGCCAGTAGTGTGATTGGCACCTGCATGAGAAATGAGATATGTATGACGGAAATAAATTCTGTGTTAACCTTGTCAAATAGAAAAAGTATAACAATTAAAGAATATAATTACCGTATCCGATAAAATCACTTCTCATCTCTTCACCTTCCAAGTATTCTCCACATGGGGGGCACCCTCCTCTTTCCTCGACAATTACACCTTTTTCTAACAACGTGATTGTAACGTCAGTTCAGTCGTCTAATCCTTCTGAAATCGTATTCCGAAGAAATATCCGGCGCTTCTTACCTATAGTTTTTCGTGGGTGAAAAGGGCATTCTAAGGCGAAAATCGAGGGTCGTTTTTTATCTAAACAGCGTTCAACAGGTCCAATAGCTTGGTCCGACCCGAATATCGAATATCGCAGGTTTTTTATTTCCCTTTGAATTTGGATTCCCGCTTTTCCAGAAAAGACATCACTCCTTCAATCATATCTTCTGTGCCAGTGGCGAGTCCCTGAAAAGCGGATTCGAATTCGAGTTGGGTCTGCAGATCGGAATCAAATGAGCGGTTCAATAACCGTTTGATCATCCCCACAGACCGGGTGGGCGCACTGGCGATTTTATTTGCATAGGCCAGAGTCTCATCCATCAGCTTCTCAGACGGAATCATCTTGTTGATCATACCGATTTGAAGAGCTTCTTCCGCCAGGACCGGATCTCCTGAAAAGAAGATTTCCTTCGCTCTCGCTAGGCCAACCAGCCTTGGAAGAAAATAGGTGCCACCACCATCCGGACACATTCCCCGTTTAACAAATACTTCGATAAACTTGGCATCTTCTGAAGCATAGATTACATCACAGCATAGAGCCAGATTGCAGCCGAAACCCGCTGCTCCCGCCGAATTCAAAAAGTCTGTTTCAGGTCTGGAAGAAAAAGACAATACAAGATCAGGTTCTGGATCAGTTACACCTTAACTACGCCCCCCCCTGAAAATACTGGAAAGCCATACCCGATCCTTGCAGGAACTGGCTGGTATGTTCACTCTCCAGGAAAGAAGAGACAGGCGGTCCGACCTTTATCAACGAATATGGTCGGAATTGTGGGAAGTGATTTCCAAATGGGAACTGTTTCGTCCAAACCTGGATACGGTTCCCGTGTCCGAATCCCAGGTAGATATAGCGGCCGACGAACAACATGGTCTGGGGATCGGGTCCTTTGGTCGGGAGCTGGCCAATGAAATTAGCTGGATTATGGAAGAGGGAGTACTCGATCTGACAGGGGAAATCCTCGCGGCAGTGCAGGACCCCGCTGCCAAATCTCTGGAAACCTTCCTTAAAAATGGGTCAGTGTTCATGGACTTCCAGCCGGACACCGCCCAGGTGAAACGATTGCAGAGAATTTTCAGGGAACATGTCGCCCAGGAGCGGCGGGCCAGAAACAGAAACCTCAGACGGGGACTGCTGGAAGGGAAACTGGACCCCAAAAGGCTATACCGCGTCCCGATCGATGGAAAAACGTTTAAAAACAAACAGGCCCCGGGTTTCGACGACTTGTGGCAGATCTGCATCGTGGCCGATGCCTCGTCCTCCATGGCCGGAAAAGGCGGCAACATGCGGCCGTGGAGAATTGCAGAAAGAACCTTCGCCACTGTCATCCAGGCAGCCCGGGAGTTCAGAAATCAAATCGATATCTACGCCTATATCGGAGAATCCAATAAATGCACGCTGACCCGGCTGTATCACGGCAAGCGGCTCTATACTATCGCCCCCCGTGGTGATACTCCGTCCGGACAGGCAATTATGGCTGTCGCCACGCTGCTCGATCGAAAATATAAAAAAAGTATGATCATCCATATAACGGACGGTGCCCCCAATAGCGGATTGCCCCTGCAGGATGCAGTGAATTATTGCGAGAAAAACGGCATCCAGGTATTTACCATCGGCTGCGGCTGCACACCCTTCACCCAACAGTTCTTAAAAGAGTCCTTTCCACCAGGCTACGTTTACTGCATGAAGAGCATCGATTACCTGTCGGAAGGCCTTGAAACCCTTTTAAAACAACAAATATTAAGACAAAATATTTAAAAACATAAGTAATAGAGGGGAGATCGTGAATGGGCCAGACTTGCGCTTTTGTGTTTTTTACGTTTCGATTTCTTGTCGAAGCTGTTTATCAGTCAGTACCATTGTCATAACTGCTTGTTGACTCGGTGCGGAACCGTTTCAAACGAAAATATGAAGTGGTACTTTAAACAGATTCACCCGCAGGAAAAACCAGGCACCTGTTCCGATAAATACATATTTCGGGATTCTCATCGAGAGCAGGTAAAGCGACATAATAGAAGCGGCAGCGTTTGCAATCATTGTCGCAAATCCACTCGCCATGCCCAGTATCGGGGCGAACCAGCGATAATCCGGAACAGAGATCACTTTTTTCAGGTCCTGCCAGACCATTAATACCACACTACTAAGGATTGAGATCGACAAAGCACTTTTAAAAGTTTGATCAAAACGATTCTGAGCATCTGTTCCTGTAATTTTCCATAATGCTCTAATAGTGAAGAAATTGAATAGAGTCAATTCAAGGAAGCAAAAAAAAAGTGATATTTAAGTTGACATGTCAACTTAAATATGTTCTTATCATTCTAAAGTTGACATGTCAACAATTAAGCTTTCATTTGAAATCCAAGTCGGATGATTATTATTCAAAGTTAAAGATGCGATTCTCAGTACCCTCATGAAAGCCAAACGCCATTGATCTCGGACGATCAAGAATCATGGACAAAAGCTGACTTAACACGCGACCAAACACATCATTAATTCAGGAGTTTGAAAATGACATATCCAAGTATTTATCCAACCGGAACAACCATCTACAACCCTGAAAAGTGCTGGAACGGGTACACTATTTTTCAGGCTAAGGAAGTCGGCGCATTGCTGATCGATATGAATGGAACCGAAGTCCAGTTATGGAAGGGTCTGCACGGATTCCCCAATAAGCTGTTACCTGGCGGTCATGTCCTTGGCCACACTGGTGAAAGAAGCAATGCCTTTGGTATGCAGGATCAGGTTGATCTCGTACAGGTAGATTGGGACGGTAATATTGTCTGGAAATTCAATCAGTATGAGTATATTGAGGATCCGGGTTTTGAGCCTCAGTGGATGGCCCGGCAGCATCATGATTACCAGAGAGCCGGCAATCCGGTTGGTTATTTTGTCCCCGATATGACACCAGAAGTCGACAAGGGGAATACGTTGATACTATGCCACAAAAACGTTAAAAACCCGGATATTTCTGAAAAAATGCTGCTGGATGATACCATTATTGAAGTTTCCTGGGAGGGTGACGTCATCTGGGAGTGGGTTTGCAGTGAACATTTTGATGAATTCGATTTCAGCGAAGAAGCTAAGAACATTCTTTGCAGAGATCCCAATATGAGAGGTGCCGGTGGTGGCATGGGCGACTGGATGCATATTAACTCAATGTCTGCCCTGGGACCGAACAAATGGTTTGACGCTGGTGATGAACGGTTTCACCCTGATAATATCATCTGGGATGGTAGAGAAACCAATATCATTGCCATCATCAGTAAAGAGACCGGTAAAATCGTCTGGAGTGTCGGACCGGATTACAATACAAAAGAACTGCTGGATTTGGGATGGATCATTGGGCAACATCATGCCCATATGATTCCCCGCAGCCTGCCCGGTGAAGGAAATATTCTGGTTTTTGACAATGGTGGCTGGGCAGGTTACGGTGCGCCGAATCCGAAGGCTCCCAAGGGTGCCAAAAACGCACTGAGGGACCACTCCCGCATACTTGAATTTGATCCGACCACCCTGAAAATTGTCTGGCAATATACGCCAGCTGAGGCCGGGTTTTTGATGCCGGTGGATGCCAACCGTTTTTACAGTCCGTTTATCAGCTCGGCCCAACGGCTACCAAACGGCAATACGCTCATCACAGAGGGTTCAGGAGGAAGAATCATCGAAGTCACAGCCGATCATGAACTGGTCTGGGAATACATCAGCCCTTACTGGGGGGAGCTGATGAACATGAACATGGTTTATCGAGCCTATCGCGCACCTTACGACTGGGTTCCACAGCTTGACAAGCCCAAAGAGGTTGCCATAGCGCCTATTGACGTGAAGACCTACCGCATGCCTGGCGCTGCCGCTCCAGGACCTAAAAAGGAAACAACCGTCGAAGGTGTCTGGCCTTATCAGGGAGATGCGGCACTGTGTGTTGCAGCAGATATCGATGAATAAACAGATCAACCTGGATAAAGCGGGGAAAATAGATCACAATATTAGAAACATACCTGATGTGAAAAAGAAACCGCAAAAGCACCGTTCTTTGATCACAGTTAATGGGCGTGATGTGCTGGATGACAACTGGCTCTCCGCTCATCATATTATTTCCATTGCCGGTAAAAATACCAGTAGTGCATCCCGCCTGCTCCGCAAGCGTTATGGGATCGGTGTGGTTGAATGGCGCCTGATGGGTGGGCTGGCACGAGAGCCTGACATTGCTGCGAATCAACTCAGCAAATACACCTTGACAGACAAGGGACAGGTCAGTAGAGCCATACAATCCCTGGAGAAAAAGGGACTGATTGAACGGGTGCCATCCCGAACAAAAACCAATCGGAAAAGAGTCAGACTGACCGAAAAAGGTTATGAAATTTTTGATGCCCACCTTCCATGTGTTGTCGAAAGAGAAGTCGTCGCGCTTGAGGGGATGGATGAGGAAGAGATCGCTCAGTTTTTCGCAACCCTGAAACTGATCTCCAAAAACCTCGATCGATACATCGATAAAATAAGTGAGTAAGGGACAGTCAGCGCAAATACCGCTGCCTGTAATTGAACATGGAGATCCGGTCCCAGGCTGCACCGGCCTCCAGAAAGCCACCTCTGTGGAAAGCGAGCAATCCTGATTAGTGGGAATCCGCAGGGTGACCGTAAACGGACAATGAAGAACATCAGCGCTGACAATCTGTCACCCGAAACGTCCGTTATTATGCTTCCCATGCTGGTTGTAAAGCAGCGGGGGAGCCAACCATTATTCAAAAAAGGGGAGTCATATGAAATCGCGATTTTTGCAACTGGCTGTTAACTTTTTCTTAACAGCGAGTCTGGTACTTACATTTGCAAGCTCAGCACTGTCTGCTGAAACATTCAACCTGAAATTTGTCAGTGAATATCCGGACAAACACCCGACTGTGAAAAACGGGTGGTTACCCTGGATTGAGGAAGTTAAGCAACTGAGTGGTGGCCGTTTGAATATTACATTTTTCAACCCGAACGCGCTGGTCCCGGCCAGACAGGTCTGGGATTCCGTTATTGCAGGTGTGGCTGATATTGGCGCCTCCCCCGCTCACTGGGTCCATGGAAAACTCAGAGTTGCCCCGGTTGTGCAGTTGCCGTTGATGTTTAACGGATCCGAGGCCGGCAGTCTGACAACCTGGCAATTGAATCAAACAATACCCGAATGGAAAAAGGAGTACAAGCAGGTAAAAGTGTTGTGGTTTTGGTCCAGCGCTCTGTTTCAGGTCCATATGAAAAATGGAATAGTTAAGAATCTGGACGATTTAAAAGGCAAAAAAATGATCGGTTGGAACCCACAGATACGAAATATTATTAAGACTCTGGGTGCCAACTCTGTTGAAGTCACGCCCCATGATACCTATCTGGCTCTGGAAAGAGGTATGGCGGACGGTGTTGTATGCCCTATCGCACCGATGAAGGTCTTCAAGATTACCGATGTTGCCAAGAACCACACCATTGTTGACTTGATGAGTGACCCCTTTTATGCTGTTATGAATAAGAGAAAATGGAACAGTCTTCCAGCAGACCTGCAGAAAATCCTGACAGATACAACTGGGGAACGTATGGCCCAAATTTCCGGAAAAACAATGGACGAGGGTGCTATTCGAGATGTCAAGTGGATGAAGTCAAAAGGCCATCAGTTCTATGTTTTGCCAGCAGCAGAAAAGGCTAAATGGCAGGCTAAAATTGACCCGATTCATAAAAGCTGGGTTAAGGCAATGAAACAAAAAGGCTACCGCAACGCCCAAAAAATCCGTGATGAAACGGTTCGACTGGGAATGAAGTATTCAAAAACAACATTCGGTGGTTATCCGAAATAGACCCCTCTGACTTTCTCTGTCAAGGTCTGATTTTTTTAAACCTTTACCCTTAATGATATGGCCGGCATACTGAATTTACTGGAACAAAAACTGGATACCTTCAATCAAAGAATCAGCAAATTTTTCAATAATATTAGCTGTTTTCTGCTATTTTTGATGCCGATCCCTGTATTTCTGGATGTGCTGGCCCGCTATCTTCTGCACGAATCATTTCCAGGTGCAATTGAAATTGAAGGGTACATGCTATTGATTATTGTGTTCCTGGCGCTTGCTTTTACACAAAGCAGTGAAGGACACATCCGGATTGATCTGCTGATAACCCGGCTATCAACAAAGACTCGGAATCTGATTGACAGCTGTATCTACCTCGTCTGTACGCTGTTTTTTCTCCTGATGTCCTATCAGATTTTCTGGCGGGGGCTGTTGAAAATAGAGGACCAGGAGATCAGCTATGATCTCGAAATCCCGACCTACATTTTCTGGTTTATTGCAGCCTTTGGCACTCTGCTACTTGCCATTGCTGTTTCCAAAGATTTCATTAGCGCCTTGAATCGTGCCCTGAAAACCAGTCCTCAACTGCAGGTGTGGTCGGCGCTGGCTGGTGTGTGTGTCATCCTGTATCTGCCCATGGTTTTCGGCCTGCCCGACAATGTCAGTGGGACAGTTATTGGCGTAATGGGTATGTTTCTGCTGTTTTTCCTGCTGTTTCTCGGCATGCCAATCGGGTTTGGGATGGCCAATACCGGTTTTCTGGGGATGATCCTGATATACAAAGGGGTATCACCTTCACTGGCGATGCTGGGGATTTCATCATTTGATACCGCATCATCGTACATGCTGACGGTAGTGCCTATGTTTGTCCTGATGGGGGAATTGGCCTATCGATCGGGCATCAGCCAGGACCTGTTTGATACCGCCAGCAAATGGCTGGGAAGACTGCCCGGCGGGTTGGCCATGTCTTCAGTCGCGGGGTGTGCCGGTTTTTCAGCTGTGTGTGGGGATAGTCTGGCAACGGCTGTCACCATGGGAACCATTGCGGTTCCTGAAATGGAAAAAAAGGGCTACAGCATGCGACTGGCCACTGGCTGTGTGGCGGCAGGCGGCACACTTGGTATTCTGATTCCACCCAGTGTCGGTTTTATTTTTTACGCGATTGTGACAGAAGAATCGATCGGTCGGCTGTTCATTGCCGGTTTGATACCGGGTCTGCTGTTGGCAATGATGTTCATGGGCGCAATTTACATCAACGCCAGATTAAACCCGGAAGTCGCCCCCCGGGGTGAATCGTCCACGTTTCGGGAAAAAATCAGTTCTCTACGCGGAGTCATCGGGATGCTCCTGCTTTTTGTGCTGATTCTGGGTGGAATTTTGTCGGGTATTTTCAGCCCCATTGAAGGCGGTGCCATTGGGTCGGTCGGGGCGTTTTTCTATGCACTTGCCCGCAGGAGATTGACCTGGGATGCCCTGGTCAAATCCCTGGAAGACACTTTGATGATTACCTCAAAATTATTGCTGATCTTAATTGGGGTCGGAATCCTGGGGTATTATCTGGCAGCTACCCAGCTACCGTTTGCGCTTGCTAATTTTACCACAAGTCTTGATGTGAATCGATACGTCATTTTTGCAATGATTATTCTGCTTTTCATGGGGCTGGGCTGCCTGTTAAATGTCATTCCCATGATTCTCCTGGTTTTGCCAACGATTTTCCCGTCGATTGTGGCTCTTGGGTTTGACCCGATCTGGTTTGGCGTTGTCACTGTGCTGACTATGGAAATGGGACAGATCACACCGCCCATCGGGGTCAATGTGTTTGCTATCGCCAGTGTCGTGAAAAGTGTTCCGATGGAGGAAATATTCAAAGGAGTCATACCGTTTTTCATCTGCATGGTACTGTGTGTCGTTGTCCTGACTATTTTCCCCCAACTGGTTCTGTTTCTACCAAACCTGCTGATGAACTAGGATCGATTTTCTGTCCAGGGCCACATAAATGGCCCGACTTTTCCGGCTTTACAAACAGAAATCCCATCGTGGTGGTGCAGAGGACCAGACCCGCAGTCAACAACGTGAAGTAAAACAGTCTAATTTATTTTCTTGAGAGGATCTATTTTGAAAGAGTTCAACGAATTGATTTTCGATCAGTCAGCCCGTTATTCGGCGGAGCACACCTGGGCGAAACTTGAAGGTGACCTGGTGACCATCGGCATCAGTGATTTTGCACAAAGCCAATTGGATGAGATTGTCTTTGTTGAAATGCCCACTGTAGGAGACAGCTATAATGCTAACGACATGTTTGGAGTGGTGGAATCTGTGAAGACTGCTTCTGACTTGTTCATGCCTGTCGGTGGAGAGGTGATCAAGGTAAATACAGAGCTGGAGAATGCACCAGAGCGCATCAATCAGGATCCCTTTGTTGATGGCTGGATGATCCGGGTAAAGCCTTCTGAGATTAAGGAGTGGCAAGAGCTACTCTCGGCTGACGCTTATACTGACATCGTCAAAGAGCAGACCTAAAAAGCAGTCCTGAAGCCCCAGTATCAATGTTTAACTAACTGCCCCGCCTAAGTGAGAAGCGAAACTTGCAGCCTCGAAGGTGGTATTAAACCCATGCTTCGCAATAAAGTAAAAGAGATAAACCATGGAATCATATGATGTGATCGTCATCGGCGGTGGTCCCGGAGGCTACGTTGCAGCTGTCCGTGCCCGTCAGCTTGGATTAAAAACAGCTCTGGTCGAAAAAGAGCATCTGGGCGGAACCTGTTTAAACTGGGGCTGCATTCCAACCAAATCACTTCTGCACAATGCCGAAGTCATCCATCAGCTATCCAAGGGAAAGTCCTACGGTTTTAATTTTGACAACCTGGTGATTGACTATTCAGCAGCACATAAACGAAGCCGGAGTGTGGTTTCCAGGCAGACGAAACGAGTCGAGTTTCTGATGAAAAATAACGGAGTTGATGTGTATCGCGGCACCGGCAGTATCTGCAACAAGGACCAGGTCCAAATCGAACCCTCCGGTGAGATCTTGCAAGGCAAAAACATTATTCTGGCCGCCGGGGCAAAACCCCGTCCAATTCCAGGGGTATCCTATGACGGCCAAAAGATCATCACCTATAAGGAGGCCCTGAACCTGACTCAGGTTCCCAAATCTGCCGTCATCATCGGGGCCGGTCCGATAGGGATGGAGTTCGCAACCATTTGGAACCGTTACGGGGCTAAGGTTTCCGTGGTGGAAATGCTACCCCACGTCCTGCCATTTGAAGATGAGGACATTTCGCTGGAGGCAGCCAAACAGTTCAAACGAAACCGGATACAGCTGTTCTGTGATACCCAGGTCACCGGTATCTCCACGACTGCTGCTGGTGTTTCTACCGCGATCAGAGCTAAGGATGAGGATCAGGAACTGGTTTCTGACCTGGTTCTGGTATCTATCGGCATCATGCCCAATAGTGCTGGAATGGGCCTGGAAGAGGCCGGCTTAAGGATTGAAAAAGGGCATGTAATTGTCGACAGCCGGATGCAGTCTTCTCAATCTCATATCTACGCTATCGGTGACATCACCGGAAAAATGCCTCTGGCCCATGTCGCATCAGCTCAGGCAGTGGTTGCAGTCGATGCCATTGCCGGACTGCCAACTCGGGAAATCAGCTACCCCGATATCCCCCGCTGTACCTATGCTCATCCTGAAGTTGCCTCAGTCGGATTGACAGAAAAACAGGCCGTGGCCAACGGGTATGAAATCGTTACGGCTCAATGCCCTTTTCTTGCAAATGGTAAGGCAATCGCAGTAGACGATAACAGTGGCTTTGTCAAAATTGTTGCCCGGGCAGAGGATCGGAAAATTCTGGGTGTACACATGATCGGCGGACATGTGACAGAACTGGTGGCTGGCCCGGCCGGAATGATCAGTCTGGACGCTACCGCAGACGACCTGGGTCGATCGATTCACCCGCATCCCACGGTCAGTGAATCATTGATGGAAGCGGCTCATAAACTTTGCGGACATGCGATACATATATAGAGGAAGCCATGGAAAATGCGTTTTATTCAGCCACCGGTTGTGCCCGGTGCAAAATTACCAAAAACTACTTGAAGGAAAACCAGATTCCGTTTGCAGAGTTTGATTTCAAAGCGGAAGGGAAAGAGGCGTTTGCCCAGTTCTATCGATCCAACCGCAACCAGATATTCAGGGATAAGGACGGGGTTGAGTTCCCGGTTTATGACGATGGTAAACAAATTAAACAGGGTGTCAGTGTCATCCTGGGTTACCTGATCGCCGGAGATAAACTGTCCGGCTTTATCGGTCGTAATCAACTGCATGGAGAATGGATTGATGGGTTTAATATCTCTGCAGGTGATCCTGGCCGGGTTGATGATCTAATCACTGTTCTACAACACCTGAAGAAAAGCAGCTTGAAAATCCAGGCAACCTGCCATGGCGCAAACCCTGCTGTCCTGGAGAAACTGCTGAATCAGGGGCTGGTTGATCGACTGCTGATGGAAGTCAAGGGGCCAGCCGCGCTTTATGGTCAGCTAACAGGTACGCCACTCGAAGCGGACGCCCTGGCAAAGAGTATTGAACTGGCTGTCCAGTTTCCCGAATTCGGCATTTTCACAACCATTGCGCCCGTGAAACGAAATGATGGAAGCATCAATTTTCTGACAGCGGAGGAAGTCGGCCTGACCGCTGAATTGATCAAAACTGCCTGTGGAAACAACAAAATCCCCTATCTTTTAAAATCGTTTCAACCGTCTGCAGAGACCGCTGAAGATTTGAAAAACCTGGAACCCCTGGCTCCCGCCGCGATGTTCAAATACCGAACACAGGCCAGACGCTTCCTGGTGATGAGCGAGATTGAGAAGTAGCTACAGTAATGTCGATCCAAGCACAATCCGCCAATATATTGGAACTACTGGCTAAGTTTATCGGAACAATCCTGATTGATAATTTTTGAGCCCAAAGGAGGAAACCAATGAAGCTCCGTACAAAATTCCTATTAATCTGCATCTGTATCTCAGTTTTCCCGTTGATGCTGACTATAGGTATTCAGTCTAAGTATGCTGTCGACGCATTGGAAAAAAGCGTTTTTAATAAAATCTCTGCTGTCCAGCAATTGAAAACCAACACGTTGCAGGAATATTTCAAAAAATCGATATCTGATGTCGAACTCTTCGCTTCCACCGGTTACATAAAAGACCTACAAGAAAAGCTGTTCTGGAACTTTAACGAATATCAACCCTCTGTTGTGGTTAACTTTGAAGCTAAAGGCGCTTCGTATGATACACTTTGGGATATTATGTCCCCTTCTGCGATTGATTATATCAAAACCTATGGTCATGCGGATTTACTGTTGATTCATGCTGAAAACGGGCATGTCGGGTTTTCGGTTGAAAAGCAAAAGGATCTGGGAAAATTCCTCAACAAAGATGAGTTCAAGGAAAGTCCCCTTACAAAGCTATGGAAAAAAGTAGTCGAAACCCAGAAGACGGTTATCATGGACTCCAGTCCTTATAATTTCATGGAGGGTCAGCAAGCAATGTTTATTGCAACCCCCGTTTTTAAAGACAAGCAATTAGTGGCGGTGTTGGCCTTCCGGATGAATGTTGCCACGATCGATCAAATATTACACGAAAGAACAGGCCTGGGTGAAACAGGTGAAACGTTTGTGGTGTCTAAGAGTGAGTCAGGGGATTCATTTGAATTGAGAAACAACCGCACAATCCGGGGCGGCTCAGTCGGTGAAGCTGTTGTGGCTAAACATCTGGAAGATAAAGCAGGTGAAGAAAGCAAAATAGTTATCAATCAAAGCCAAGCCGGAGTCAAAGAAATCATTGCCTACAACTCTCTGGCGATTCAGGATATCAATTGGATTTTGAATACAAATATTGAATACAGTGAAGAGTTTCAGGCAATCAGTCGCATGTACATTGTACTGGGAGTTTTGACCATTGTTATTCTCAGTCTGGTCATTGCCTTGTCTCTTTTCTTTGCCTCGACCTTCACCAAACCTATTATCAAGCTGATTTCGTTTATAAAAGATGTTGAAACCTCCTCCATCTTCTCCAAACAAATAGAAGTTTCGAGCAAAGACGAGATCGGACAGGCTGCAACAGCACTGAACTCCCTGATGAAAAATTTCGGACAATCATTCAGCCTGATTATCAGCATTATTAAAGGCATAGCAGATGGTGATTTAACCCATAAACTCGAAGGTGAACACAAGGGTGATTCCGAAGTGTTACAAGAAAACATCAATCAATCGGTTGATTTGTTGAGTTCTACTATTGGGCAGGTAACACAAATCAGCGCAGAGGTCTATAGCGGCGTCCAGGAAGTATCCAAATCATCCGAGGTACTTGCAACAGGTACATCTCAGCAGGCAGCTGGCCTGGAACAAGTTAGTGCCAGCTTGAATGAAGTGAATGCACAGGCAAAATCAAATTCAGAGAGCTCGCTAAAGTCACAATCTTTAATGCGGGAAGCTTCCCAAATTATCGAAGAAGGAAATGAGCAGATGAAGAACATGTCTGAATCGATAAAAAGGATTGAAAAGGCCAGCCATGAAGTCAGTAAAATTATGAAAGTTGTCGATGAGATTGCTTTTCAAACAAACCTCTTGTCTCTGAATGCAGCAGTTGAAGCAGCCAGAGCAGGTAAATACGGAAAAGGGTTCGCGGTGGTAGCGGAAGAGGTCAGAAACCTGGCTAATCGCAGTGGAGAATCTGCTAATAGCACCACCGAGCTCATCGAGAAAGCGATCAGCGAAGTAACTGAAGGGGTGAAAAATACGGAAATAACCCAGGAGATATTCAGCAAAGTCAAAGGGGTTGTCAGTCAGGTGGCAGAGCTATCTGTACAGGCTACAGAAGGAGCTCAACGGCAGGGCAGTCAAATTGGTGAAATTAATACCGCACTCGACCTGATAAATCAGATCGTGCAACAGAACTCTTCGATTTCTGAAGAATCCGCCTCTGCTGCTGCACAATTGAGTACCCAGGCCTTAACACTTCAAAATATGATGAAGCATTTTCGGCTGAATGAAATAAACACCAGCAAGGAACTTATTCCTACATAGTTTTAGTTTTATCCCAAAACAGGACGAGTGTCTCGTCAACTGAGTAGTACCATTAAACCGTGAAGCATGTTCATCTCATCCGGCCTGGCTTGGGACGAGAAGCAAAACACCCAGGTTCAGACTCTTTTCAAACGTGAACGGCAGGACCTGCTTCTCGTACCCTGGGTATTCAACACTTAGAGTCAACGACTCCCCCCTGACGGACAGGCTATCGAATTTGAAATCGCCATAGTTGTTTGTCAGGATTTCCAGTTCCTGCTCCATGGACTCTCCCGATAAAATCACGGTTGCATTCTCTGCGCATTCGTCCACATCCTGGAGTGCGACCCCGCCAGCGACAAAGCTACTGGTATATCGATACAGGTTTTTATAAAAGACCCTGGGCCGCGTGCGATATTCAGGATGGTAAACCTCCAACTGCTCTGTTTTGATCTTCTCTTCCAGGTCAGAATCCTCCAGTAGGAAAGCAGACAGGGCCTCGGTGGGACAAGCTTGTACGCACCGTGGCACCTGCCACCCATCATCCAAAAGATGGGCACAGAAGGTACATTTCTGCGGAACCTGTTGCTCCTCGTTCCACCAGATTGCCCCGTACGGGCAGGAATCTACCAGTTGTTTCTGACCCTTTGCCTTGACCGGATCGATCATGACAATGCCATCTTCCCGCTTACTAACAGAGCCGTTCATATCAGCAAGCATACAGGATGGCTCATCGCAGTGCATACAGGGTAAGGGAAGATATCCCACGTCCACTCTGGGATATTGCCCCCGTTCCCTGCGCTTGATATTCATCCAGCGATGCCCGTGCTTCGGTTGTGACAGGGAGTAAGGCGGATGGTCATTGTCACAGAACTCGTCTTTACAAGCAATAAAGCAATTATTGCAGTCATGACATTTTGATACATCAATTACGAAAGTCCATTTTTTCATGATTAGCTCCCCTCTTTTTCGTGATAGGCCTCAATTTCCACCAGGCATGAATTTGGCGCCATTCCGTTGGCATTTTTGGACATATAACGACCTGGTGTCAAAAGGTTGATACACCCTTTTCGATCTATTGATTCACCGGGTTTTCCGGTTGGGTCATAATCTGCACTTGATTCGTAGGAGTGAACAACGCCCAATGGCAGTCGCTCAGTCAATTGGGCAGCACAAATAACGGCCCCCCGATCATTAAAGACCTTTACCAGATCATGCTGTCCAATACCTCTTGCCAAGGCCTCTTCTGTGTTCAACCTGATAATCCAATAGTAATAACCGTCTTCTTTAAGCACCCGGTGGTCCTTAATATCATTTATCCAGCTATCCTTTGCATCTCCCATGGTATGAAAACTAAACCGGGGATGGGGGGAAATGAGTTGCAGGGGATATTTACGGTACAGTTCAGTGGTATGATGCCCCTCCCAGGAAGGTATATACATGGGAAGCAAGGGTCTGCCCGCATCCTCAGGATCAAATCGTTTCAGGCTGGACGCCTCGAATTCAATCAGGCCCGAAGCTGTTTGCAAGCCCTTACCGAATTCCGCCCGTGACTCAGGGTGGGGGCCCCAGTCCGGCGTATCTTGTTTTCTGTCTTCAGCAAACCATCTCAAAGCAGGGGTTGACTGACGGCCTTCCGGCGGCGGAACGACATAATATCCCTTTTCTGAAAACTCTTCCCATGAAATCGCTTTGGGCAGATCGCTGGCATCAAATAATCGCTTGACCCAGTCCAATTCCGTCAATCCGCCATCTGTGTATTCATTTCGAAAACCCAGCTTATCCGCCAGGAAAGCAAAAATCTCATAATCGGATTTGGATTCTCCCAGGGGTTCGATACATTTTTTCTGAAGACTGATGACTTTGTGGTTGACCTGGTTGGTGGAATCGCCGATGTAGCCGTGGCAACCTGCAAATTCGCTAATATCCCAGCGTTCAAAGTTTGTACAGGCAGGCAGTATAATATCTGCAAACTTGGCCTCTCCCTCCAGCCAGATAGACTGATTCACTACAAAGGGGAGTCTCTCAGTCTGGTAGGCCTTTACATATCGATTGGTCTCGTTCATCGTTCCAATAAAAGAGCCACCGTAACGGTAGTACATCTGGATTTCCGGATGTCCGTCGGCCGGGTATTTATACTGATGAAACTGGGCTTCAATAGACTGTCCGCAAAACCCTTTGCCTCTCCATTCGTATTTCCCATCCAGGATGCATTCCGGGATTCTCAGCCGGGGAATATGCTGCCCCATGGGGCTGTTCACATTGGAGCGGGTTGCCCTGCCATTCATGGTTTGCACCCAGCGATATCCCGCCGCGGAATTATCCACATCACCTGATATACAGCCTTCCGTGTATCCGGGAAAGACAAAATCGGTATCATGAGGGGCTCCCTGGGTGGTGCTCCAGATATTGATACCCGGTTTCCCCAACCCCTGCATGGCTTGCAGGCTGATCATCAACCTGGCCCATTCGCCGCCTGTTGCGGAGCGGCAGGCCCCTCCCCATCCGCCAAGCCCCCCGGCGGCCAACATCGTTTTCTTGGAGGCCCACTCTCTGGCCAGGGCTTTGATATCGCGAGCGGCGATGTTACTTTCCGCTTCAGCCCATTGGGGTGTTTTGGGGATTCCGTCATCCTTACCGAGGAGATAGTCCTTCCATTTATCAAATCCAAGGGTACGTGATTCAATATACTCCTTGTCATATAAATCCTCAGTAATCCAGGTATAGGCAATGGCACAGGCCATCGCATTCTCACCACCCGGTCTGGGAGCAAACCATTTGTCAGAGTAAAGCCCAGCGGTGTGGTTGTAATATGGATCAATGAAGATCATTTTGACGCCCAAATCTTTTAACCATTTTCTTCGAGAAGTACTCTCGAATGCGCTATATATACCGCCCGTGGTTTCAGGATCGCTTGACCAGAAGATGATCATTTCCGTATTCTGCAGGGCATCTTCCAGAAGGTCGTACTGTTCCGGGTTCCCCAGCCGATGGCTGAATCCCCATTGGTGCATTCCTCCCCAATGCCAGCCTTCCCAGCTGTCCGGATTATGATCCGCGTAAGTATACCCGATCATATTCATGAAGCGAAAATAGGCACTGTGGCGATAGCCAATGTGTCCCCAAAGGTGATGGGAGGACGCCGTACTCATGATAGCTGCGGACCCGTACTCTCTTTTTATGCGCTTGATTTCAGCAGCAATTATATCTCCGGCCTCATCCCAGCTGATCTTCTCATATCCCGACACACCGCGATTCTGACAGTTTCGATTCCCGTTGACATCAAAATCCACCCGTTTTAGTGGATGAAGCAGCCTGTCCGGGGAGTAGATCATTGAGCGCCAGGCCAGGGAATAGGGACTGATTGTCGTTTTACGCGGTGGGCTGAACTCTTTTCCCCGGGCTTTGATCACCCAGGACGCGGCATCCTCTTCTCCAAGTTCCATGGGAGTGATCCGCACGATACGTCCATCTTTAACATATACAAAAACGGGACCTCCCGTGGTCCCATTGGTCAGTTTTTCAATCCTTTCCATAGGTGTCTCTCTAAAAGATGTTCCTGAAATTTAGCGTGTTCAAAAGCCATCTATTCAGTTCAAATGAATTAAGCAGACAGGGAAATGACCCCGAGAAACAGGCTGTCTTTCAATTCAACCTCTACCTTTTGCTCACCAAGCTCAGCGTGACGGATATTGATCACATATGCACCAGAATTGGCAGGCAGATGATCAAATTTAAAATCACCGAACCCATCGGTTTTCATTTCAGCAAGCTTATTGCCTGTTGCATCCTGCAGGTTCACATCCGCGTTGCCCACGCAGTCGGTTAGACCATCAACGGTAGAGGCCACGCTGCCAGCAAGAAAGCATTCCGTAAACCGATGCAGATTCTTGTAATGGACTCTCGGCTTTGTGTTGTGATTTGATTTGTAATGATCCAGTGCTTCTGCTTTCACCAATTTCTGCATCTGGTCGTCCTCTACGTGTTCTATTCTCAAAGCACCGGTTGGACAGACAGTGACACACCGGGGTTCCTTCCAGTTATCGTCCAATAAATGGGCACACAGGGTACATTTCTGCGCCAGATTTTCTGACTCATTCCACCAGATTGCGCCATAGGGACAGGACTTGACGATCTCGGGCTGGTCTTTAGCCTTCAAAGGGTCAATCATCACAATACCGTCTTTTCTCTTATAAACCGCACCATCTTTTGCCGCCTTCACACAGGGGGCATCATCACAATGAAAACAGGGCACCGGCAGGTAAGAAACATCGATAACAGGATATTGCCCTCTCTCTTTCTTCTGGATATCGATCCAGCGATGTCCGTGTTTCGGCTGCTGCACCGTGTAGCCTTCAAAAACATTGTCTACAAATTCATCTTTACAAGCCAAAATGCAGTTATTGCAGTCTTCACACTTGTCGACATCGATTATTAAGTTCCATTTTTTCATATTAAATCTCGTTCCATTTTTCTACCTGTACCAGGCAGGAATTTGCTGCCAGGCTGTGTGATTTTTTAATCATCGGACGACTCGGTGTTAATAAATTCATACATCCGCCCCGGTCTGGAGATTCGCCGGGGATGCCCAGCGGATCATAATTGGCCGAAGACTCGTAAGAGTGAGTTGTCCCCGGTGGAACCCTTTCCGTAACCTGAGCCGCACAAATAACTGCACCTCTGTCATTAAATACTTTCACCAGGTCTTTTTCAGCGATGCCACGGGAGGCCGCATCCTTTGAATTGATTCTGACAATCCAGTAGTAGTATCCATCCACCAGAACACGATGATCCTTGATATCATTGATCGTCGAATCCTTTCCATCACTCTGGGTATGAAAGGTATACCTCGGATGAGGGGTAATCAGATGCAACGGGTATTTTTCAAACAATTCTGTGGTATGATGCCCTTCCCAGGATTGGATATACTTTGTCATCACGGGTCTTTCAGGATCATCCGGATCAAACCGTTTTAAACTGTTGCAGACAAACTCTATTTTACCCGACTGGGTTTGCAGCCCATACCCAAATTTATCCGTATGATCGGCGGGCAAAGGGCATACTTCAGGGGTATCTTTTTTCCGGTCTTCCGCATACCAGCGAAAAGCAACCGGCGACCTCATTTCCGGTTTTGGTGCAGGTACCACGAAATATCCCTTTTTCATAAACTTTTTCCAGGAAATCACATCGGGTAGATCCGAACCGTCAAACAGACGCTTGCACCAGTCGAGTTCACTGGAACCCTCCATGAGGGCTTCGGACAGCCCGAGTTTGAGCCCGATATCATGAAAGATCTGAATATCAGACTTGGATTCACCCAGAGGCTCGATACACTTATGCTGCAGCACCGCGACCCGGTGATTACACTGGTTAAAGCTGTGATGAATATATCCGCCGCAGTTGGCAAATTCGCTGATATCCCATCTTTCAAAATTGGTGCACGCCGGTAGAATGACATCTGCAAACTTGGACTCACCTTCATGCCAGATGGACTGGTTGACCACAAATTCAAGGTTTTCAGAGCGATACATTCTGGCATATCTATTGGTGTCACCCATGGTGCCAAAATGGGAGCCACCATATTTATAGTACATTTTAATCGGTGAATAGCCCGGTGTTGGGTACTTGAACTCCAGGAACTGTCCTTCAATGGTTTTTGAGTCTGTCGGGTATCCGGATGTTTTTCCGTCAATAATAGCTTCGGGGATATTTAATCTCGGTACTCGTTGATAGACGGTGTTCATCGTCGGTAATTGAGGCATACGCTGGTACATGTTCACCGATATGGCCGTACCCGCCAGATCACCGGATAATCCACCCTCTGAATATCCAGGGAAGAAAAACTGCTCATCCAGGGGGGTTCCCTGCTGCAGACATCCCATGTTGACTCCTGGTTTCCCCAGTCCCTGCATGGCCATCAGGCATACCATGGAGCGGGCCCATTCATTACCCGTTGCACTGCGGCAGGCACCGCCGAAACCGATGAGTCCCCCGGCAGCCAGGTACACTTTTTTGTTTCCCCACTCGCGAGCCAGGGCCCTGACGTCTTTGGCAGGGATCTCTGTTTCGGCTTCCTGCCATTCCGGTGTTTTGGGGATTCCGTCCTCATTTCCCAGAACATACTCTTTCCACTCATCAAAGCCGGTGGTTCTGTTGGCAATATACTCCTTATCGTACAGGTCTTCTGTCATCCAGACGTAAGCAATGGCCAACGCCATGGCATTGCTGGTGGCAGGTCGCGGAGCGATCCATTTTCCACCGAACAGAGCTGCCGTATGGTTATAATATGGATCGATATGAACCAGTTTAATCCCCACTTCCTTCAGCCATTGACGTCGTATTGTTCCTTCCTGAGCACCATAGACGCCACTGGTGGACTCGGGGTCACTGGCCCAGAAGACCACCATTTCAGCTTCTTTGAGGCAATCCTCAACGGTTCCATATGTTTCTGTCCCACCGAGTCTCATACTTTGCCCCCAGTGGTGCATCGCTCCCCAATACCAACCTTCCCAGCTGTCCGGATTGTGGACAACAGGTGTAAAGCCAATGGAATTGAAGAATCGCAGTCTGGCACTCAGCCAGTACCCCAGGTTTCCCCAGGTATGATGGGAACCACTTCCGTTCAGAAGTGCACCGGGGCCGTGATCCACCTTGATCCGCTTGATCTCGTTGACCACGATTTCGATGGCTTCGTCCCAACTGATTCTTTCGTAGCCGGACGTTCCACGGTTCTGGATGTTTCGCTCCCCATTTGGATCAAAATCGACCCGTTTCATGGGATACAACAGCCTGTCCGGTGAATAAATCATCGATTTCCAGGACAGGGTATGTGGTGAGACCGTTGTTTTTCTGGGTGGCGAAAAGGTCTTTCCTCTAGCTTCTATTGTCCAGGGCTGGGCATCATCTGCATCAAATTCAATCGGTGTGATGCGAATAATTTTGTCATCCTTGACGTAAACAAATACAGGGCCACCATTGGTATTGTTCGTAAACCGTTTTACGCCTTTACCCATGTCAACACCCCATTTGGCGCCAGCGGTCATCAACTTGCTCAGGGCTTCGGTAAACCATGTGGTCAACTCATCCTGTCCTTCCAAACCAATTTGAAAGTTCTTGGCGGCACCGATCCGGGTGAGGTGATCAAACGGCGGAATCATCAGTTTTAAAGCTGTTTTAACGTCTTTAAAAAACATATCCACATCGGGATTGGCATGAATTCCGCTTTTAGAGCTGATTTTGCCATTTTTGAAAAAATAATATCGCCCGGCAGAGTTGTCCTGCAGCCTTATTTGCACAATGAGGTTTTTTCCAGCGATGTGTTCTTTAAATGATGAATACCGCATTGCTGTAATTTTCATCAATTTTTCCAAGCCGATCAGCACTGTGAAAAATGTTGTTTTTTTAAACGCCATAATGTCTCGCTTTTAAAGTGGTCTTGTAAAACGGGTTTAAACTGTAGTTATAGAGATCTGATGGTCCTTAGGGGAATCTTCCCGAACTTCCGTGAAAAGCTCCATTTTTCTTATTATATCAAGAAATTTACGGAGTTATACTGGAGCAAAGCAGATTTTGTTCTGAGATCGTGTAAGATAATCCAACCTGAAACACCTGGTGTGTGAGAAACACCCCCACTCCAGGCGACAGAAATCAGGTTGAATCAGGAAAGCATGTTACTCTAACTAATGGCAAACGTCTTTCCAGTCTTTGGAATATTGGGAGCTGTTTTGTTATACGTTATTTTAACGTCCCATGGAAACGTGGTCCCTTTAGCCCATTGACCACCAACCAATGGTGTTCTGGCATAATTTTCCGAGTTATACTTGATGGGACCCACGATGGTCTTGATATCTGTGGCACCAATTGCTTGACGGATGGTGTCTTTATCCAGGCTGGCTGCACGTTTTAAGGCATCGGCAGCAATCTCGTATCCGGCATATTTAAACCCAAGTGGTTGCAGCCACTCTTTTCCGGTTTCCTTGGTCCAGCGGTCGCACATTTGTTTGGCCGTCATGCCTGAAAGGGAACTGGAGAACGGATGATGTGGACTCCACCATACTTCTGTTGAAATACCGTTTGCCAGGTCTCCGCCCAACGCTTTGGCGACAGATGGGAACAGGAGTGCTTTTCCAACAGTGGCGACCTTCGGTACAAATCCGAGACGTTTGCATTGCCTCCAGGCTGTAATAAAGTCTGGCGGAATGGTGTTAGCCAGCAGAATTTCACACTTGTTTTTCTTCCAGGCGTTGATGAAAGGGCTGAAGTCCTGGAGACCATAGGGGAATCTACCCAGGTCAAACAGCTCATATCCCATTTTTCCGCCCTCTTCCTTGAACACTTTGGACCAGGAAACACCATCCGGATCATTGGCCATCAAGACACCCACTTTTTTGTTGGTCTTAATTTCATCCCAGATTCCGGTGTAAACGGGAACGATGTCCTTCTCAACTGACCAGAAAGCATGGTAGGCCCATTTATAGGGGCCACCACCCAGCCAGGGCTCCAACGGCGCGTCCAGGGAAATCGACGGCATTTTGTAACGCTCACAGATAGCAGTCACAGGGTTGACGGTATCAGGTGTATGATAAGCCAGCATCAAATCCACTTTATCCCGCACAATCAGCCTTGCAGCAGCTTCACCCGCTTTTGAGGGATTACTTTCCGTATCAATCATTTTTATTTTGATCGGAAGCTTTTTCCCCAGTTTTTTGATGTAGATACCACCGTTTTTATTAATCTCTTTGATGGCAATCTCGTCAGCCCAGGGTGACCCTTCTCCAAATCCAGCCAAAGGACCGGTAGTGGGGTTTGGTCGTCCGATCAGGATATGATCACGTTGAGCAGCCTCAGCGGTTCTGATTATTTTCGGCAGACTATTACTGGCAGCCAGCACGGTTCCCGCCGCTATGGCTGATTTTTTGACAAAGTCCCTTCGATTTAACGCTTCCGTACCTTTCTTTTTCTTTCCTGTATCTTCCATCTTAACTCCATTCCTAAGGTTTTTGATTATGGAAATAACTAAAAAAGATCATTCACTTACAAGCGACGAGGGGACAGTATTTCGAACCCTGTCTTCTCCTGTAGTGTCCCCATGATTCCCTTGGGTGCCACCAGGATTATGGCGATGGCGATACTCCCAAGCAACAAAAGGCTGATATGCCCGTACTCAGACAAGTACTGGTTCAAAAGTATAAAGATAAAGGTTCCCACGATTGGGCCTTCAATCGTTCCAATCCCTCCAATAATCACGATAAACACCAGACTGACCGTCCAATCCATAGCGAATGCTTTGTAGGGTTGAATAAAGATTTGAAAGACATACAAAACCCCGGCAGTGGCGCCGGTGATAAAAGCTGCCACCAGGAAACAAAACAGCTTCGATCTAAAAATTTCTACTCCCATGGACTGAGAAACATCTTCGTTGTCTCTCATAGCCATTAAGCCCAATCCGATTTTAGAACGTAAAATAAGATATACGATTGCCACGGAGCCTACCCCCATCACCAGTGATGCATAATATATCATCTGCATTGACGGCGGATTGGGCGGTTTGATGAAGAGACCCATTCCATATTTCACAAATTCCCAGTTGCTGAACCAGAGCAGTAGTATTTCAGCGAATATCCAGGTTCCAATCGCAAAAAAGATCCCTCTCATGCGAAAAATAAACAGGGACATGAACAAAGCCAAGAAAACGGAAAATATCCCCCCGGTCAGAATACTCAGCCAGACATTAATCCCATAATAGTTCGTCGTCACGGCCATGGTATATCCACCAAAGCCGATAAAGGCCTGCTGTCCAAGGGACAAAAGGCCTGAATATCCCGTCAGCAGGTTCCACATCTGTGAGAGAGCTACATAGAGACAGAACAATAATCCCAGCAACAACACATAATCGGACCCCCAGATGGGCACAGTCGCCAGGAGTATAAAAATGAAACCCAGCAAATACCATCGATACTTAAAAGGCCTACGTACCATAAAATTACCTCTTGTTGCGTAATGCTCTGATTAATGAGCTTGGCCAAATAGTCCCTGTGGCCGTATTGCGAGAACAATTAATAAAACAAGATATCCAATCAGGAGCTGATATCCAGGTCCAGTGAAATGCGCGCCAAGCAACTGCGCTTCAGCCAGAATGATGCCACCTGCCAGCGCGCCTTTCATACTTCCCAGCCCGCCAATGATAATCACGCCAAAAGATATGATCAGGTATTGGGCCCCGGTGTGCGGAAAGAAGCTGAAAGTCATGCCGATCAGAATCCCGGCAATGGCTGCTGTGATCATGGCAATTCCCATGGCGATGGCGAAAATGTTCTTTGTATCTACACCCATCAGCTGAGCCGCCCCTTCATCATCGGATGCCGCACGAATGGCTCTGCCCAGAAATGTTTTATTGTAAAAGAGCCGCAGGAACAGAACAACTGAACAACCGATGAAGAAATTAACCAGATAAAGAATTGGTAGATTGATATTCCCCAGTTGAATCGTTTTCACCGAAATAGATGTCATCAGGCTTTGGGCATCCGGGGAAAAAACCAGCAGGAGAAGATTCTGTATGATGATGGAGACACCAAAGGCCACCAGTAAAGGGGGTTCCATCTCCTTTCCCAGTACCCTGTTCAACAGGTATTTCTGAAGCATAAACCCAATCACGAACATAATGGGAATCACCATTAACATCGACCAGAAAGGATTGATGCCCAATTGGGTAATAACAACCAGGGATAAATAACTGGAAAGAACCATTAAATCTCCATGGGCCAGATTCACCAGTTTGACAATACCAAACATGGTGGTCAGCCCCAGAGCAATAATCGCATAAAGGCCGCCTAAGAGTATTCCGTTAATGACAGGTTGAATCAAACTTTCCATTTATTCTCCATTTTCTGTAGAAACATCATTCGTCGCATCCCTACATTCCAAAATATGCCTTTTTGACTTGCTCTTCTCCCAACTCAGAAGCGATTCCTTCCAGAGCAATTTTTCCTTCCAGCATCACATAGGCTCGGTCTGCAATTTTTAAACTACGCTTTACATCCTGCTCGACCAGCACAATCGTTATCCCTTCCTCATTGATCACATGCAAACGTTTGTATATATCCTTGATGACAACTGGCGCCAAACCCAATGAAAGTTCATCACAGAGTAGTAGTGATGGTTCAGACATCAAGGCACGGCCAATGGCCAGCATCTGCTGCTCCCCACCACTCAGGGTATTAGACTTTTGATCCCCCCGTTCTTCCAGCAACGGAAATAGATCATGGACTTTTTTAATATTCTTCTCAATGTTCTTTCTGGACCGCGGGGAGTAGGCCCCGATCAACAGGTTTTCACGCACCGTCAACCTGGGAAACATTCTCCTGCCTTCCGGAACCAGTGCAATTCCTCTATTAACCGACTGGTGTGCCTCCAGGTCATTGATCCGTTCTCCGCAGAACTCAATGGAGCCGTTCGCAGGACTGTTTATTCCCGCGATGGCATACATCAATGTTGACTTCCCAGATCCGTTGGCGCCAATGATGGATACTATTTCACCCTTTTTGATCTCCAGCGAGACTTCCCATAACGCATGGAAATCTGAATAAAATACATCGATCTGATCAATTTTTAATATTAACTCACTTGTCACTCATCCTCCTCTCCCAGGTAGCTTTCCAAGACTTTTTTTGAATTCATCACCTCAGACGGCAGGCCGCTGGTTAAATAGCTTCCCTGGGTAATGACAAGCAATCGATCAACACCTCTGGACATGGTCATGAGGATATGTTCAATCCAGATGATAGATACGCCGCGATCATTAATCGCCTTCACAATCTGCAAGATGTTTTCTGTTTCCGATTCCGTCAATCCACCCGCAACCTCATCCAGAAGAATCAGGTGTGGGTTGGTCGCCATCGCTCTTCCCAATTCCAACGCTTTCCGATTCAAGAGAGGCAGTCCCGCGGCCAGCTGATTTTTCTTTGAGTAAAGTCCGACAATATTCAGAATGTCATCAATCTGTGGCCGTGCTTTTCTCTCACTTAACCCACCACCATGAACAGCCCCGACCAACAAGTTTTCGTAGACTGTCAGCTTGTTAAACGGCTGAGGGATCTGGTAGGTTCTGCCGATTCCCTTTTTACATCGCTTGGAAGGAGAAAGTTTTGTTATATCTTCCCCCATAAAAGAGACTTGGCCACTGTCCGGCAAAAAAGTACCTGTCAGCAGATTAAAAACCGTTGTTTTCCCTGCACCGTTAGGCCCCATCATGCCGAGTATCTCACCTTTACCCAGAGTAAACGAAAGATCATTGACCGCTTTTAACTTCCCAAAGGTTTTGCTGAGTGCATTTACTTCTAATATATCTGTCATAAGGGGGTAAGTATGGGGATGCATGCTAAAAATAATTACCGTTTCTCGATTTGATCAATACATTCTGCAATGTGGGTACCACGAAAACTGTTGTTTTTAGTAAAACCAACCGAATTCCACCATAACTATTTAATTTTTTTATATAATTTCTAGTTTGTTGGAAAAAATTAAATAAGATTAAGGGTGGAGAATAACCTTCTTCAGGTGTTACAAATCGCTACAATTGTACTAAATCGAATCACTCTTGTGATGAGTCAGAAATGGAGACTATAATCAAAACGATCTCACATTACGTGATTGTTTTATACATTATGAGATTCTATGTTCTCTGACTTTTACGAATACATCAAGTATCGAACTCGTACAAGCATTTTTTCAATTTTTTTTGCTCTCTGAATCATGCTCAAAAATAACACGGTGGGAGTGGGTTGGAAAGCAAAAAAAACCAATTTGGGGATCGCAATATCCCCCCCCATCCGGATCACTTTCGAATACAACTCTCGAACCGATCTGATGGAGAAGATCGGGGTGAAAACTACTTAGCACCAGGATAAAATAATTGTTCGGAAATTTTTAGAGCAGTCCGCTTTAATAGACCTACAATTTTTGAATCCGGTGTCTTAAGGAATCGTTGCGAGGCGCTGGCAATGACAACAGCCGCCACCGGATGTTCATATCTGTCAAAAACGGGAGCGGCAACTGCTTTGAGGTCAAGATCGAGCTCTTCAAAATCATAGGCAATGCCCTGCTTTTTTATCTCATTCAGATGCGTTTTCAGAAGCTGCGGGTCGGTGATGGTATTCTTGGTCAGTTTGATGAGGTGATCATCCAAAATAGTATCGACCATTTTGGATGGGCAAAAAGCAAGGATCGCTTTGCCTCCAGAAGCTGCGTGAATCGGCAGCATATCACCAATCGAACCTGCCAGGCGCGACCTACGGGGACCTTCTGCCACATAGGTCCCCACTGAAAATTTGCCGGACATAACCTCCAGGATTACAGATTCCTGCACCTGATCTCTGAGTTCATCAATGAAAGGTTTGGCAATCTGGACCATATCATTTTTTAACGACCCGCTGACTGCCATACCGAGGTTCAAAGCGGCATGCCCTAGTTTGAATTTCTTACTGATCGGGTTTTTATAAAGGAAGCCATGCTTGGCAAGTATGATTAGAGTTCTGGAAACAGTGGCTTTATTGAATCCCAGTTTTTCACTGATCTCAAGGGTCCCCATTTCCTGATTATGGGGGGCAAACACCTGCAGCAGCATGAGGGCCTTTTCAATGGCATTATATTTAATCTCTTCCGGTTTCATGTGGCAATCTGTTATCTCATATTATAAAACGTTCCCCTGTAAAATTTGACTTTGCTCTTTTTTATTGTTTTTTGCAACCCCTGTTCTGAAAGGCCCGTACCCAGATGGCATTCTAAATGGATATGGGTTTGGCTCGTGCGAAACTCAGAAACAGACTAATTGTCTGTTTCTGAGATCTGCTCTCACCGTCCAATCACATAACGATTGGGATCTACTTCATCCCTCAGGATTCTCAGCTCTTCCGCAGTCGGTGGCTTGGTCTGTTGAAGATTGTCTGCCTGCAGCAGTTCAAAGCCGCAGTTCTCCTGAACGTCTGCGAAGGTGAAGCCCGGATTCAGGGATATGACCCGCATCCGTTTCGAATCCGGAGCAAAATCCATCACCGCCATATTGGTGATAATTTTATAGGGGCCCGTCCCAATGGGCAATCCCGACTCCTCTCGGGAATTCCCCCCTTCGAGATAACCCGGGGTGGTCAGGAAATCAACCGTCTCCACAAAACGTTTCTTGTCCTGGGGGGTCAGGACCATCATGCGCCAACAGAGGGAGCCAAAGTCATTAGCTCCACCACTTCCTGGAAACCGGACCTTGGGTTTTTTTTGGTCTCCGATGACCGTGGAATTCAGGTTTCCATATTTATCAATCTGAGCACCTCCTAAAAACGTGTAGTCTACAAAGCCTCTGGCGCAGGCTTCCATGGTATCACCCATACTCCCGGCCATAGCAGCCTTATAGAATGTCCGGGAATCCCCCACCGATATCGGCATCTCAGGCAGTTGGGGACTGACACCACCTGCCTCAAAGAAGATCGACAGGTTAGGAGAAGCCATCTTCTGAGCCAGCATGGCAGCCGCACAGGGCGCACCCGTCCCGACTCCTACGGATGCGCCGTCTTCAAGTTCCCGCGACGCAACTGCGATCATCATTTCCATATCATTATAATCACTCATGCTTAGTCCTCCTCCGTAAAAGTCAACAACTCTTTGGCCCGGAGTTCCCGCATCTTACGTGCGCCACCGTTGGCTGCCACATAAGCCTCGTGATCCGGACAATCATAAATATTACGCTTCAGAAAAGCGGCAAACGCCTCGGGATCCCGTTCTACAGTCAACCACTCTTTGAGATGTTCTTCATCTGAGAAATATTCATAGGCCATATTCCCCGGATAGGCGCCAAAAGGAACTTCACACACCGCATCTACCATATAATAGGGAATATTAGTTGATGATGGGTCCCTGGCGATTTCATCGTGGTGGATCAGTTTTTCAGTGGTGATGATCAGCCTCTTAGATGCAGACGCCAGATCCAGGTCTGAAATAGCGATACCCCTGAACCTTGCGTTACCATAAATATCCGCTTCGTGAACGTGAATGATCCCGATATCTGGATACAGTGCAGGCAGCAGTACGGTTTTTGTCCCGGTAAAGGGACACTCAGCCAGTTTAGCCGCACTGTATTTGAAGGTATCGGTACCCATCATATTACGGGCGGGAATGTAAGGCACACCCATAGCCGCCGCTTTCATGCGTAAGGTTAACGCATAGTTTGTCCATTCAGTTACATCCACTTTCCCGCTTTCCAGATATTTACGGGAACAGCTTGAGAGCCCTCTGGCTTCCAGACCCACCACATAAGCGGCATCCAACTTGTCATACGCCTCACCGGCACTCAATATCTGCATGTCATGGGTCGCCGTATGTCCGGCCAGTCCCATATTTTTGCGCCCCTGACGCAGGATTTCATGAATGATGGCAATCGGCGTTCGATTGGCCCCGAATCCACCAATTCCTAAATAATCGCCATCATGGACAAAGGTGCTAACCGCCTCCTTAACTTCCATGACCTTGTTGACCATCTGCCGGTTCTTCTCCCGAAAAACCGCTCTGGCTTTGTCCGGTTCGGGATCTGTAAACAGCGTTCCTTGACCTTGATCTATGATATTCATTGTCCCCTTATTATTTTTAAGTCTATACACCCAGGAATTTACGTGCTTCATCAGGTGTTGCCACCTCACGGGTTGCGTCTTTAATGATATTTGCGGCCTGTTCTACAAACTGGGCGTTTGAATCCGCTAATTTTCCTTTGGAATAAAAAACGTTATCTTCCATTCCCACTCTCACATGTCCGCCCATAGCGATGCTAGTCAACATAATGGGAATGGCGCCCCGACCGATGCCGAACGCAGACCAGGTTGATCCCTCGGGAATTAATCCCTTCAGAAATACCAGATTTTCAACAGTTGCGGCCATACCACCGGCAGCCCCAAGAACGAATTGAAAATGCAACGGTGCTTGAAGAGAGCCTTGTTTCAAATAGTAAAGCGAGTTGTAGATCATCCCGGCATCAAATATCTCAATCTCGGGCTTAACCCCTTTCTCGATCATGGTTTGGCCGAGTTGCTCCAGAAATGCGGGCGGATTTAAAAACAGTGTTTTATGAGCCCAGTTCATGGAACCTGCATCGTATGAGGCCAGCTCCGGCTTCAGCTCAATGAAATGTGCCATGCGGGCTTCATCAGTGGCATCCAGTTGGCCGGAAGTGGTCAGGTTCAGAACAATATCACACCTGCCCCGGATCAGACCGACAGTTTCTACAAACTTGTTTTTGTCCATTGTACCGATGCCGTTATCGTCCCTCATGTGAAGATGAGCGATGGCAGCACCCGCTTTCCAGCAGTCATACACGTCATCTGCTATTTCGGCCGGGGTCAGGGGAACATTCGGGTTTTCCTTTTTGCTGGGCCAGGCACCCGTAGGTGCTACTGTGATGATTGTTTTTTGAGAGAGATCTGTCATATGTACCTCAATAGTATGCTTGGATTAATTTAAATAGGGTTATCCTTTGCCGATCTCTACCTATTTCGTTGCCGGATAAGCTTCATAAGGCAAAGGTTATCCGGCAGAGGGAGATTGATCCAGAGGATCAGCGCCTCATACTACATGGCGCCATAGGGGTACAGCCGTGGAGGTGCATCAATCACATCGTCCTCGTCGATTTCGGCAACGCAACGAACCATAGAACCGTCACCGAGATGCCAGCGAATGGGGAAGGCGAAGAAACGGAAACGCTTGCCGAGTACCTTATCCAGGTCGCCACCGAGGTTCTCGACACCTACAACCATGTTGCCAAGCAGGGTCTTGTGACAGGGCTCCCAGGTTCCGTAGCAGCCGATGGCCTCAAGTTCGCCGAATTTCTCGTCGTACTTGGTCTGACCGTGGATCTTGATGTAGAGGTCCTTGTCGAACTCTGCATATGCTTCCTCGCCGTACTTCTCAATGAATTCATCACAGATATTCTTTCCGGAGAACCCCTCGAGCATCATGCGGGTTCCGTTGTTACCCATGGAGGTGTGCAGCGGATGGTCCAGTGCCTGCTGGTCCACGGCAACGACTTTAACCTTATTCTTAACAAACCATTTACCGGCATCAACACCGAGACCAAGGGAGTAGTGGTAGTAATCCTTGCTGTCGTCAAACTTGCGATGCATACCAGTGTTGAGGCAGATTACCATTCCTTCGAGTTCTTCGTTTTTCATTCCGACGCGGGCAACAGCGTCTTCAAGGTGTTCGGGGGTGATCAGCTGCCAATCAGGGGTGCGAACATCAAGACAGACAGCGTCTCCAGCATAGGCGTCAACGGGAAGCTCGTGAGAGTAAAGGGCACGGCGACCGTCGAACATACGCTCCATTACGTGACGGGGAGCGTCAGCGTGGGTTCCGGTGTGCATGGTGCACTTGATGGTCTGAGTGAGAACACCGCCTTTTGCCATGCTGTGCATGGGAGCGATTTCCGGCTTTGAAAAATAGGGCCAGAGTGGCATATCACCGAAGAAGGGGTGGCTTAGGTCAATAAATACTTTTTTTCCCATGAGGTATCTCCTGGTTAATAATTTAGTTATTTCTGCATTTTCAGCAGATGCTGAATGAGACGCGTGCGCGACGTCTCAATGTCTTCTTTCGTCCACTTCATAAAACCCTGGCCTGTTTTGAAACCCAGGTTTCCCTCTTCCACCTTCTTCTTTAACAAAGGCGAGGACTCTGGTGAACTCTCCAGGTGCTTCAACACATAGTCATGGATGGAGAGAGTCAGGTCTGTTCCGACCATGTCAGCATTTTCCATTGGCGCCAGAACTGGGAGTCTCATCCCGAAACTGTATTTGATGGCACTATCGACCGTTTCCGCATCGGCAATCCCTTTTTCGACAATTGAAATCGCTTCACGCCATAAGGCATGCTGGAGACGGTTTGCCACAAATCCCGGTACATCCTTCCGCACATGAATGGGGTGTTTGCCGACATCCCTGAGCAGGTTCATCGCTTTTTCCATCACGTCTGCGGCAGTAAATTCGGTCTGGACTACTTCAACCAGCGGCAGCAAAAAGGGTGGATTCCAAAAGTGACTGCCGATGATACGACTTTTATTCACTGATTTCGCAGCAATTTCAGTGATGCTGATGACCGATGTGTTGGAGGCCAGTATGGTCTCCGGTTTACAAATACGGTCCAGGGCACTGAACATTTCCTGCTTCATGTCTAGATTCTCGGGAATGCACTCCACCACAAAATCTGCGGTTTCCGCAGCTTGTTGAAAATCTGTTGTGTAAGTGACTCGACCGAGAATTTTGTCAATCTCTGCGAGCAGGTCGGCCTGACCTTCTGCCATCACTTCCAGATTAGACCTGATTTTTTCGTACAATTGAACTTGATCAACGGGTACGATATCATATGTTGTGACCTGGTATCCCCCGGCGGCAAATACCTGGGAGATTCCACTTCCCATCAAACCGGCCCCAAAAACAGAAACATTTTTAATCTTTGGATCTTTCATAATCTTCCGCTGTTAAAGTTGAGACTACCCTGCCACATACCCGCCATCGGTATCAATGATTGCTCCAGTTACAAAATCCGATGCTTTGGACGCAAGAAAGACAACTGCCCCGATGAAATCATCTGGCTCGCCCAATCTCCCGATCGGGATCCGAGCCAAAAATTTCTTATAAGCGGCCTTATCGTCAAACATCCACTGGGTTAAGGCTGTACGAAAAACGGTGGGTGCAATGGCGTTAACATTGATACCATACTGACCCCATTCGCAGGCCAGTGATTTTGCCGTCAAATGGACCGCCGCTTTTGAGGCGGCATAGGCCGTGTAATTGGCCATTCCCAAGTGCCCTCTGGCAGAACCAACGAGTACCACTTTTCCACCGCGATTTTGCTCAATCATTACTTTCCCAACCTCTT
>Ga0075122_10000246_pt1 | contig 45197 bp, 56 predicted proteins | sample AntAceMetag02UKB_FD_69790 | JGI IMG/M metagenome (GOLD analysis project Ga0075122, IMG submission 69790) | Saline lake microbial communities from Ace Lake, Antarctica - Antarctic Ace Lake Metagenome 02UKB | ecosystem: Environmental > Aquatic > Non-marine Saline and Alkaline > Saline | place... | reverse complement strand
ATCAGCTTTAACATCGTCGATATGTCTTATATACCTATGCCAGAATCCAGAGCAATCTGCTTCTCTGATAGTTCCTGACGGGACAAGAATATCTGACGGATGCGCCCTCAACGTCCAAGGCATATTATCTTGGATATTCTCATGGTATTCGATACGCTGATACTTATCGTCATAGCGGGAATCGTCGATACCTTCGTTAGCAGTTGTATAAGATGTGCCGTATTGACTTCCATAGCCATCAAGCAGAAAACCAGTGCCTAGAGTTATAGCGTCCTGTACCGCGTCCTGCATCTCGTCAGCTATCTTCATATACCTTGCAAGCTGATTAAGCTGTGCTGATATTACGCGGGCGGCAGGGATGAGTTCTGGTTGGTTAGTAGATAACTCCAATACCGGAGTTGCACCTGTCAGAGAGGCCATCTGCCTTTGTGCGTCAGATACAAGTACCGGAACGTTTAAGATACCCTCTTGGTTGGGATACCTAGCCATCCAGTAGTCTTCATACTCACGCCAGTCAGTATCTTTATACAAAGACTCGCGGTAATCCATCGCAGCCTTCTGCCTAGCTTTTAAGTCTGATAAATCCTTAACTTTCATTTGTTACCATCCTGATATTGCAAAACCCAGACCAATGCCTGCATCCAGTGTACTTAACATATTTATAGCTATCATCCCTCGGCCTTCCCAGTCCAATGACAGCATTGCTCTTCCGTTATCGCTGGCTGCATCTTCAAGGTCTATCGAGTGATTATAATCTTCGGTCAAATTCAGAAAATCAGCATAACGACCAGATGCGATAGTATAGCCACCGTAGCTGCTAAGTCCGTCATCATCTTTGAAGAATGTATATGCACCGGCAGTACCGGAAACAGTACAGATTCTTTCAAGGTTGTTCTCTCGCCCTCGGAAGGCATCTACCTGAAACCGGAAATTAACATTGTTCAATGTAGCTGTTGAATTGGTCGTCAGGTACGGAGAAATCTTAATGCCATTGGGAGCATCCTTACCTCTCCATAATCTGTCCAATTGGATTGCATTCCAGAGAGTTGCCCTATTGTCAAAGATACCACCACTACCTGGGTTACTTAAATTAAAGTCGGGAGCCGAGAGGGTGACAATATTCCTCCGGGCAACCTTCCAGTTATATACGTCTGTTCCTAATATTGCATATACTCGACTCATGCTACGAACTCCTTAACATTATCTCGCAAGTGCCTGCCTTGCTTTCTGAATAATTTCTTACCAGAACCGTAAACCGCAGCATTCCTGTTTTTGATGCTGTCTTTCATCTCTTTCATACTGAACTCTGTTCTCGGTTTATACACTAGCTCTGGTTCATCTTTAGGTATAATAGGACCACGTATGAAGTCCATAATATATCCACAACTATCTATAATATCTTTCCACGGTGTATATGGAAAATCTCTCATCTCCTGCATAAGGTCAACGTGTTCTGATTTAAGATGGAATGCGCCTTGCTGATGGTGGGGCTGTAGCCTAAGAATACGAGCATCTTTATTTCTATTTTTAGGTTTTAGCGGCTCGATTCGGTAGAATACATTCTCCCGCACCATCGCATTGCGCAAAACGAATCTCAATGTTTCTTTATATAGATTTTCCTCGATGTGAACCTTTGTGAGTTTATATTTTCTTACCATGCTGTGAATCAATGCGATCTTACCAACAGTATCTAACCTCTGCCGTATAGCTTCGCCCAACCAGATATGATTATCCTGGTCAACCCACAAAACGACAAACGAAGTGTAGCAGCTTGATGCTGTTGAAACGTCTGCCATATCCATGAGTGCATAGATTCTATAATGATTAACCTGGCTTTTCTTATCTAACTGCGGAGGCTCTTTCCCTTGCCAGAATACATTAAGCTCTGGCGGGAATCCTCTATCGGCTGGATTGTACGGACGACATTCCATCTGGGTGAAATACATGAAGTCGCCCATCGCCTGCCTTGCTTGGGCAAGGTACTCTTCTGTCATTACGGAAGGCCATAGAAGTTCACCGTCATCTTTATGTGCAGCCATCTGCAAAAAGGAGAAACCATATGGATTTTCTTCCGTTTTGAGATGGTTAGACATGATGTGTTCAGCAAAGTCCTTCGGTCCCCATCGGTTTACAATGAACTGTACTTCGGTTTTCTTTCCCTTTCTATTGACCGATAAACCCTGTGCAGTAATCTTGTACCATCCGATTGCCTTTTCCACTTCCTCTGGACGGAGAATAATCATGCCGCCCTCTTTCATATCATCTTTCTTAGCGGCTACTACATCGTCACCTAATATTAAATCAAAATGCAATGAAGCTAAATCTGTATTGACACCAGCGGCCATGATAGTTGGTTCTCGATAAACCCTGTCTCGGTTGACCTCTATTGACGATTTACTCCATGCGACCTTGTGCGTATTCGTAGGAATGATACTCGGAACCATTCTTCGTAGCTTTTGATTTCTATCAAAGTGATCTTTAATCTCACCCAATGTTTTCTGTGCATTGTCTTCTGTGTTCTGGACTATAAGTATCCGTATATTAGGATTCTTAATAACTCTCTGTATAGCGTAGGCTACCGTTCCAAAACAGGTCTTGTATATGCCGCGTGTACCAACTAGAAGTTTTCTGTCGCCACCGTTCTGTATGAAATTGCACAACTCTAAGTGAGGTTGAGGTTCTGCGTCTTCATAGCCAAGAATATGCTTACCGAAATAATACAATGACTTCTCACTGTTAATCAGGTCTATCTGTCGATGTGCTTCTGTGTAGTTATCGGGAACGGAGTTAATCATCTTCTTTAACCTCCGCTGCTTTTATTTCTTCCAGTACTTTAGCCTGATCGCCTTCCGGTACAACATCTACAATCCGTGACTCAACAAGTACTGTTTGTTTTTGGTCGGAGTGTAGTAATGCTTTGAATATATCTGCATACTGATTCGGCCATAGTTTCATCAGGTGGTTCTGACCTCTCAGTTGAACCGCTGGGTCGTCACTCATTATCCAGCCGACTGCATTCATAACAATCTTATTTCTTACTGTCTCTTTATCGGGATTCTTTTTTAACTGTGCGAGTTCACGCAGTAACGGCATGAAGAACTCAATTGCTTTTAATGGAACATCTGCCTTTGTAGCTATAGCCCTTGCCTCTGAACCGTTATAAGCCAACGCTAATATCGTTTCGTGCAAGTCTTCTTCAGGTTGTAGTTTTGTTCTTGGCATTAAGTTCCTTATGATACCTTCTTAAAACTTATATTATCTAAAGTAATGTCTGTATCATCTTTATTTGCCATAATTCCTCTTTATACCGCCGTAGCTGTCATATTTATTGTTACCCATTCAGTACCAGTCCAACGAAGTAGAGCGTATTCATCTACTGCATCAAATGTAAGTACTTCGTCAGCCTCTGTTTCATGCAAGGCGATTGTAACCGTTGAACTATTAGAAGCTTCTGTCATAACAATGAGCTTCTCGTCACCAATATTCTTGGCGCTACCTAGCGTGGCAGTTATCGCACCCCCATTAGAGTCTAATGTACTATTACCACTAACTGATAAAGCTGGTGAGCCTGTAGTAATTGTTTCATCGTTCGTAGCTGTAGTTGTTTTAGTCTCCGCCAGTATCTTACGTACAGAAACATTGTCAATAGTACATTGAGCACCGCCGGCTGAACGACTAAACGATAGATTACTTGTTGTTAATGCAAGTGTTGGAATGCAAGTTAAAACATTCGTTCCCTGCTGCAACAATACCGCTGTGCTAACTCCTGCGCCAATATCAATGTTAGCCCAAGAAGCATTAACACCACCCGCAGTTACGGCTGTTAATTCAACTGACAACCTGTAAACAGAATCATCACTAACTGCTACTGCTTGGGCAATAAGACAATTACCTGCACCGAGTTCGTGAATCGTACAAGCCCCTGTCCCGGCCGTACCATCACGGTCTGTTTCATATATCTCATTGCCATCTGGTTGAGTAGCATTCCAGTCATCAGGGTCAGTAGTTGTCCATGCAGCAAAATCGCCATTAGTAACTAATTCAGCACCTATAGTCGAAACGTTACCACTAGCCTGCACGAAACATTTATTGTTAGTATTATCATCCCAATCTTCAGTCGTATTACCAAGTACCTGGTTATTAGTCGCTAATACATCAATTGCTGTAGATGCGATAGTCACACCGTAATTACAATCTGTTATTTGATTACCTGTTAGATTGATTTTTACGCAATTTGATAATGATATGCCAGTTGATTTAACACCATGGACTCTATTGTCTGAAATAGTGATATCGTATGGCAGGGCTGTCCCTATAGCAGCCACATCAGTTTCGTCAACTCTGACCATGATACCATGCTGAGTACCACCCGGAGATGCTTTAGCGGTTACAATGTTGCCATCAATTACTATATCATGGGATGGATATACACTATGAGGTGCTGTAGTATGACCTTTGAACTCAACCTCAATTCCTGCCTCTGTTTGCGATGCGTGTTCAGAAGCATTAACGAAATTACCAGACACTATACCATTGTAAGAACCACTGAGAGCTATACCTGAATGACCACTATGTTCAATATGATTTCCTAATATATGATAATTATAACAATCCTTATACATGGCAATGGCATTGTATGAAGAAGCCGAAGACAAATCTAAATAACAACCTCTTATCCAGATATTAGATGCGGCGGCACTAACGAAAATCCCATAACAGGTTGTGTATTGAGAAAAAATTCGACAGTCAGTGATATAGATTCCATCAATGGCACTAGAAGCAATTGCGATACCACCTGCGGTATTAGATGCCGCTACGATTTCTAATCGCTCCAAATGTATATTCCGACAGTTACCAGCAGCGGCTACTCTAATAGCAAAAGCACTGGCTGATGAATTTAATCGCAATGTCATATCAGAAATAGATACATTATCTAAGGTTCCACCAGCATTGATGTCAAATATATCCAGGTTGGCTCCACGGGCATCTGTCTTGATAGTCGTTCCTTTGTAGTTGGCTGATGTAAAGTTTCCCATACCAGCACCACGAATATGGATACCATCATGAAGTTCGGTTAAATTAATTTCACCCGCACCTAAAGAAAACGTCCCCGCTGACAAGTTCAACGTCCCTCCGCCAGCAGCCACAAGTTCAGTAAGGGCCAACTCGATTGTCACATCATCGTTTGTACCGTTACAAACGTAATCCGCATATTGCTTGGTATCATTGTCAGCGTCAGATGCCGCTACCGATATTCCAATACCCTTGTAACTATCTTTTCTATATCTGCCTCTTACGCTCATAATTTATTATCCTTCATATTCATGTACGCCAATAAAGAAACTTGCTGTTGCGTTGTCTGTTGCACATTTAACCATTGCTTACCCAGCAACCCTTTAGTAGCCTGGTTATCAATCTTTGGACTGTTTCGCGGATAGCGACTCATCTTTATTTCACCCTCAATAATACTTTGTCCAGCTTCTCATCCATCCGGCCTATCTGTTCCCGAACCAGCCTCATATCCTTCTCAAATCCCTTCATACACTCTTGATATTGCTTCACATCCACCTTCTTTGCCACCTCCGCATATATATGCTTATGGGCATCAGTGGTACACCGCTCGTCGTACTTAATATGTTCTTCGACGGTTGTATTAAGCGTCCCCCAGGCAACGGCCATCCCTACAACTGATATTAAAACTGCTATTGTCAACGCTGTAAGCCTGAAACTTCCGTTTGTTGGTTGTGCCATGTGTGGTCATGCCTCATCCTTCAAAGTAGTGTAAATATCCTATATTAACATATTAGCTATATTAACATTGCCTATTTTTCCCATCTTGTCAAATTAACCAAAATAATTAAATTACCCAGAAATCACCGCGCGCTACCCCCTCTGACATATAGCGCGCGGTGATAACTAAACATGGTTGACTAACCAGATATGTATAAACATCTTACAGGTATAAACTTACAGATATGACCGACCGTGTATAAAAAAATGGCAAGACCTAAGCCCTGCCATAATCTTCTCTAAATTACTGTGAATAAAAAATTTAACTCATGTTAGATATTGAATACAACAAGCCCGCATAGCCTATGCTGTAAAGTAACCTGAAAGCCACATGCTGTTATAATCTTACGCTTGACCTCTGCGAGCCTCCAGTCAGATAGCAGACCGCGCTTTCGACCCTCAATCTCATACGCACACCTGCGATATATCACATACTGCTCGTCAGGGGTCAATTGCGGTCCCATCGGGAGGCCACCCTCTTCATATCCATCCAACATGCTGTCAGGAAAGAAGTTATTGATCTTACGGATAGTAGTTTCTTTGACCGGGCCCAGAACTTCGCCAGAGCCAATACTACCCCCACCAAACTGCACATACCTATAAGCGCCAAAGGTAGTCTTAATTCTATCGCCCGGAGCATGAGCCTTATCCCAGTCCAAAGACCTCTGCAACTCTTTCGGGGTTAGGGAGATTAGGTCGCCATCAGAAGGATGGTCCGTTGACTCACAACTGTCAAACATATCCACCATCTCAGATTCTAACTTGCCGGCTATGAAAGATGTTAGCCTCGCAGAGCCAGCTTCATGCCCCCATGAATTCCACCAGGGATGGGTAGCGGTCTTGGATGAATAGCCAACCTTAGTAAAATGGTCCACCCCAGCTAAGTTCCCAAATACCGCGTCACTGATAGCCTTCTTATTCTCCGGGAGGGCCATGATACCGTTCATAATGCGGGTCAACTGGTCACTTGAACTCTCGACAAAAGGGACGTAGTAATACCTCAACACCAGCAGCGTCAATGTCAGGCTTAGTTCGAGAACCGATAAGCACCAATGCCTGCTCTCGACTTACAGCCATTACCGCATCACGCTCCAAAATCTTCTCTCCATCGTGTATCACATACTCAAAGGCACTCTTCTTAACTTCTGTTCCCATAATAACTTCCCTTTCAAAATAAGTACTAAAGTGAATTTAATAATCCAACATCTCTTCATTTGTCATAACTCAATATACCATGCCTCTCAATATAATCAGAAGGCAAACCGTCTAAAAACTTATCTGCCAAAGATAACACGTTTTTAATAGGACCACTCCAGTCACCATCAACCTCCTCTATCATAGCCATACAATACATCAATAAGGCCGCAAATATCACCGCAATATCATGCCGACATATCCCTATCGTCATCCTACCGTCAACCTTTTGACTCAAAGCCCTACTGTCAGAATCCTTCATCATATCGTGCATTATCTCAGCAGCTAACTCCATACCATGAGCCATATCTCTCGTTAATTGCAGCTTCTCGCTTTCCATAATATTAACACCTCTTTAATTCAATACTTTAATTCAATACCCATATCTACACCGAGTTCTATCTCATATTATACTAATGAGGTATATTAATCAACTGGCTCAATTGTAAATCAAAGACTAAGTAAAATACTTCTGTTCGCATTGCCCCAGTATAGCCGTAGTTAGTCATGAGTTAGGCCAGCTTCCAGATAAATGGAACTCGTACCGCTGGTTTCTTCCGAGGGGTTGAACATAGAATTTTTAGAGAATCCACCCAGTATGTAACAATTCTCAAGGATTAACTCTTTTTTGATTAGAACCTGCATCTTACATCTTTCTAAAAAAAGCGCGAACTCATGTAGACTGTAAAATGCACACAAGCCCACGCTGTTAATTAAATATACTACACACATCCCATATTGCAAATTTATTATTAAAAAAATAAAACAAACCGGAGTGTACAAAAAGTCCGCTTTTCATAACTCGCCTATAAAACTAGACTTATATATCCAAACCGGACCGAAAAGATAGTCCGCTTTTCTAATAGAGAAATTAGAGGCTAAGTAACACGTATATGCGGCAGGGGGGGAGGGGGGATTGCACCGGGGGGCACGAACAAAAAACGCAGGGGCACGGGGGTGCGATTAGAACGCCTGCGTTGTTGGTTCACGGGTGCGAGAATGGTTCCTGGGTGCGATTAGAACACGTTCTTTCAACTATAGACCACCAGAACACCAACAACACTACCAGAACCCTGCTAAACAATAGACTTATGAACGATATTCCTGGATAGTTGATATGACAATACATTGATTGCTTGCCAGCTATAGCCCATTGATTGCTGTTACTCGTCCCGATCTACTGCCTCTGGTCAAGTAGTAACTATCACTCTTTACCTATCCATCAAGACATATACTTATATCGTTGTACCCCTAAAGTAGTAGGCCTATAGTCTTATACCTATCGAGTGTGTCATCTTAACATGGAACACTATGTGTCAATGTGTGTCACTCACTCACTCACTCACTCACTCACTTAATAAATAACTCTGATCAGATTGAATAGAATAAAACTATATCTCAGACAATACAGTATAGAACGTATATACCTTCTTACTCTTAAGAGAATATAAGATAATATAATATTAAGAGCAAATAGCATACCATTTTACATATTGTAATAGATAAGACTGATTAGCTGCATTCTATTGTTATCTCAAGATTATTGAATTAAATGAAGATTTATCAAATAGATGTAATTGATTGATATAGATACGGTTATCTCTGTTTATTAATAGATGAGATAATTATCTTTTCAAGTATCGTTTGCTTCTTGGCCGATACGGGTTATACTGTTAGTGGAAACAAGGTTATTTGCTCAAACGAAGGGACATATATTATGATTTATTGTTATGATGACAACGACTACAACTGGCGCAAACAGATATGGGATTATGCTAGTTGTCATATTGACAGTTGTTTTTGGGTAGTATTGATTGAACAGAGCAACCACTAATCGAAAGGAAATTACAATGGAACGCATCGAAAACACTGAACAAATAGACTTTAATTTGGCAATTGAAGAACTGGGCGGGAATAGATACCGCGTTGTGATGCCGGACGAGAAAACACTGGAAGTCAGCCCGATGCCTAAAAAGGGTTTTGCTATACGTTGGCCGGTCAACCCTCATTTTACAGGTGCTGCCAGTATCCGCTGTATTTTGCAGGCCGATGATAACTTCAAGAACGCTGTTTTTGTGTAGTAAGGTTTAATCAATGCTCTCTAACATCCTAACAACAATCGCAGCGGTGGCCATTGTAGGCTATTGCTATTGGTATAGCGAAACACAGATTGGGGACTAAAAACATGGAATCCTATTGCATAGTATGGAACGGGAAGCGAAGTAAAGCGGTTAAATTATGGAAAGCTTGCGAAATAGCGGACCACTTCAAAGATCGTGGGGCTACGTTATTATATATCAGACGGCTAAAAGACTGTAAGTCTTTGAAAATATATAACACTATAGACTTAATGTATGGACATATTATTTAACATCTTACCTAAAGGGAAAAACAATGAATTTACCAAGTTTTGAAGGTTACGGGAATTATAGTGATGAATTAGGCAATATCCGGGCTTTGAAGTTTAGTATGGCTGGAGTTGACGTGTATTACAGCTATAAAACGCCGGTGGCGTTCCGTCAAAATGGCTTGTTAGTTATTCGAGAGAATGATTGGGGACCGACAACCGAGAAACACCTAAACGCCATAGACAGTGGCGATAAAAAGAACCGCTTGCCCGGCGATGTCTTTGAATCTGCCTTATCTCTAGTTATGGCGGGGCTATAACATGAAAATCCTAGCCTACATCCTAGCCTATGGCATTTGGGGCACAATCTTTATAGCTGGAATAGTTTATCAATTACACAAAGAAAAGAGGTGATAGCCTACCCCTTGGATCGTAACCGGGATCGAATCCGGCAAGGGGTTTTTGTAACGAATAACCACTAATGAAAGGATTAAGACAATGGAAAAACAATTCTCAGTAAAGGCGTGCCGATGGTTTGACAAGTATTGGGGTAATACCTATCACTCTGTAAGGTGTACTAGACACTCAGACGGCGCAGAGGTAGCCCACGAGTTGACCTATGGATACGATGAGCATTATCGCCAGACAGCTATTGAGATAATGCAAAAAGCTGGCTGGCTGCCTAGTGACTACAATGACAGAACCTCTCACAATATACTATGGGAAGTCTCAGACGGTAAAAAAAGAGACTGTAAAGCCAATGGCAAACTATAAGGAGCAATTACAATGGAACATATGAGAACAAAAGCAAAAGAAGTACGGCGTGCAATAGGTGAAGTCGTGCTTAATATGATTGAGCATGAACCGGACTCACTCCTGGTCAAGCATTGTATCCAACTGGATACTAAAGTCTGGCTTATGATTATGGGCGCGATAACTACTGAGATCGAGCGAATTATAAGTCGGGACGGGATGACAGCAGAGGCAAAGATTGCCAATATCAATGCTTTCTACGAAGCTGCCGAGTTCATCCATGATTCGGTACTGGGGGTGGAAATTGAATAAAACAGCAATATACATGCGGGTTAGTACGGGCCATCAGAGTACAGCCAGTCAGCGACCAGACATAGAACGTTGGTTAGAGCTATCACATATACACCCAGAAGACCAGATTTGGCTTGAGGATACCGCCTCCGGGCGTTCGCGTACAGGTAGGCCACAATACTACGATTTAGAACGATTAGTCTCAGGAGGCAATATAGAGCGTGTGGTGGTCTGGCGTGTTGATCGGTTGGGCAGGTCAATGATTGAGGCTTGCAAGTTCTTCCAGTTGTGCAAGGATAACCAGGTCAACATCATATCCGTATCTGAGGGCATAGATAACTCAACAGAGCTGGGCGAGCTGATAACTAACATTATGGCCTCATTCGCTCAATATGAGGCTGATATGAGGGCCGAGAGGATTCGGGCCGGTATCTCTGCTGCCCGGCGATCTAACTGCCCAGAGTGTAAGGCTAAGTGTAAGCCTACCCCCGACCCCAGGCAGAAGCATCCTAAAGAGTTCCATTATAAGTGCAAGACATGCCAGCATGAGTGGACTGGTAAGAAGTGGGGCGGCTCTCGTAAGGGCCGGAGGACTAAGCTGACCGATGCCCATGTTAAGGCTATCAATAGTCTGGCCATGAATGGTATGAAGGCTCCGACCATAGCTAAGACCCAGAGCATCAGCATATCCACAGTCTATCGAGCCTTACGTATGCTTGGTCATTTACCAGAGGTGAGTCGGGCCATATAATCTACAGCCATCTCGTAGTCGTGCTGGGTGTCTATGTTAATTGAATCGCCCTGCTGCTGGACAACACAACGGCGATCTGTGCCCCAGAAGGCGTGCGGGTCGTCGCTTGTGTTTGCTTCCATCAACACCTCTGTCTTAACTACTGCTGCTGCTCCATCTACGTAGTAGTACTTAGGTAGTTCCTGCCTGCGATATACCTGGTTATAGATTAGCTTGTGAATCTGGTCGTCCTTGTTCTTAGTGTGCATGAAGAATGGATGCTGCTCAGATACCTCTGTAACAGTCTGGACTGAATCACAACCAGTCTCTTTGATCTTATCAATACACGCCTTGAGTATGCCCGGCTTGCGTACTACATTCGGGTACAGTAGGGCCACATATTCGTATGAGTCGGGCTTGAGCCTTTCTACGGCATGTCTCAACACCATGTCAATTGAGGTATCGTCTTGGCATAGACATTCGGGTCTGGCTATAGTTTTCAGTCCATATGTTGCGATTGAGTTATCATATTTAGCCCATAATGTAATATTCGTTGTTAATGCCACATCGCATCCAGTTCGTGACCCATACAACACGGTATGGGCAACTAGTGATAAGCCACCAATCTTCATCATATTCTTATTCTCCAGCCCCTTGCTACCTGCTCTTGCTGGTATTATTACTACTGTATCCATGTTCTTAATCTCCCAAATTAAATCCATGCTGTCTGCGGTGTTCCTTATCTTTATCACTGAACCCCTTGAAGTTGGGGCCGTACAATTCAGCTATCTGTTCTTGAGTCATATATGGCTTAACCTTCTTATTGACTGTTTGAATCATGCCGTCATGCGTCTGTATTATCGCGTCATTAACACACCATTGGTCTAAACTAGGAACATTAGTTGGCCACGCAAGGTTTATTAAAAAATTGTTGCAATCCCCGCTATCACACAATGCGCCAAGATACGCTTCTTCGCTTACGAACGCTGCCCTAATAAGACCAAGTACCTGTTCGTATAGTTGTGTACCCGGATATGGTGTCGCATACATCAGTGAGGTCAGTGGTATCTGATTATCTATGCAGAAGTTTTGAGTCTCCATTAGAGTGTCTGGATTCTCACCTGGGTATCCGAAGATGAACGAGGTCGGGCATAGCATACCTGCCTCTCTTGTGTCCTTGATGGCTTGTGCAGCCTGTGCTGCTGTCTGTTTCTTGCCCATTAACTTGAGCATCTTATTACTACCTGACTCAATGCCATAGCTCACTGATACACATCCCGATGCTTTCATCTCTTTGAGCATATCGAGGTCGCAGATACCCACCCGGCCAGTGCATGACCATTTGAGGTCAGAAAAATGCACTCTTATTATCGAACATATATCATAGACCCTTTGCTTGTTTATAACAAAGCAGTCGTCCTGAAAGGAAACAAAGTCTATTAGATAGTTTTTTCTAAGGCGGGAAATCTCGCATCCCACAGTAGATGCAGATTTACTCACCCACTTAGTCCCACTCAGTCTATAGCAAAACCTGCAATCGTAAGGACATCCTTTGGACGTTATCATATCCATATCCCTGCCAAAACCAACAACGGGATTAGACAAGTACACCTTCATCGGAAATAGATAGTATGGTGTGTATGCAGGATGGTCAAAGTTGAATTCCTCTGGGGGTGATATATCTATCCCAAACACTTCCCGAAGAATCTTATCTTCACCTTCACCAGTAATTAGAAAGTCATGCGGTATATTCCTCTCCACGATCTTTGTACACGCAGTAGCAAGTCCGCCACCCAGTACAATCTTAGCATCAGGCAGTGCATTCTTAATCAGCGGGACCATTCTCTTCTGCCATGTGTACGTAGTTACCATACCACCGATACCGATATACTTCGGTGACTGCTTCTTTAGTTCTTCAATCACCATATCATCAGGCATACGCAGAGCGTTAGCATCTATCACACCAACATCTATATGAGCGTCTATTAATACAGCAGCTATGCTTCCCAGTCCATGTGGAAAGTTACGCGGTTTATCTTGCAATCTCACAGGAGGGTTTATTAGTGTTATGTCTTTACAGGTCATTTTTAGCCTCATCTTTCTTGTCTTGCTCTTCAAGCCAGTCGCATATAGACATAATAGAAGTTTCACCTATCCCTCTTATCGACCATACCTTCCCGGTCAATACCATTTGTCGCAATTGATCCACATCCAGTACTCCGTCTTTTATGAGTCCTGCTTGCTTGAGGTGTTTATCAATATGATGGCCTATATTCTTACCGCAAAGCTTACTCTGTTTGAAATATTTCAAACGGTCCATCTTCTTAATCTCCACAAAAGTGTTTGATATTTTTACCATCCATTAGACCTCTTTTAATTATCTCCTGGATACGGGTTCGGGCAGCGGCTATCTTCAGGTCGCCCATCTCGATTAGTAACCTCTCGGTTGTAGCTAATGCCTTACGTGCAGCTACAGCGACCTCTTGAGTAGCGGCAAGCTCTGTCTGTAATTTACCCACTGTCTCTTCATGCTTCTTGTGTGACTTAATCAAGTCAGAGTGCTTCTTCTCTTGTCTTTCCAATGCCCCGATCAACGCTTCTCTTGTTTTGTATTGTGGTTTCATATCTATCTCCTTACAAAGTTTTATTCTTTAGGCCGTCACGCATTTCACTGATTATCTCATACATCTTCTCCGCTGAGTTCTGGATGTTTGATATATATCGCAAGTCACGACTGAATCGATGTTCCTTAATCTTATGCTTATCCCATTTATCTTCATGTCGCTTGCATATAGTATCTTCCCACCGCTTGATAAACTCTGCGATACCAGAAAAGCTCTCAATACGGGGAGCAAGGTGCATAAGCTCGTCCAGCGTCTTCTTCTCCTTAATAATGATTGCCCTGGCTTTATTCCATAAGACCTCATCCTCAAACTTCCCTTCCAGCATTGTGTAAGCGTTCAAAATCTTCTTATGAGATATGATGAATCTATCCAATTCACCCAGATATTTATCTATATGCTCAAATACATCATTCATGTCCATCTTCTGTTCCACTAAGTCCGGGAACGATAGCTCTCCACTGTTGCGGTATGTCTCAATAGCTTTATCCAAATCCATCTCTTCACAGTGGGCCTTCTTAACACTCTTGGGATGGGAACAATCGACGACAGTACCATCGAAGTTTCTCCACATCATTTCGAACTGCTTCAGGTAACTCACCATCTGCTCATCAGAATACACAGGGTCACCCTCTTTATTCTTACACACTCTCAGCATCCGATGTTGTGGTGATGTCATTAGCCTTGACGGTTCTTTCCACTTGTGATGCTCATATACAGCCTCAGCGTAATACTTCTCATCTGGGAACGATAGGTCGTTACCAATCATAATGATCTTCTCTGCACCCAGCCACGCAGCAACCTGGAAGCTCAGGTGTGCTACCGTAGAACAGCCACCGATATAATCATCTCTCTTTAGCCCGCACAACTCATTGAGCCATCCATCAGAGAAGAAGCACAACTTACCACCCATCTTCTGGATATTCTTAATGACCACTGGATTAACCTTCGGGTCCATCAGGAATACCGTACCTTCACACTGCTCCAGCGTTACATCATCGAGAAACCGTCCTGATATTTCATGGTAATCCAGTGCAGTAACGTATGCGGGCTTAATACCATGAGCTAGTAGCGGCTTCAACATAGTTAAGCATGTCACGAATGGCGGCAACTCGCTGAGTTGATTCAGTCCGGGCAGAACATCGTCAACACTTGGGCCTGCCGCCACCGTGACAAGCGTGGCACTCTTTTCTTTTACGCAATCTTTTAGATTCTCAATCGTTGGGTTATGGAGGTAGAAGTAGCTGTTACCCAAGATATTATCCGCTGTTACCTTGCTATTGGTCATCTGGGTGAGCATGAGAGTCTTCTGTGCATCTGCATAGTCCATGACAACGCGGGCAGCAGCAGACCAGAACGCATTGTCATAGTTCCATACAGGTTTGACTATCTTAACACCACGACTCAATCTATCCACACTCAACTGCAACCGGATAACTATCTCACTTGGCTTCTCCGTATCAATCAGGATGATCTTATTCATTAAGATGGCCATTGATATATCTATCCGTCCCAGTGCGTATTTCAGAATAGACGGGGACTTCTCCAGTAGGATGATTACCTCGTCGTCCGATGTCTTATCAATCAGCTTCTCAAGGAATACGCCGTCTGAGATACCTGGTAAGATATAAACCCAAGGGTCGTCGTTCACTACATCCATCACATCGGGGTAGATTGTACCGGATGGAAGTTTCTTACGCTTTTTTGCATTAAGCAACTTCTCGCGGATGTCTTCACCTATCACATCCCAGTTAGATTGTAGAATCTTTGTTCGTCGCTCGCGCTTTGGGTTACTCATCTTTTGCCCTCTACGTAAATGTGCTTAATCTTTCTTTTCGATCTAAAACAATTACGAAACACCAGCTCTTTCCATAATGTTTCCATTATTTCTCCAAATACATATCCTTGGCTCTCATATATCAAACACAACGCATGAAGCTCCTTTCTTTCTTTTCGCAACTTAAACCACGTTACAAAGGGGATGATGCTCTCCTCAACAACCACAGTCGGCCATATAACTTGCTCATTCATAACTTCTCCACTGTTATCTCTATTCTTGCATACATTATCCATTGATAAGGTCAATCGAATGTTGGAGATGTATTCCTATACTGGCATACACCTCTTTATTTTGGGCAGATTCAAAGACGTATTTAGTTTGCAGAACCTTCAGGTCGGAGATTAGGTCTTTTACTTTGGCAGCATCGCCCTTATTCAGCTCAGTCTGGACCCTCTCGGCCTCAGCTACCCTTGCCTTGCGTTCAGCTTCCTCTTTAGCTTTTAACTCAGCTTCTACTTTCTCTCTGGCTTCACGCGCTATCTTTAATGCGGCTTCATTGGCCTCATGCACCTTGCGTTCTTTTTCTTCACGTATCTTACATTTAGCAGCATCAGCCTTAACCCTTTCAGCCTCTTCAATCTTGGCTACGTGGTCTTTTTCTTCTGCCTCTTTTTTCAATCGTTCGTTTTCTTCCCTGATACGCTTTTGTTCTTGGGCTTCGGCCTTTTCTTTGGCTACCCTCTCGGCTTCCGCCACTCGCTCTGCCTCTAGCATGTCATTGTGTTCTTTTTTCTTGGTGTTATAGTAGGCTAACCAAACATCATTTTCCATGCCGGATAAGTTAAGGTCGTGAGCATTTTCTATATACGGCAACAACTTATCGGCTCGCTCGGTCTGCAATGCGGCTACTCGTTTTTGCTCCTGTATTACAAAGTGATCTTCGATATCCTTGAGCTTATTCTCTTTGTCAACTACCGCCCATTTCAAAATATTACTCACACCGTCTATTGCTTTACCGGCCCGTAAGTATTCCTCTTTTTGTGTCTTCCGGGCCTTCTCAGTAGCAATCCGAATCTTGCTAATATCAAGTCTTAGCCGTTTAGCTTTGACTATTACCACTGGCGTAATCTCTTTTTCAGACTCCGTTATCACCTCGTTAAAAACACTTTCAAGCTCCGTAAGCATTACAGCCATTGGTTCAAACGTGGCTTTAATTTGCTCGGCCTTTGAAGACTCGATCGTCTGTAATTCCGGTGAATCCAATTTGATAATCTCGTTACTCATAATTCAATCCTTTCAATAGTTATTTCAATTCTTGGTCTGTCACTATACTTCTTCTGTATCACACCATCACAGATAATCCGGTCGTCAGACCAGAAGATACCGTTCAGTGCGTCACATACAAACTTCTCCACGTTATCGCGGTCTGGGTTCTTATCATGCCACATCGGGGCATTTGGTTTCAACTCGTCACTATGCTTGCCAGTACGAAAATGGCTCCGTGGCCGGGGAAAAAACAGCAAAAGGTCAACTCTAAGTGGCCCCGACCACGGAACTGAGGGCTTATACTCCATACATTTAGCAAGAAAATCCTGCTTATCACCCTTGCTTGGGTCATACTGACCGACAAAATCACCCCTGCGGAACGTCCGATGTCGCTTTAACGATTGCGGGCTACCGGGTACGGTGAAGGTGATGATGTCTTTAGTCATCTTTCACTCCCGCCAATTCCTCGGCAGTCATATTCTCGTCTTCACCCTTGTCAGGTGTGTCATCTTGGTTAGCCTGATCGAACAAAGGCTCTTCCCTACCCAGGGCCACAATCTGCTCCATCAGAAACTCCACAGCAGCCTCGTATTCTTGCTTGGCTGTTTTGTATTGGTCATGCTTCGTCTTCATAAGCAACTGCTTCTGGTGGACACCCTGCTGTAACTCCACTATCGTGTTGAAAGCAGTGGCCCGAATATCCAAATCTTCATACACTCCAGCTTCAACTTCCACAGATACCACAACTTTTTCTACTTCTTTTTTCTTCTTAGCCATCATTGTCTCCTTAAAAAGGTACATCGTCATTTGGTTCTTGTTTCGGTGAAGGATATTTAGGTATCTTCATCCCTGCCACCTCTGTCTTGGTCTGTTCTGAAAAGTCCTCTGTCTTACCTATATTAACATCGCCACCACTCTCTTCTTCCCAGCACCGATTGTTTATCCATGTTACCAACTGTTTCCATTCTGGTATAAAAGTTGCCCTCGGTGTATTATCTCTAATTGATATTTGCTGTTCAAGAGAAGGTATTAGGAGTGGTAATACTTCTTTCCAATCCTTATGTTTCTTCTTAAAGTTATAGAATTCTGTATTCAATCCTCTCTTTTTGGCAGGGTATTTCTTACGAAAAGTGTCAAAGAGTTCTTTATATTTATCTTCCTTTAACTCTTCCTCTTTCTTTTCCTCTTTCTCTTTCTGTGTGTTATTCTGTTGCACGCTGTTGCTATCCTGTTGCGCAACTGTTGTGGTATTCCACTCCCTCTCTTCCTTCTGTTTAGCCCTATAGTTCCTGTAATACTCTGCCCTACTTTCGTGCTTATCCCTGTATTTGTCACGGTTTAGGATAATCCATCCCCCGTCAATCTCCTTGATTCTTCGACCTTCGTGATCTTTTGTACGGCTATATTCGTCTGGTGATGTCAGCACTTTGATAGCATCTTTACACTCTGGAATAGTTACCCCTGCCAACCTTGCCATTCCAGGTATTGACCCCTCAACCGTTCCATCCATTTCGCTCATTGCTAACATAGTAATCCACAATATTCGAGTTGCATTATCTTCCTGCCATATCGTACTGGTAATAAGGCTCTTATACAGCTTAGTGTAACCACTCATCTAACTACCTCGGTAATTAAAAAAATAGCCCCAACAGTGCTAACCAAGGCAATAAAGACTTGTCCGTCAGGGCTATTATTTGTTGAAATCATATATCACCTTAGTTAGCTACTTAAACACTACTCCACGGTTCCGGGTTTGTCAAGTTTAGTTTCATAAAAAACACAGTCCGGATAGGAGCAAAGGAGATTTTCAACCATCGTTGCCGACTGAAACATCCCGATACTCCTTGCTACACCCGCTAACCTATGTGCCTCTGGGCATTTACATAAGCCACGCACCTGCTGAGGGTTTGATTCCTCGTAAATACACTTAATATGAGCCATTACTTGTCTCCTATTTATACGGACGGTGGTTGTATAATGGGCAATCTTTAGAGGTGCATTCTCGTATCTGCTTAACCGGATTCTCCCACCCAAAACACTCTCTACACATTGCCTTGATAGCCGCCCGCTTAGAGCGTGTTGTACAAGCCGTCTTAAAACATATCTTTTCAGCATTCGGAAGTTGAGCGTGCTTCTTTTTCTGGACTTCACTCATTTCCCTGACTTTATTGATTGGCATGACACTTGTCCTTTCTCTGTAGTGGCTTGTTTTGCACACTTTTTGACTGAAAAGGTGCAGAAACAGAGGCTTTTATAATTTAATGGTACTTTGACACCCTCTACAAATACCACCCCTTAAACAGGGGGTCAAGAGGTCTTTTTGACCACCGAAAGTTTCTTGTCTATCTCCATATATTCCTGCTGAATCGGGACCGGGGCAACCTTCACAACACAAGCCCGGAAATAGTCGCATGGCTCATCATCCAGTAATACACACCGGCCCGCCCCGGCTTTCGGTGGATTCCACTCTATCACCTCATGGAGATAACAGCCATTATGATTGCCCCAGTTGGCACAATGCGACTTAGCGTAACTAAACAACGTCTTACTCATATTAAACTCCATCTGATATTACGGTCGCTTAGATGCGACTAATATTCTACTCATGTTAAACTCCTTGTCATCCTCTCGTATTCCGCTATCCGGTCATTAAATAGCTCTGTCTGACTGGATGGACCAACCGCCTTCGCTCGGACCAGCACTTCTTTCGCCTTCCGAGGTCCATAATACAAAGCTGTCTCTGCCTTAATCAATTGCTTTATGCCCCACTTTTTATCGCGACATAAAGACTTGGCCAGTTTCGCTTCTGTACGCTCTCTATCTGCATCTCTACGCTCTTTACTTGGCATTTATTATTCCTTTCATGCGTCCAAGAACCTCATGTTATTGCCTTCAAATCGTAGCTTAATGTCTCCAGTTGGTCCGTTCCTTTGCTTGGCAACTATAAGTGTAGCCATACCATCATGTTGTGCCTTATCCTTCTTATAGTAATCGTCACGGAGAAGGAGCATGATAGTGTCACTATCCTGTTCAAGCGAACCAGACTCTCTCAGATCGGACATAGCAGGCCGGTTATTAGTACGATCATCAGCAGACCGATTAAGCTGACATACCACAACGATAGGAATATCAAGCTCCCTTGCCAATAACTTAACTAACCGGGAACATTCGCCCACCGCTTCGTATCTCTTGCCCTTACCCTTAATCTCCATCAATTGCAGATAATCTATCACAACCAGCTTGATATCGTGTTTACGCTTCAATATCCGGCATTGACTCCTTAACCCATACGGGGTCAACTTCGGGCAATCACAGATAAGTAGCGGTAGCATAGACTCTTGTGCCGCAACATATTCCATCATAGTTATTCCAACGTCACCCAGGTACGCCTTCTGCATCTGATAATAGCCAAGCTCACTGGATGCGGCTAAGTGCCTCTCAATCAGAGCGTCAGCAGACATCTCAAGTGAAAAGACCGCTACCGCCCCCCCAGCGGCAGCGACATTAGTGGCGATGTTGATAGCAAGAATAGACTTGCCCATCGAAGGGCGGCCAGCGACAACAATCATTTCACCAGCGTGTAGCCCTCCCACCACATCATCGACATCTCTGAATCCAGTAGCCATTCCTTCAGCACCATGTATGGCTCGCCGTTTAACACTTTCAACTACTCTGGGCATAATTACAGAGATATGTTCCGGTTTAACTATCTGCTTCTGTTCACTCACCTTCATCAAGGCAGACTCAGCTTGATCGGCAATAACAGATAAGTCAGCAGCAGGATGATATGCAGCTTCAATCAATTGCCCTGCCATCTTAATATAAGACCGCAAGGTAGCCTTCTCTTTCACTATCTTAGCATAGTATGAACCATTAGCTGACGTAGGAACGCTTTCAGCTAATTCTATCAGATAATCAATGCCGCCAACGACCTTCAGAGATTCAGTCTTATTCAACTGGTCCCTTAATGTAACTAAATCTATCGGGAGGTTATCAGCTTGCAATGCGAACATTGCCTTAAATACAATCTGATTAACATTACAATAGAAGTCATCCATTGATATGAGACTAAATATATCAGACCGGACCTCATCGTCTTCATCCAGGATTATAGAACCCAGTACACACGTTTCTGCCTCCGGGTTTTGTGGGGGTAGTTTTTCCATTTTATTCACCTCTTAAAACTCTTCAAATCGACTCTATCCGACATTTCGTACCTGAACCCAACTCGAACAGGCTCAGGCAATCCGTTTATCCTCAAGTCTATGTATATTATCTCGCCTCTCTTTACCATTGGCAAAGCATGTCTAACTAACACTACCTCGTTAGGGTCGCTAAGTAATCTACCACCAGCCCACATAGCATCTGGATAGTTCATTTGCCAGTTTGATGCAATGCGGGCGGCTTTCTTAGCGTTGTTGCCAACAGATATACCCACCAGAAACACGAACAAGACAAGAATAGCAAAAGGTATCAGGTAGTTTGGTTTCATTTCTTATCCCCACAAAAAGGACAGGAAAGTTTTATTTTTCTGTAATAATTGTCACGATAACGAACATCTCTTTCGTCTGCCCAGAATCTTTCTTTGCAATCTAAGCAGACACAAAGAATAGTTTGATCCATATCATTAGTGATCAACTCAGGACGAGTTTTTGTAGGTAAGTTTCTGTAAAAGTTACGCAATTCTGTTTGGGCATCATCTTTTTGCGGCAGACCCTCAGTTTCGGCTTTAATTGATAAAAGATTCCTATCAAGTAGTTCTCTAGGAGGGATTCGGTTGCCTTCTTCAAGCTTGTTTATAGTTAGTATTTGAACTGTCATTTCGTTTCCTTTCTGCTATCCATTCACTGTTTCAGTATCCGCAAAACACCTTGTGGATATTTGAGTGACTACAAAACATGGTGGCGGGACTCGAACCCGCAATCTTCATCGTCAAGCAACGCACTAACGGGCTCTCAACCGGATGGTACTTGTTTCTTAGTAATGTTGTCACTATTCGTATGTAGCGTCTCGTCTGCCAATTCCGCCACACCATGTCCACGGCAAGCCGTAGCGATTAGGCTTCGCGTATCTTGCGAACAATATCCCTAGTAGCGGGCTTCTTCTGGTTAGCTTTCAATTCTGCAACAAATTCTGCTTTGGAATAACCAACCAAAACATCCACACCCTTATCAACCGACCCCACAACGTCAACCAACGCGGTTTTGTATCGCTTAGCAATAATGCCACCAAAGGCTGCGAGCAATGTTCCGGCAATACCCGTAAGAGTTCCCCACGGTGGAGGTATTGCTGGGCTAACAGCCGTAAGCGTAGCCCCTGCCGCTTGTATTTCGTCCCCGATATTAGCGTCACCGCCTGCCGCAATCTCAGCAATAGCCGCCTCTGCGTCCACTACAGCCTTGTCAATCTTCGCCTTAACATCTAACGCCTCCGACAGCTTTTCAGCCGCTACGGTCGACGTGGCCTCAATCTTCGCCGCGTCCGCTGGTGATAGTGCAGGGTCGTCAGCCGCTACCTGCAAATCTGTCAACGTCTGCTGCAACGTAGCAACATCATCGTCAACCAGTGCCGACTGATCTTTGGCCATGCCAAGAAATGCCACCAAACCGTCTAGCCTCTCTTGGCTTGTGCCGTTGCAACCAAGCAACAACACACCCGCCACAATAATAATCCATAGTTTCTTCATAACACGCTCCGATCTGCCGGTCTTCCCGGCTAAATATCAACTACTTCAATTATCTTACGATGAGTCGCTACAAGTTTATCTTGACTTACAATAACTTGGCCCCAAACAATAACTTTTGTCAATACGCTATTGGCTGGTTTATATTGTCGTGCGTCCTTTTTGCTCAAACTAGCATGGAGGCCATACTCACACATTTTAATTTCCGGCTCATATAAAACCTCTCCTGTTTGCACAAAATCGCCATTTCGCGTTTTTAGTTTATTGCCAATACGTTTGATATAATGAAACGCCTTGAAAGCATTCTGCTTAAGGATATTTATTTCACCGGAACCGTAACCGGAACCGTCACCGTCACCGTAACCGTAACCGTAACCGTAACCGTAACCGTCACCGTCACCGTAACCGTCACCGTAACCGTAACCGTAACCGGAACCGTAACCGTCACCGTCACCGTCACCGGAACCGTAACCGTAACCGTAAATGCTATTTAATCCCACAGCTCAGTCCTCCATACGGCAACAGCTTTATCTGTTGCCGACATAACAGAAGTAACTTTGTTTACTTCAATCTGCGGAATTTGCGGAGTTATGCGAGAGCCTTTTTGCGGACCATGTGCAGCTAACCCTAAAACGCCTTTAGTTGCTTGCGACCAATGCACCGCCATTTGTGCATCTTTCAATACGGCAATCTGTTTGTCTTCGTCATAACGAAGCAGTTCACCCATGAACACGCCTCGGCAATCCTTATCGGTTGTCACTACTACCATTTTCTTTTTCATTCTAGTCTCACTTTCTGCCGGTCTTTCCGGCTAATCTTTTTATTCGTCCACATACTCGAACTCTATCCTGTTCACAAGCAAATCGTCGGCTGCTCCATAATATTTTACTAAGAACTGCACAAACTTTAACGGCGTCCAATCAGGGAATCCCTCTTTAATAACATCCTTTTGTGTTATTACGTCCAATGGTTCAGCCCTAGTTGATACAATTCGTATCATGCCAAGCCGTTTAACTTTTTCTCCCTTCTGTAAACCCATTGCTTTTTCAACAGCGCAAACTACATCGCCGGGTTTTAAGAACCACCAGCCAAATCGACGAGTAACAGTTATCGTTCTCCCTCTGACCTGCTCAGTTGTCATCGCAAAACTCATGTTTCTTGGCATAGCATTCCTTTCGGCTAATCAATTACCTGTATTTCTTTGCCACAAAATGGGCAAAACACATATCCACATTCAGCTAACGGATTACCACTTAGCCAAAATTGCCAGTGGCCGCAGTCTGTGTGATAATGTTCATCGTCCTCTTTTTCCCATTCACATTTCTCTGGCATAATTTATCCTTTCAAAGTTACCCGCACCGCCACGTTAAATGTGTTCAATATATAACCCAAAACTATAAAGCTGAATAATCGACTATTAAGTTTTAGTTTAGACGGTACGGGTTATGTTAAGCTGTCTCTGACTCTTTAGCTTCATCTGGATTCACACAGATAACTGTCTTCTTCCAGTATTTACTTGCAGCGACTTCATACGCTTTCTTAATAACCTCTTTCCATTGTACGATGTATTCACCGCACAAGATGTCCTGACCTTCAATCAACTTCTTCTTCAGTTGTCTCTCGATAGCATCAAAACGCTTCTTGGCAGGTTGGGCATCATCTCTCTGCTTCAATAGTTCCTCAATCTCTTCATTATTAAACAGTTCAAGATTACCAGTAGCAATCAGGTCAGGTAAACACATATGGGCATATGCACACCTTGAACAATCTTCTGGTGAGTTGATCTTATCGGGTAGTGTACCATCCTCAACATGAACATTAACTCTCTCAGCTTTCTGGAATAAATCTTCACCGTAGTCATAATCCAAATCAAAGTAGACAGTCTTGATGTTATATAGATTCTGCTTATTCACGAAGATAATACAGCACTTCTCCACTTCCAGGCCAAGAGCATAAAGGAATAACTGTCCCCGATACTTCTTTGTCCACGGATAACGAACAAGGTCATCGTAGCCGTTGATAGAGTTGAATACATGGTCTGAGCATGTCTTAATGTCGCATACACAGGCCGTATCCCAACCATCCTCTTCGTTCTCCACCTGCATCAGGCCATCTATATGTCCGGTTATCTGATGAGTCTTCTGCATATTAGCGTCTATCTCACTCTGCGAACCAACGATACGCCATCTCGGAGATGCAGACCTACCCAACTCAGATAGTATCTTCTCGATAAGAGGCTCTACCTCCTTACCAGTCTCAAAGATACCCTGGAGATACGGGCCAGCAGGTTTAGCATTCTGCCATGCGGTACGCATATATACCAACCTACGCTCACATGGGTCATCCAGTTGACTTGCCCGGTTAGTATGACATGGCCATACCTTAGATTTAGTCTTTAAGTATTCAATAGCGTTCTCAGATATGTTCGGTAATTCCATTATGGTATTCCTTTATGTAAAAAGAAACGGCAGCAGCAGGCCGGAAAGGTCGGGTTATTTAAGAAGTGAACCCACCGCCACCGTTGTGTTTAATTGTTTCAAAGTGCGGCAGTAGGGGGAAAAACATGAAAAACCCTACCACCGCTGCAAATGGGAGAAAACTCTATTTGAACATCTCACCAGCGTTACCACCTGTAACCTTCAAGTGTGCTTCATGAGCCTCTTTAGTCTTCTTGTGGCAAATGTTCAAGGACATCCCAGACATACGAGTAGTAGTATCGAATGATACTTCAGTTCCATCCTTACCCGTAAACTTAGTCAGAGAAATCAGTTGTGTCTTCATAGCGGCCTTGTCACCATTGTTCATCTCAGTGAGCCAAGCTGTTATATCCTTACGCTTAGTAGCGTCACCAGACTTGTCAACAGGAGGCTTGTTCTGTGGACTGCCACCGCCACCACCATAAGATACACTGTGAATCAGGTTGGGTTTGCCACCATGTTTTGCTATGATCTCAGCAAGCTTATCGGTCTTAATGCCACGCAGACCAAGCATTTGCTTGATGCCGTTACCGATACAAATATGCCTGGCAGCAGCCCTTATATCGTTCTCATTGATGTCCTCTAACGCCCTCCAGCCATCCTTCTTAGTATAGCCAAGGAACCTATCCCTTGTGCCATAAACACCCTCACAGGGCAGGTTACGGCCCCACAGATAAGCGGTAGCAGAACAGATGTATGTGTACCACGGACCCTTACCGTCAGAGCCAGAGTTCTTCTTAATAGTCCAGTTATCAAAAGTGAATGGTAGATGCTTCAGGAATCTCTCTGCACCAGCAGAACTCAAACAGGCAGTACCATCATGGTCTATCCAATCCCCTTCGTGACAGATGTTTATGAAGGTAGCCATAATAGCGGCCTCTGCTCTTGCGGCATTCTTAGATGCACCTTCAAGTTGCGCAACAAACGCATCGTCAAAGACTTGTAAATTGTTTACCGCCCCACCCTTATCATTCTCAATCGGTACAATCGTACCATCATCTACACTAACATCATGGATTTCATCTTGCATAATAACGCCCTTTCCAGTTTGAGTAGTTTTTATTCTTTCCAACAGGGTAATTATGAACCATAGAATCAGGAAGTCAAATTAAAAATGATAAATTATTTTAGATTCTTGCGTAACTGCTCAACGTTTCCTTGAACAAGCTGGCTTCTCACCCTCAGTTTATTGTATTCAACTTGGGCCTTATCGAGCTGACCACTGCTCTCAAGAAGTTTGATATTTTTCATCGCACTTGACGCGTCTTCAGCGGTTACTCTCTTTAATTCTCTCAAGCTACGCATGTTTCCAATCGTTGGCTTCTTAATATTATATGTGGAGTAATTATTTAAGAATGCTTCAGCAAATAGCTTGCCGCCCAATTTGTGCATGTCATATATCTCTTGCTTATTAAGAATAATTGCAGGCTTGGTTAAACGGTCTGCCTTTTCTTCGGCAGGGAAACCTCTTTGCATCTCTGAAAACCATGTACGGTCGTCAATATGTTTTTTATTCCAGTTATCAACCATCCTAAGTGCGTCATAATCTTTTCCAGTCGGAATGGCCCTTGTAATGGATGGTGAGCAGAAAGACCTCATGAATACAGCTAAGTCAGAATCGCCAACTCTCTCTATGTCTTCACCTAGACAATCTGTAACAGGAGGTGGTACTGTTTCTGATGTTCCAGTCGAATAACCAATGCTCTGTGATAAATTTTCTAGAAATCCTTTTGTCTTGTCAGTACGCATATTCCTGACCTTTTTGTCAGTAGCCCTGAACGTAGCACTCCAAAGGTTAGGGATGGCCATTCGTGCCAAATCCTGGAGGAACTTGTCCCCATAGGTTTCAGTATCCATAACCGCTTTAACCAAATTGCCAATGCCCTTCATAAACGATTGGTCGTAAATAACACCTGTAGTTCTGGAAACCCACCCTTTCCACAAGTTATTCGTCTTCTTGTTAAAGTCCCTCAACTGATCTACGTCCATCTTAGACGTATCGTAATTAAGACGCTGGAAAAGTTCTTTTACTGCACTAGCGGTATTTACGGTTATCCCTAACGCAGTAGAATGTGGACCAAAGTTTTCGTAAGAATGCCACTGGCCAAATAAGCGAATGCTTCCGGGCGGCTTGATGGGCCTCATGGTATTTGCTTCCTTTCGTTTCCCCTGTCTGTAATCACGCGTTGGCGTTATTCTATCATCGTCCAAGAGGGATGCCGCTACAGCAAACATCATCAGACCTGTTACAACCTCGCCAAGATCGGTAACTGCCTCCTGTGCTGAATAATGTTTTTCATCTATAGCAGACCGCAATCCCTTTATACCCATCTTCGGTACGCCCAGCACTGTATTGCCAATTGCTAATTTAGTTAATTGGTATGGCGTTTTCAAGAACGGAACAATTAGCTGCGCAGGTTTCATGCCTAATATTCTGAAGTTTCGTGCCTTCATAAGCGATTGCTCAAAAGCATCTCCTTCAGCCTGGAAGGTGACTCTATACATATCGCCTTCTGCAATAGCTCTCTCCCATGAAACACTGTCCATGTCGTGCATCTGCTCTTGAACAAATTCCTTGAATGCCTTACCATCTAATGCCAGGTTTTTTTCTTGGGCAAACCTTGCGGCGGCCATAGCTACAACCGCATGTGAATAGGCTGTTTTAACAAACTGGTCGCCTACAGCAGATGGCCTCATTCCGACACCCCTGACAATCTTACCACCAACACGACCAGTTGCTTTGCCAATCCTGCCGCCAAGAGGACCAAAAGCCGCACCCAACACCTTTCCTATGAACTTCCCGTTCATCGCAGGATTATTATACATATATACGTTTTTTGAGTTTTGAAGATTGCCTGTCATTAGTTCAAGAGCAGGCTGTCCATACATCGCCGTTAATTTAGCGAATTCGATTGACCTTGCCCATGTTTCTCTGCTGGTTATAGCTTGCCATAAAGCAGGCAATTCTTTCCATGTACTATTAGATACAGTAGTTTCCCCGTTCAGCTTTGCGATACCTATTCGTAAAGGAATCAACGCCGCCTTCGCAGCTAAGTCCGTAATTGCATAAGTACCAGAAAGAAGGTTTCTTAAAGGCGTTATAGGAGCAGACATAAGATTGCACCTTATTAGCTCCATGCCGGTATCCCAGTAGTTAGCGTCAGAATTCACTAACTCGATTTCTGTCATCATCTCGAACATAATACGAGGGTCATTCTTGATCTGTTCATTTAACGCCTCAAGACTTGTTAAATCAACGCCCCACTCTAAGAACTTTTTCCGTAACTCCATTATCTGATCGCGCTGACCGTTATTGATTTCTTTAATCTTATTGAGATGTTTTAACGCCTTACCGGGTAGTCCAGCGTCCTGTGCTTCCTTGGCAAGCTTCTTTTGCTTCGCTATTGATTCTCGGATACTGCGAGGGACGTACTTCATATACTGTAAGACTAGTTGGGCCTTTGAATCAAACTGTCTCATAAGGCCAGAACTCATTACAAGTATCTGGCCATGCAAAGTCTTTATTACCTCCCTGTTGCTATCCATCCTAAGACCTTCCATTACTACATCTTCGTCACCCTCTAGAAAGCCTTTATTGCCAATCTCCTCTGTTAGAATCTGCATCGCACCTTCTTCTTCCGGTGTCGAAGCAGCTTGTTCATTCGCTATCTTATTTAATAGGCGTTCACGCTCCGCAGGGTTAGCAAGTATTTCTTTTGCCTTCTTCCATATCTTCTGCTTTGTGGTCTTCGCAGTTCCACGCCTTATCTCAGTAACCGCTGCAATCATCTGGCGGGTAGCTTCTGTTTCTCCAGGATTCCTTATATCCTTCGCACCAACATCTTTTATATCGAGTTCGCCAGACTGCAACTTTTTTAATATCGGCATTGCCTGTTGTGCGGCTTCTTCAGCAGTCGCTGGCCCTTTAGGAGGCGTAGGTGCTTTCTTCCTCTTTTTCTTCCCTTTCTTCTGTGCTGGTTCGATTTGTAGGTCTTGCAAAAGCTGTTCGGCAATAGCAGATGTTTTTGGTTTCTTTGTTCCCTCTGTTGGTTGGGCGTTTGACTGCGTTTTATTAACATCTGCCCATATCTTATCAAGGTGCGGACTTATATTCTTACCCAGGTCTGCTATCATCTTTGCAGACCATTCGGCAAAACTGATCGCCTTCCCTTTAGCCGCTATCGCTAAACTCTCAAGGTGATATGCACCAATACGAAGTGCTTTTGCAAACCTTACAGGGTCTATACCTGCTGACAGAGTACTGCCACCCATAACATCTTTCTTGTCCTGCTGATATTGCTCGTCAGAGAATATCCTTTTAGACGCAGGCGTTGCCTTTCCAACATCACCCTTCTCTAACACCTGTCCAATCACTTCCCCGTCCTTCCCTATTATCTGCCCTTTGCTGTCAACCTTGGGAACATAAGCATCAGGCGGCCCCATCTGCTCCTGCTGCATCTGGGCAGGAAGTTCCGTGCTTGGGAACGGGGTATATTGCGGGCCAACTGTTTCTGTCTTTTGTAACAACTCCATTGCCGTAGGCGATGATGTTTGCCCCTTCTCCTGTGGAGCAACCCTAACGAAGTTATTCCCCTTCGGTTTATTGCTAACAGTTATCACTCTACCGCCAGAATCCTGAACAACATACAAGGGCTTACCCCCTTGGTCGGCCTGCTCTTGAGCCACATTAACCGCATCATTTATAGAACTATCAGCCACCTCTGTAGATAAAGACTTGAGTATTGCTATTTCGCCTTCTAACTCTAATAGCTTACCCACAGCAACATCTTCTTGCCCACCCATTGCCTCTGTTTGGATTTCCTCCGTTATCTGCTTCTCTCGGATTCTATGATATAGTTTAATGTCTTCCGGGCTGACCTCTCTCTCAAAAGCGTTTCTCTGGATTCTCTTGAGAATATTATGTTCTTTCCGCTGTCTTGTGCTGTCCTGCTTCTTCTGTAACCTCGTTCTCCCCGGTACAACAATAGGTTCAGGAGCCTTTGCAGGAGCAAGACCCTCTGCCATGTTCTTATCAATAGATTCATCTGACGCAGGAACAAAGTCTCCCCCCTCTTGCTTGTTCTTATCAATAGCTTCTCTAACTGCTGTCCGTGCCTCTTGTTCCTCTATTCCTAACTCATCTACCATCTTCTTAGTGAGGATGTCTTCTGTTGCCGTTTCCTGCGATTGTTGTAATAGATCAGCCTGCTCGTCCTGATACTCCATATCTTCTATGTATGGGAACTGAGATTTAGCATGATTAACCTGCATAGGAGAGGTTCCCACCCCTATTATCCCCTCTAAGAAACCACCGCCCAGCATGGCATTCATTATCTCGCTACGACCTTCTGCGTCGAACACTTTATAATTCCTATCAATCCACTTTATTGCGGCCCTTTCGATGACAGTCTGTGCGCCCTCTGTCCCTGAACCTATGAAGTATTGCTTTGCTCCCTCTTTGCCAGCAGTCAGGAGATAGCCATCTTTAACTAACTCCCTGACAACAGCTCCTTTTGCCTTCTTGCCGTACCCAGTACGGTTTAGGACTCGCATAACAGGAAGATAATCTAATATACCCGCTATGGTTCCAAAAGCTATAGCAGTCTTAGCCTCTTTCTTTCCTCTGAGTCCCCTGTCAGACATATCCCCATAAATGAAGCCTGTCTCTAAAGCACTTCCAACTAACATCCCCCCTATAGGACCACTTAATACACCAGCACCATAAAGAGCCGTCAGGATGGGGGTTTGTTTGCCTATAAAATTACCTGCTAAATGAACAAAGTCTTTGAAGCTTTTTACATCTTCAACCCTATTTATCGTAGTACCCCATTCACGACCACTGGCCATCTCCTTTAACTCCCGAGCTTGCCTCATAAAAGAGTCGGCCTTTTTCTGGTTTCCAGTTAAAGTATAGACAACCTCGTTGAGGCTTTTACCGGCAGCCCCAACAGTCATAATTCCTTGGCCTAAACTAGCAGCGTAATCACGTTTCACGCTACGGGCAGGGGGCCCAACATACTCGTCAACGAATCGGCCATGTTTCCCGGCCAACGCTTCTGGCGAATACAAACCCGGTTCCGGTACTGTAGGTTTCAACTCGTCAGGAATCTCAAATCCAGACGGTGCTGTGGATGGGTCAGCCGGTATATCCCACCCTAGCGATGCCGTGTCCAAATCAACAGGTTGAGGCGATGTAGGCTGAACTATCTCCCTCGGTGGATGTTCGCCCATTTGAACATCAGATACATCTAACCCAGGCTCAAACCCATCTGGCGGTTGAATTAGTTGATGATTCATCCGTTGCCGGTTATTCATGCTATTATAAGTGTCAACAGTTGCTTCCCGGTCCAATAAACTACGAGCGGTTACGCCTTGGTCATCTGGTGTTACTGTAGTCGTATCGTTGGTGCTGTCGAGCAGTTCTCTTGCCGTTACCATTTATTTCATCCTTTTAATATCTTCTGGGGTAATTGCTCCGGCGGCCACTCTTCTATTGAATGTCTTCCTGTCTGTAGGTGATAACGCCTGATATGATGCTTTCGTCTGCCATTTTTGGAGAGTCATAGTTACCCCTGTTTCAGAATCTCTCTGTACAGCAACCTTACCACTTGCAATAAGATGGGCATAGTCCGCAACCTTACGAGCAAGCTTGTCGCTTTTCATATCTTTCATTTCATCGTAGTCCCATTTTGGACTAACCGGAAGGTCATCCATTTGACGCAAAGCATCAAGGTCAGCTTTAGTTAGCTTTTCACCTTTGAATATATTTTTCACTTTACGGGCAACAGCAGACCTTAACCTTGTCATCTTAAAAGCCTCTAGGTAATCCTTATTAACCCATGCCGACGAGCCAGAATACGGAGAATCTTTCATCCCTACATAGGGCAATTCCAAGACCTTAAAGAGTTCTGGCTCATTACTTCTGGTAACTTCTGTGTAGTTAGGTGTCTCGCCCTCTGGAATATTACCTGCATCACTTTTCGTGGTAGTTTCAAGTACGTTAGAAACGCGTTTAAGGTTATCTGCTGAATTGTTAGCATAACCAATGATACTGTCCCGAACCTTCGGGAACAGCGTCTTATAGTTTTTTGCCGCTATCTTTTTCTGCTCGGCAGCCTTTAGCCTACTGGTGTAATTGCCTTGATAGGCCGGTGTTTCTACCGCCGTAGGAGTACCCATTGGGGCAACTGTAGGTTGTTGTGTCCCTATCGCACTGGGTATTAAATCGCCCAGCCCCATACCGAAACCGCCTAAGTCCGTGTCGTAAGGTGAAGGTGTAGGTGTCTGCGTTGGTGTAGCATTCGGCTGCTGTTGATTAGGAACATTAGCCCCATCATCTAAGATATTCCCCAAGAGCTCTACACCTAATCCAGTGTCTATAGCACCCGCTGCTTTAGCAATGTTAAATCGGTCAAGCCGCTGCTGCCGTAGCTGTTCTGCTGCATCTTGTTTCTTATCGTCCTCGTTTTTAGACACATTCAGATCGTAGTTCCGTTGGGCATTCTTCTGTTGCCACGCGTCCCTCGCAGCGACACGCTCTTCCTGCTTACGCAACTGGTCGTAATACTGCTGCCTCTGCTGTATCTGCTGATAACCCATCATGGCGTTACCGACACCTGTGGACATCATAGATAATCCCTGTAATGCTCTGCCTATATCTGCCATTGCTGGTATCTCCTTATAGCTGGCTCAACTGTTTCCAGTCTGCCACCTTCTCTTGTGATGGTAACATTGGCTGGTTTGCACCAAACATCGCCTGCATGAACTGCTGTAAGCCCATTACTCTTTCCATAGTTTTATCGGCACCAAAACGATTGTTAGTATATGCAGGTTGTTCCATCCCAATATTCTCAGGATGTGCCATTAAGTCTCTGTTAATTTTCGTTTCTCCAGGCGTGTCAGGGTTTATACGCCCGCCCTGGGCAAACCTTTGAACTGTCAACGGATTCTGACCAGTAGAGCCGCCAATTGGATTTGGGCTATATTGCGTATTTGGGAACGATGTAGCCAACTGAGGCTGTAACTGGGCAGCTAACGCATCGTATTGCTGACCGCTAACATCACCACCAAGCTGCCTAAACTCTTGCAACTGACGCAATGGGTCTAAGGCATCACCGAACATATCGTTAAGAATAGGCATCGCCTGTAGTTGACGGTTATAGTTAGCCTCAAAAGCCTGTGTCTCTCTATCCCTTCCAGCAGTCTGCATAGCTGACCTCTGAGCCTCTAACCCTTGGGCCATATCTCCCAACTGTCGAGTAATATATCGAGGTGTTTCCTCACCTGTAGCACTACCAGACATCAACGCCTGCTCCCTCATAAACGGGGATAGGTTGTTTTGGAAGTTCTGCATAGCCGGGTCGAATACCTGTGCCTGGAACTCCTGATTAACCACATTAGGGTCATATTGATATGTTGGCCCCTGATTTAAGACCCTACTGGCCATCTCACCGCCAATCGGCCCTTTAGCCTTTAATGCCCCTGCCGTCTGGTCTGCATTGAATAATGGCTGCTGGGATAGCGTATTTGGTAACGCATACTGTGACCCCGGATAAGAGGGTTGATACTGCTGTGGCTGATAGTTAGCTAGATTAGTACCAGAGTCACCATCCTTGCCTCTGCCGCCTCCGTGGTCGCCTCCAGCACCCACAGAACCCCCTACACGCCCTCCCTCAGCCTTTGGCTGTATAGCTATCTCTTTGTCGCCGCCGACCTGCTGTGGCCCCTTACCGGCTGCCATAGAAGCGGGGAGGTTCTTATTGGGAACAACCGTACCCTTAGATGCAGGGTCAAAGAACTCTGGCCCTGATTCGCCAATCATATTCATTCTACCAGCGTCAGATACGAACAACTCCGGTCCTATCTCACCTACCAGATTGATAACGTCAGTCTGAGGTCTGCCACCCTCTGCAAAAGTCAGAGATTCCGGCACATTCTTAGGTGTAACCTCTAACGCCATCATCATCATACGATTATATAACTCTTGCTCCATCGGATTAGCCGCTGGCTTAATCAGTCCAGTATTGACCGGAGGGGCAGGCATCTCTGGGTCGTCGCCACCGAACATCATCCCTGCGCCACCCATGACACTACCAAGGCCAGCAAGGCCCATGCCGACACCACCAAAATCAAATCCGGGTACTTCTTTGGGTAAAGCTGCATCATATCCCATAGACATATCTATAACTCCTTATGGGCCAACCGGAATAGCGGTCAACCCGACGTAGTACATGACTCCGCCTAACATAACTTGTAATTCGTGACTTTTACCATGCGAAAACTTTATCTCACCGTTATCTATATTGTCTGCAATAGTCCAAGTATCTGCTCGAACTTCATGTCTCGATCTCCCTTGGGATAAATCCTTATATAGATTAGATGATAGACCCTCAATTGAAGCCTGAAGATGTTGTAGATATGAGGTCAATATCCCCACATCATTCTTAACGTCTTCCAGCGTAGCTTCCTGACCTTTAACCTGCGAAGCAAGCACTGGTATCTTAGGCAACGATATTATCTGTGTGTGATTCATTAGTGAGTTGCTCCATCTTCGTATCTCATAGTAAACGACCTTACAGAGAACGTTTCACTCAATGTCGAATTAGAGAACTTGATCTTCAGGAATCTTGCCTGTTGATGGAAACCAACCGTGTACCAATCATAGCTGGATGTCAGAACCTTTGTCTCAATCTCTTGCCATGCACCGTCATCTGCCTTAATACTCACAGTGATACCATCACCTTTAGCTTCAAAGTCCAGACCGTTCCATGCGGTAATCTCTGCCCTCTCACTCTTCGGATTAGAGAATGCCTTGGAAATCCAATAGCCATCTATTGCTTTAGCTCCATCATTCTTAGCAGTTGTATCAAACTCATAAAACTCACCAGATGAGTTACCGAAGTGAACTGAATGCTGTAGGTTTGTTTCTGTCCCCTCAGTTACCAACCCAATTGCATAGTCAGACGCAGTTATATTAGTACTTGTACCAGCAGAGAAATCCCATATCGCCCATACCTTCTCATCCGGGTCAAACATGAATGCCTTATCTGGATAATTGCTACTGACAGGGACCATGATACCCACAAGATTAACGATACTCATATCCATCCAGAAACTTCGGCGATGGTATTGGCCTTCAGCGTATTCAATTCCATCAGTAGAATAGAACTCTGACTCAATGCCATCGCCAATTGGACTCATAGTTGTTCCAGAGCCAAACGCATATACATTCCTTCTGCCAACCCAATAGCAGTAGTCACCGATTACCTGCACCATCTTAGCGGCCAATAAAGCATCCTCTTGGAATACCGTGTTATATGAGAATATCGCAGACTCACCACCTAAGAATGACTGCCTTACAATAGCGTCTGTCTTGAATATGTAGTTGTTATCATCGGTTAATCGTACCGCATTGAGAATAGCACCAGAAGTATCGGCAACGTTTCTTGCAGTAGCAACGCCACCCTGCCATTCCATAGCGTCATTAGTTGCACTCCATCTGTCTTGCAGTAGCTTATCAACCGCACCAGTACCGGCAGTATCTTCGCTGCCACCCAGTAAATGTAGCTTCTCCTTATATCCACTTATCGCCTTACACTTATGGTAATCAGATGCAGATGTATCGTTGTATCCGCTACCAGCGTCGGCAGCACCAGCTACTAACATCCACTTCGGGTCAGTAATACCATTGTCTATATATCTGACGTAATGTTCTTGTTCATAGTTCGTTGTCACAAGATACGATTGCGTGGACGAGTTTATATTCGCAAGTACAGCATCAGATAATGTTGGAGATTTCTTAGTAGAGGTAGCACTGAGGTTTGTAGTTCCACCTGATTTTAATAGCTGTAGATAGTCAAAATATACAGACTTCCATCCTGCACCATCAAAATCAACCTCAAGTAGTAAAAGCCTGCTTGTTTGGCTATATGTGCTTGGTAACGTAGAGAAAGTCAGTACCGCATTATTCCATGTATTAGCTGGGTACGTAGAGTCAATAGGTACGTTTATAAAAGCACCATGCGCCGCACTATCTTCAGAATAAAGAGGCATACCATAAGCAGCCCCGCTATCGTTTGCTATCTTGAATCTGAAATCATCTGCCGAGACAACCCTGTTTGCATAGAACCAGAAAGATAACGTGTCTGCTCCACCCCATCCTGATGAGTTATAATATTTGAAGGCCGTGAATCCTTTTGATAGGGTACTTACAAGAAGACACGATGCCCCAGTAATACAAGAGCCATTTGGCCCAGATGTAGTATCAGCGTAGAACAGTGTTTCAGCAGGCCCAAACTGGAAAAGGCTATAGTCACTTACTGCACCGCCTGTCGATAGAGAAAATGAAGCATAAGAATATTGCGTCCCAGCAGCACTTAATAATACAGGTGTTGTTGTGCAAGCAACCCCTGCTTGAATCCACGGGCCACCATTTGCATGTCGCCATCGGAATGTATTGGGGTTTGCAGCATCATCATCTATCTCAACTCTTATGTTAGCAGTTCTTGCGGAACATATTGGCGATAAGCCTATGTCAATGCCGCCAAAAGAACTGCGTACCATGCCGTTGTATTGAATGCCAATTTCATCCCAATTTAGCCAACCAGAAGCGGTTGCATCTTTATCTATATCTTTCCCTAAAATTTTCCATACACCCGATACAGGTTTATAATACATGGCGTCTTCTAATGAAAAACCATATAATCTGCGAGTTGCAGTCGATACATTGATATTAGATTCGTGCATCTGGATATGAGTTGCTTCATCAGTGTATGCAGACTGAATATAATTCCCAGCACTTACAATTCCAATATCATTAACAATGCTTTTCTTCGTCCCATATCCGAATCTCTTGATAATCTGACCGTCACGGAAATAGACATTCTTACAGTCAGAGCAATGCTCATTAGAGATGTTTGCATCCTGCTCATTCAACATTAAGCCACGGTCAGGTTTATTAACTATGATGTATTTATAGTTTGCCATTTAGATTCCAAACACACTGTACTTGTAATAATATTCTCTATACTCACCGGCTCTGATACTGAGTCTATATGGTATGACTGATGCGGCATATGGTTGAAGATAACTGGCATCACCATCGCTAAGACGCTGCCAATGTCCTGCTGATGCTTTTGACGTATATAAGAACACACCACTTAAACTAGACATAGTTGCTGCTGCGCTGGGATTCAACCAGCTTGATAGGATCTGAATAAATATTCCCTTTATGCCGTTACTGGATATAGCACCAAAATCCAAAAGTTGCGATGTAGTCCCGCTGGTGGTGAGTATTCCTGTCCCGCCATGCACCGCCCGATAACCAGACAGAGTTGCAATATTGTCTCTGGTTGTAGCATCTCCAATATTTCGCATCGTCAGGCCAACATTGACTGTTGTTAAAGCTGCCATGTAATTCTCCTATATTGCAGGGACTAATAACCCTGATTCTCTGTTTCTTAGATTCTGCTTGGAAGCATACTGCGGAGTCCAATCCTGGAAGTTACCGTCAGAGACAGCTATCCGCTTACATTGCTTGCCAAATATATTGTTGAAAAAGTTACGTGTCTGGAAGTCTCGCATTGCAGTTGCACCCCAGACCGTTGCTCTTGCTATCACTGCCAAGTCCAACAGATCGCCCAGTGGATTGTCAGTGTCAGCACTACTATTAAATGCAGTTGGCCACTGAGTCAGGAATAACTCGATAGGGATGCTATCATCCGGTATTGGGTACAGCTTTATATAGTCACCTTCATAGGTGTAATATTTAACCGGACCAGCACCACTGTCAGTTGGTGACGAGAAAGTATCCCGATAATGTTCCGGCGTTATGTAAATCAACGGCCTTGAATTTGAGCCATCCATATAGATAGCATCCAGAATAGTCTTAGTCCTGTTGGGAACGGGGTAATAAAGCTTATTAGGAACCGTCTTAACGGTTGTACTATCCAGCACTTTCATCTTACGCCAGTTACGCAACGCCGCTGTATCTTGTAACGCGAAGTTCAGCCAATCTGTTTCCAATGAAGATATACTTCTATTGCCAAGATTCTGTTTAAGATGCGTTTTCATTTCTGATTGTTTCATTATGCCCTCACCAGTTCCAATGCCTTAATCACTCTGGCCGGTGCGCCAACCACAGTAGTATGTGCTTTAACATCTTCCAGTACTACCGAACCAGCACCTATAATAGCACCGTCACCGATAGTAATATCCTGAACGATTGTTGCTCCTATACCGATAAACGCTTCCTCACCTATATTAACGCGGCCAGCTATCTTAGCACCGGGGCATATATGTGAAGCTCTACCGACCTTACACTCATGGTCAACGATAGAACCCGTATTAAGGATTACTGAGTCAGCTATCTCGCAATGAGTACATACCACCGAACCAGCCGCTATCGTTACATTGTTACCTATCTTTACATTACCAGCGATAGTCGCGTATGGATGGATAGCATTAACCAGAGATACATGAACGCCCTTTAACTTCTGAGCGATCTTATTTCTGATGCTATTATCCCCAATAGCAATAACACAGCTATCGAAATCATACCGCATAAAAGTAATGTTATCGGGTTGTCCGATAATAGGAATACCGTCAACATCGCTACCTTGCATTTGAATGTTGTTATCCAAAAAGCCAACGACATCAAACTGGTGGTTATTACGGAGTATATCCAGGATAACACGGCCATGCCCTCCAGCACCTACAATAGCTACCTTCATAAAACCTCCTTAGATGAGGCAGGCCGCGAAAGGTAACGACCTGCCTCGGAGACAAAAAAATGGAACTATGTTGTAATTCCGAACGCAGTAAACGTAAATCTGACAACCTCAGCAGCATCAACAAATCCACCATTAGATGCCTGTATCTCAATAAAGATGCCGGAACCTGGGTCGCCTTGCTTTTTCCATACTACTTGTGCCTTGCCGGATAACATATTGATAGCAACATTATCAATAGACTGATAATAACTTTCAAATCCACTTCCTGGGAATGTAGAAGTACCACTTGCTACTGCACTGAAGCTGATTATAGAATAGCCTCTGCCACCCGTGCTTACACGTACTGGCCTTGACTTTCTTGTAACAGTAATAGCCATAACAAACCTCCCTTCAGAGGTAAGGGGTTAATTATTCAATACACCAGTCAACAGCGAAGAAGTCATCTGCGCCAATAGCTTCGCCCGCCGAATAACCCCAAGGCATAACAGCATTCACTATCCCAGACATAATTATTGCTGAAATCTGGCCCGATACATTCATCGGAGCGACAAGCCTTCCAGCACTGGTAGCTGCAATCGCCATACCAATACCCGGCCCTCTAGTCTGAACAAGACAGTACCCGGAAGCAGTAACGCTAACAGTAGCGACACCACCCCTGAGATACACCTGAGAGGCAGACAAGACTCCCGCCTGGAACGCCAAGCCGTAGTACTTGTTCGGTCGCAGATAAGCATACGTGGTCGTATCAAGGGCTACCTGTAATGGGTCGTTCAATCGTAAGGTGTGAACACCGGAGCCACCACGCTCGTAGCTATTGACTTTGTAGCTGAATCCCTTGCCTGTACCAGACAATACTTCAAAAGTACCGTCTTCATACATATCTTCGTCTGTCATACCGGAAACACCATACAGCTTAATATTGACATCGCCAATACTCCCGCCCCAACCTGCAACCGCACTGTTGAAGTGGTCGCCTGGACCAGATAACGCCTGGGTGCTAATCGTCGAACGATAGCTACTGCATATAAAGCAAAGACCCGGTACTGCCGAAGCACATTTAACATAAGCCCAGCGATAAACTCTTTCGCCGTCCTCAAACTTCTGGCCAAGAGGTATATCACTCTTAGTGGACTGGACACCAGCGGTCAACAGTGCCTTTACACTTTTTCCATAACTATGAACCTGCATAATAATTCTCCTGTAATAATCAGGTTAAAAACTTCGATACACTATTCATCCACAACTATTAGTCGCCATTAGCACTAATGTTGAAGATACAACCATGCGAACGTGCCGCTGTACGTGCCATCGCACAAACAGTTACAAGTTGGCGGAACTTAGTAATAGGCAGATTAACGGCCTCTTTACTATCGGTCCACTTCATGTAGAACTCAGGGTCAACGCACCACAGAATACCAGCATTCGTAACCATACGCAATTCGCCAGCAGGGGCAGCCTTATCGAAGATGAGAGGTAAGCCTTTAAACTTCACCATATCAAACGTAGCGTCACCGATTTTGGTCTTAGAATCCACAGTCATAAATGACATGGCGTTCTTTTCGTAAATCTGCTTCACGTCTTTATGAGTGAAGATGACATCCGGCGTGCCAGTCTCTAACTCGATGATATCGTGCATGTCGATCATCTCAGATTCCAAGTTGGTCGTTGCCGGGGAACCACTCATGTTCGTACCCTGCGTTCTCCACCATGCTTTAGTAGATGGTGACAAACCGCCAATGGATACCGATTGACTGGCCGGAACGGTTGCCGGGATAAGACGATTCAGACCTTCAGGTTGCTTACCTGCTCCACCAGAGCCATTATAAACAGCTTGAGCCAGAAGATTCTTAACAGATTTGATAGTCACTTCTTCTTTATGCTCAATGATGGAATACTTCTTATTGGAGCCACGGTTGACTCTCTGTTGATACCTCGGCCATCTTGTGCCGTAAGCTAGTGTCTTAGCCCAGTAGGCAGCACCATCATCCGGGTCGAAGTCGTCCATCGAAACTCCCTCTTCCTCGTTAATCCAGCCACCGTTAGGATTCTCTTCAACCAGCAGCGGAACAAGAAACTGTTCGCCACCTTCACCTAGCATATTGGTATTCTTACGTTCTAACATCCACGAAAGTGTTGGATGTTTATGGAATATCTGATCTTCAATGGTCTTCCACCGCTGGTCCCAGGAACTCATAAAGAGCATATCTAGGTACGCGGTATTTCCCTTTTTGTAATAGGTTGCCTTAGCCATAATGCTTTCCTCCGGCACTTTTACCTTAGACAAAGAGCAAGTGTAAGTGCCGGTACACTTGCTCAAAGAAGCCAACTTGATTGGCTATTCTTTTTACTATTTTAGAACTCTAGCGACCCGCCTGAGCTTCTGCTAAGTCAACTGCCTCTCTTACCGAAAGGACTCTCGTTGTCTTTGGCTTTCTCATCTGGGTCGGTCTTTGAGAGCTGCGACTCGCTTTAGCCTTACGTTTCTGTTGGGCTTTGCGGGACTGCTTGCTCTGCTTCTCAAGGGACGTTACCCGCTTCTTAGCAGCTAATCCGTCCGCTGTCTGCATTGCCATCTGGAAGCTTATAGACGGGTTCTTCTGCATCATTGTTAATGCTTCAGAAATCATCTGCTTCTGTGGATGACCTTGCAATGCTGTGTCCAGCAGGTTGTCGTAGATGTTCAATCTTTTTGAGAGATTGGAAACCAACTCATTAATCACAGAGTTATTTTGCTCTTGTGATTGTTCAACCGCGTATTTCACGGCATCTCGCTGGCTGTAGTCTTCTACGTCTTCAGGTATCGTTATCTGCGGTCTAACGGGACGCTGAGGAGCAGGTTGCTGAACTGGTTGCTGTTGCTGGCCTCCTTGTTGCATAAAGTCGGCCATAGATGTAACAACACCTTGTAACTGCTCCATTTGCTGCGACATTTTGTCGAAGCGTTCGTCTTGATTCGATGCTGGTTTTGCTGGTTCATCAACTTCTTCGTCGCCTGAACCCTCATCATAATCCTCTTCTTCCGCATCTGAGGACTCTTCAGTATCGTCAAGAACTTCCTCCTGGTCGTCATCCATAACATCCGGTTCTGTTTCAGGGACATTTAAGTCGCTTACTTCCTCATCGAGGTCTGTCGGTGTGTCTGACTGAGACTCTGGTATTTCGTTATTGTATTCTTGTTCTGACATTGTTAAATATCCCTTTCTTTTTTCTGACTTTTTCTTTTTCGGCCTCTATTAGCGGGTCAACCGGCTCCTCTATAACCGCATCGGACAGGTCAACATCAACCTTTGCAACTGGCAGTTTAGCTTCAAGAGATATTTGATTCTGCCTGATATCCTGGAATATCTGCTTCTGGCAACTACGCCAGTCACCGAACGTCCACGGACCCATAAGTTCAGTATGAAGCAGGCCATTTGCCTCCATCTGTATAGTCATCATTTTGTCACGGTTAAGATTCTCAATCTTCCTCATCAGAATACGATGCTTCTTCTCAACATCGTTATACTTCTGGGATAGATTGCTATTAGCCTCTTCTGCCTCCTGAAGACGCTTTTCAGAAATCTCATTCTCTTCTTCCAGTCGCCTCTTCTGCGCACTCAACAGATTGTATTCTTCTTGCGAAATCATATTGCTGTTTCCCTTTCATAGACTTTCTGGACTATCATTTTGTTCGCGTCCATTTTTTCCTGTATTTCTTCAAATAGGATATGACTCTGAGCCGCATCCTCCATAGCCTCCATAATGTGTGCGTAAGCCAGATATTGAGAAGAACCCACATCCTGAGCCAATAGCTCCAGGTCAGGGTCTTCCCTAACAACCACTTCACCATCCACCTCATGCAATAGCGTATTGATTATCGGTATTGCGTAGCTTTCGTAACTTGCCCAGTTTACCACTTCCATGTCCAGTAGCTTACCTAAGTTATCATCAGTGAGATCATCCATCTTCTTCTGGTCGAATAAATAATAGTCAACCGACATATCAGTGATGATCGTCCGCATAGCCCATCTGGTCATAGCGGCAAGCTCATCAGTGTCTTGCGTCTTCAGTATATTATTATATAAGTCCAGCATTCTATTCATCTTATAAATGTCTGATTTACTATAAGCCTTACAATCTACTAAGTCCATTAACTTCAAATAATACGATATATAGTAATTGAACCTGCAAAAATCTATCATCAGGTCCATGTTCTGATTATGCTTAATACTCTCTTTCATCCACTCGATAGCGGGCTTCACATAATCGTTAAACTTGACACAAGCGTCACTAATCTTCTTATCTATATTACCTTTATTTTCCATCTTGCCAAATTATCTCCTGATATTTCTATAAATTAACCGGCGTTCCGGCGTTCCTTTCCTTGCATAACTCTCTGAAATGATGCTTATTCTTCACATAGACAGGCTTACCCGGTAGCGACTTACATAGACCCGGTATCCGGTCGCCTGCTCCTGTGTTAATATCTGGGATTATCAGTTGCTTTGTCGTCTTAACCTCGCACTCAGCACATTTAGGGCAGTTATTCCTATCTGCGACCCGACGATATTCTTCCATAACCTTGAGGCATTTAGGACATTGATATTGATAAATCATGTATAAACCTCCACGCCACGGGCCAGCGTGATGTAAGTCTTTAACTCATCTGGGGTAAAAGACATCTTCTGGTCCGGCCCCTTCATGTTATGATCTAATGTGAAATGCTTCTCCAGGTACGTTGCCCCATTGATAACAGCACAAGCACCCGCATGTATATCAGTAGTGTGATCTGAGAAGCCAACCCCAACCTCATTGCCAAACCTCACCTGCAACCGCCGAATCTTCTTCATATCAGCCTCTTCAGGTGGCGTTGGGTACTTGCTAACGCAGTGCATTAAGACAAGGCTCTCCACACCCTCATTGTAGCTATTGCTTAACAGCCTCTCTATGTCAGCACCTTGAGCCATGCCCAGAGATACATATAGCGTGTTCGCGTACTGATAGAGTAACTCCATCAACTGAACATCGAATATGCGGTCCGAGCCGACCTTGAACTCTCTACAGCCAAGCCCCATCATAATATCGGCCCACTGGCAGTCGAACGGAGTAGCAAGGAAATCTATTTTAGACTTGGCACACATATCCATTATCGCGGAAACATTACCCTTTGTGAGTTCGCATTGCTGGAGATGGCCCCTGGCCTTTACACGTTTCTGGATAATTTCGTCCCTGAGTCTCACGCCGGTCTTAGACTCTGATATCAACCTGTTAGTATGATATAGTTGAAACTTAATGCAGTCTGCCCCAACTTGCTTTACTGCATCTATCATCTCTCTAACGATACCCATATCGCCGTTATGGTTAATCCCTGCTTCTGCTATGATATACGTCAACCTATCTGTCCTCCCATTTGTCCCATTATCTGAGCTATCCCCTGTTCGTTCTGTGGCATCTGCTGCCCGAACCCCTGTTGATACTCACTGAATGGCATTGCCTTTGGCTGTTGTGGCATTGGGACCAGTGAATCTATATCCCAATCGCTATTTATCCTCGATAGATATTGACGATATAATACTCGCGGGTCCACAACCCCCATCTGTACGCCCGGCATCGTCTGTGCCAAGATCATATTAGCCTCTTCAACCCTCTGCTGTTGGTTCTTTGTCCTCATGGAATCCAGTGAGATATTGAACCGATAGTCGCCTCTCAGGTCCGCTCCCTTGAACTCTACCATTACCGGATTGCCCATAGCGTCAAAAGTCTGAACTTGCTGGGGTTCATCCCAGAACTCAAATATCAACTCAGACCAGTTCTTGAATATCTCGATATAGACATCTCTGATAACCTTCAGGCGTGGTGTCAGTGACATATCGAATCCACCTTCAGCTACCTGCGTTTCATATTTCGTATGCCTGCCGGGAGCCATCTGGCCCCTCTGGTGCGGGCCTATTCCCAGACCAAACTCCTGAATCTCAGACTTGCATGTCTGTAGCTGGCCACTTAAATCAGGCATCTGGTGTGGAGTGAACTGTTGTATGAACCTGGAAGGGTCGCCGTTAATCCCTATCAATGCCATGACCTCATCTGAAGTCATTGAAGCCAGTGCCTTCTCAAAGTTCTCCATGTCAGTTTCATCTTCCAACATATTCTTATCGTAGAAACCCTTAGCTGACTGTAATCTACGCAACTTCATCTGCTGGGTTCTGATGTCATTTATTTCCATTGCGTTATCTTCCTGGAAATTAAAGTCAGAAGTACCCCAGAACATCCTGCTGTTACGATTGAATACGATAGAGTGAACTGGTAATCGGTCTATCCGTATCATTATCTCATCGACATCATCGGCCATCGCAAAGCCGTAGTTCTCATTATAGCTTGTTCGCTTACTGGTCTTATAATTGTAATGATCCCACAGCATGACATGCTCAAGGTCAATGTCTCGGTTATAGCTACCAGCCATACCTGCTGTTGTCTCACCAATGTTAATATCAGGTTTGAGCTTGGCCCGATGCTTCTTCATATACTTTTCATCAGCTTTAACATCGTCGATATGTCT
>Ga0075122_10000245_pt1 | contig 45205 bp, 40 predicted proteins | sample AntAceMetag02UKB_FD_69790 | JGI IMG/M metagenome (GOLD analysis project Ga0075122, IMG submission 69790) | Saline lake microbial communities from Ace Lake, Antarctica - Antarctic Ace Lake Metagenome 02UKB | ecosystem: Environmental > Aquatic > Non-marine Saline and Alkaline > Saline | place... | reverse complement strand
TAGCTCTTTTAACACCATAGCCGTTTGTTCGGCGTCTTCAAGATGGGCCAGAATCAAGGCAATCGTCTGGGGGTGTTCGTTCATGATGTGACTGGCCACCATTTTCGGCTCCAGCCATTTCAGCGAATCCAGCGATCCTTCATCCTGAGATGACTGCAGGTTGTCTACCAGGGATTTGGCTTTGTCGTCGCCCAGGGCCTTTGTCAGTGCATTTTTGACAAAATCCCCACTGGCGTTGATGCTGACACCCTGATCGGCCATTGCCGCTTTCCGGTAAAATTCCTCCAGAACATTGTCCAACTCCTCAGGACTGACGTCCGTAAACCGTGCCATATGATATCCAACTTGTTGGATTTCACGGTCCTCAAGATTTTTCAATACTTCAGAAGCGCCTTCCTCACCGAGTGCTAGAAGTAGAATCGCAGCTTTTTTAGGGCCTGTAAGTTTTCCTACACCCATCGTCTCACCTCTCTAATTGATATTATCCGTTTGCCATACAATTCTGGAAAAATGACTTCCATCTTAATTTTGACCAGTCCTCAATATTTCTAAAAGATTTTTAAAATAGGGGTTTATTTATACTCCGCCAGCTTTTCTGGATTACCGGGCATCGTTTCTCGCTAGCTGTCTTTTATTAATAAAGTAGAACAGCTGTTCGCAACATCGCTGTCAGGCTCTTTTTCAAAAGGCATGGTTGCCCAGCCCTGATCCATGACATATTGATCTCTATCCCATGATATGGTTTCTTTTAAGATTTGTAGCTTTGCTGTTTTTTCCACATCCTGATTAAACAGAGCAACGCAAGTCGGCGTTAAACGAGCAGTAATTGCGTTTCTAGCCATTTCCTCACTCATTTTCAGGGAGGTACTACCCAAAACCCATCCACCCCAGGCGAAGCCTATAATCATTGTTAAAATCCCACCACCAATAGCACTCCAAATAACCGTCTTGATTTTCTCTTGATTCATTTGGCACCTCTTTTTTTTTATCAAATTAATACGTGAAGTATATATACTCAAACTTCAGGCCATGGCGGCTGAGTCTTCGGTTTTTACTTCAACCTTCTGATTTAAATGTAATTATATAAAAATGAAATTGGCTAGCAGGAGATAAACGTTAGCAGGAGTGTGATCAAATAACACCATTAGTCAAATATGACCTCAATTCAGGAATAGACTATGCTGAAAGGGCAAGTAATCCAAAACCTTTAATTTTAACCTGTCTAAATCTACAGGCGGGCTGTGTGAAAGGAAAAGCGAGCAGATTTTCAGTTCTGCATCACGATTTAAGAAAGGTGTGTTGAAAAATTGAATTAATTTACGCTTGGCCTATAAACCGACAAGAGTCTGTCAGGTGTCTTTTTTATATGGTAGACCACTTTTTGAACACCACGATCAGGACCTACCTGGTTAACTTTGATTCCGTATTCATTCGGATTTAAATAAACAAAAAAGAGAATGTAAGATATAACGGCGAGTACGGTTAACGCTGGCAGGATATTTAATCCTGCCGAGAGTCTGAGGTTTAGCCGGGAAAGCCCTTTCAGTTTATTAACAACATCCAAGACCGTTTTATTTTGATTCTCAATTATGGTGTTTACTCCTTTAAAAAATTTAAACCTCCACAACATCAATCGGGATCGCCGTACTTGCAACGGGAATCGTGTTTTCCGCGACAATTAAAATGTGTTTCCGAATTTAAGTTCCTGATCACGCTTTTCCTCTCACATCATTCCAGGCATTCCGCCACCCATGCCGCCCATGTCTGGAACACCTGAATTGCCAGCTTTCTCCGGGTTATCGCTGATTGAGGCCTCGGATGTCACCAGCAAACCAGCGACAGAGGCTGCATTTTGCAATGCGTTACGTGCTACTTTGGTAGGATCGATAATGCCAGCCTTTACCATATCGACATATTCTTCCGACTGTGCATCAAATCCCAGATTTCCTTCCAAACCCCGAACTTTATCGAGGACAACACCCCCTTCAACCCCCGCGTTCATTGCGATCTGTTTTAACGGCTCTTCGAGCGTTTTAACAACAATCATGGCGCCAACCTTCTGATCGCCTTCCAGTTTGTTTGCCGCTTTTTCAACTGCACCTTGCGCTCTGATCAGCGCAACACCGCCACCGGGAACGATTCCTTCTTCAACAGCCGCCCGTGTCGCATGCAACGCATCTTCCACCCGTGCTTTTTTCTCCTTCATTTCAATCTCGGTCGCAGCACCAACGTTAATAATTGCGACACCACCCACCAGTTTCGCCAGCCTTTCCTGAAGTTTTTCCTTGTCATAGTCGGAAGTTGTCTCTTCAACTTGGGCCCGAAGCTGACTTACTCTGGACTTGATTGATTCATCAGTTCCTGCTCCATCGACAATCGTCGTGGTATCTTTGTCGATAGTGATTGTTTTAGCGGTACCCAATTGGGAAATCGTCAGATCTTCTATCTTCATGCCGCGATCTTCAGAAACAACTTCGCCACCTGTCAGAATCGCCAGATCTTCGAGCATGGCTTTGCGCCGGTCGCCAAAACCGGGTGCTTTAACCGCACAACAATTCAGGGTTCCCCGCAACTTGTTTACCACAAGCGTCGCCAACGCTTCTCCGTCAGTGTCTTCTGCCACAATCAAAAATGGTTTTCCTTCCTTGGCAATCCCTTCCAAAACCGGAAGAATATCCTTCATATTACTCACTTTTTTTTCGATGAGGATGATATAGGGGTCCTTTAATACGACTTCCATCCTGTCCGAATCCGTAACAAAGTAAGGAGAAAGATACCCTCTATCAAATTGCATCCCTTCCACAATTTCTAGAGTGGTTTCCAGGGTTTTGGCTTCCTCGACCGTTATTACACCGTCTTTTCCTACCTTATCCATTGATTCGGCGATGATTTCTCCAATGGTTTCATCACTATTCGCCGAAATGGTGCCGACCTGGGCAATCTCCTTACTGCCGGAAACGGGTTTGGAGAGCTCCACCAGTTTTTCAACTGCGGCGGTGACACCGATATCGATCCCCCTTTTTAGATCCATGGGGTTACAACCGGCCGCCACGTTTTTGACCCCTTCTCTGAACATCGCCTGAGCCAGAACCGTGGCTGTGGTGGTACCGTCTCCTGCCAAATCAGATGTCTTACTGGCTACTTCCTTGACCATTTGAGCCCCCATGTTTTCAATCTTATCTTCAAGCTCAACTTCTTTCGCAACAGTGACACCATCTTTGGTGATCAAGGGCGCCCCGAAAGATTTATCCAGTAATACATTCCTTCCTTTAGGACCCAGAGTCACTTTAACCACATCAGCCAACTGGTTTATTCCCGACAAAAGTTTTCCTCGGTTCTTCTCGCTGAATATAATTTGTTTTGTCATTTTTCTTTCCTCGCTCTTTCATTTGTTTAATTCAAAAGTCCTGTTACACATACCAGGAATTATCCCTCAGCACATTATTCAAAATCCTCTTAGACCGGGACTACTCAATCACGCCAAAAATATCCCCTTCCTTCATCATCAGATAGTCTTCCCCTTCTATTTTCACTTCGGTGCCGGCATATTTGCTGAACAGAATGTGATCACCTTTTTTGATATCCAGGGGCAGGAGGGTGCCATCTTCTTTCCGGACGCCCGAACCTGCTGCTATCACTGTACCCTCTTGAGGTTTTTCCTTGGCTGTATCGGGAATGATGATGCCACTTGTCGTCTTACTCTCCGCGTCTTTGCGTTTTACAATGACTTGATCATGTAATGGTCTGATTTTCATAATTCTATCCTCACTTAGTAATATTTAAAAGGAACATTTAAGAGATCCTTTCATAGGATTAATGTATACAACATATTGATATTTTGAAAAATTTTACTGACCTAAATAATTGAAGGCTGTAATGAGGAGTTATTTCTATTGCTACATTATGCGCCTTCTGATTCTTTCTTTGAAAAATGAGAAATCAATCATATCTCGTTTTTATATACTCAAGTTTTACGCCAATCTATCGAAGACACGGACTTGAATTCCAACCTGCTGAATTATTGTTGTTTATATCTGAAAATAGACTTATTGACGGAGCCTGGTGTTAGTAAAAAAGCGGTCATATATAGCCATTGGTCAAATTTGGTCACAAACCTGGACTTGGAGAACTCGGCTGTAAATTGATCATGTGGCTGTTTATCAAAAGATCTAATGCCGAATATCCTGATGCTTTCATATTCATAAATGAGAATTGCAGTAAAGGAAACCGGTTTAGATTTTGATTTCCGTTGTTAAAAATGTTTATCTATGGCCAAAAACGAATTATTGAGCTATGTTTCAACAAGGAGTAGAGTCTTTGGTTTCTAAATACGATGATTCTTTTTTTGGGGACAAAACAACCGGATATTTTATTATTTCATTTATTTCCAAACACTCGCCATTTAGAAAAATATAATCAGTATTCGCAATTTGACCAGAACAGACAATGTTTAGTGATGAGAAACTAAAGTTAGATACCTCGATCATGTTTTTTACGCAATTTATGGATTCGTTTCGGGAACCCGTAGTTATCCTGGATTCCGATTTGAAGGTCGTAAAAGCCAATGACGCTTTCTATCGATTATTCAGGGTGAAACCCGATGTAACAGAGGGTTTGCTGATCTATCATATCGGTAACCATCAATGGGATATTTCGAATCTCAGAGACTTGCTTGAAGATATCCTCCCCCAGAACACCATATTTAATGACTTTGAGGTGGAACATAACTTCGAGGGTATTGGACCAAAGATAATACATCTAAACGCCAGGCGAATTTACGAAAAGGAAAACCAGACCCAGCTGATTCTGTTGGCCATGGAGGATGTGACTGACCGTGAATATTACAAGAAGAATCTGGAGGAGATTGTCAAGAACCGGACAGCTGAACTTCTCATTGCAAAAGAAGAGGCGGAAAATTCACTTGTTGAAATCAGGAGATTAAAAGATCAACTTGAAGAAGAACGGGCCTATCTCCAGGAAGAGATCAAGTTGGAATACAACCATGAAAATATTGTTGGTAAGAGTAACGAAATCAACTATGTCTTCTATATGATTGAGCAGATCGCCAATACCGACACGAATGTGCTGGTGCTGGGTGAAACGGGAACGGGAAAAGAATTGGTCGCAAGAGCCATTCACAGTCTAAGCCTGCGCAAGGATCGAGCCCTGATTAAAATGAATTGTGCGACATTACCGACAAATCTCATTGAAAGCGAACTCTTCGGACATGAAAAAGGGGCCTTTACCGGCGCTCACTCCAAACGGCTGGGACGCTTTGAGGTAGCCAACGGTGCGACCATTTTCCTTGACGAAATCGGGGAACTGCCCTTGGAATTACAACCAAAGCTGCTCAGAGTCATTCAAGACGGCGAGTTCGAACGGCTGGGCAGTTCCCGGACGATAAAAGTCGATGCACGGATTATTGCGGCTACGAATCGAAACCTAGAAGAAGAAACCCTCAAAGGGCGTTTTCGAAGTGATCTCTGGTACCGTCTAAATGTTTTTCCAATAACCATACCCCCACTTCGGGAGCATATTGAGGACATACCACTTTTGGTGGATCACTATATAAAAAAAATTACCAAGCGGATAGGCAAGACAATTGAAATGGTGCCCATAAGTGTGATGAATACCCTTCAGAATTACAACTGGCCTGGAAACGTCAGAGAATTGGAAAATGTGCTAGAACGGGCGGTAATTAATTCGTCTGGCCCAAAATTGAGACTGGTTGACGATCTTAAGAAGCCTTACAGGGATTTGGATTCAAAACAAAAAACGTTGGAAGCGATTGAACGCGACTACATTTTCCGGACACTTGAGCAGTCCCAATGGAAAGTGAGCGGAAAAAACGGAGCCGCTGAACGTCTTGGCCTTAACCGCAGTACACTGCGTGCCCGTATGAGAAAACTAGGCATCGAAAAACCCGAAAACAAAAAGCACAAATAATTCCAATACTTATTCAATCCTTCTACTTGCCTATCCTCAAAGGTTCCCCACCATTTTCTGTATTTTCACCCATCACTCATCACTCATCACTCATCAATAAATGATAGAACCGCACATGTTATGACAGCGTTTTTTTCGAGAATCAGGCAGTCCAAAATGATGGTCAAATATAACCATTAGTCATATTTGACCATCATTTTCTTTGTCCGTCTGGTTGCGGGAACCTCTCACATAGAATCCAAATCACATTTTAACTCAACAGGTTAAGAAGAATAAACCGCTTCAACCGCTAAATGGCTTAATAATTGAGTAAGGGGGGGGGGATGGACTAATTCATTTCTTCAGCAATGATCTATTTGAGCTGATTAGCCATTAATCAAGCAGAAGTTTCCCTGTGGAACTTTCACTCTGCGGTGGGAATACTTATTGATCGTTGCCAGGATGGGACTGAACGTATTGCCGGAAAAACGCCTTGAATTGACCCACATGCTTCTCCCCATGATGGAACCAACGTTGAAGGATACGGGTTGTCCGCAAAACCTATTGGAAAGGAGGACCATACTTGATGAGGGGAAGAAACGTAATGTTTGAGAAATTTTCACGCGCTTAGGTTGCAGCAATTCTTGTTCGTCAAATCAACTTATATCCAGAATGATATAGGTTTAGCGCATTTAATCTGTCTTTGGAGAATTATCATGATTAAACGTATAAGCTTCGCCCTTTTCACCTGTCTTTTGATTTTGACAATGGGGGTGTTCAGTTCCTCCTTAACCGCCAAGGAAAAAGTCTTGACGATATCCTTGGATGCGGGTGATGCCGGCCTGGACAGTTTTAATCCATTTACAACCAACCGAACCAATAATGTATTTTATGTAATTTATGACAGATTGGTGGAAATGGGAGCTGACGGTAAAATTTATCCTCACCTTTTAAAATCCTGGAAGGTCTCTAAAGATGGATTAACCATTACCTTTACCTTGAGAAAGGGAGTCACGTTTCATGATGGCTCCAAGTTGGATGCGGAAGTTCTGAAATGGTTTTTGGAGAACCTGGCCAAGGGTAAGTCAAAGTACATGGTAGCTGCTATTGGATCCATTGACATTAAGAACAACTTAACCGTTGTTTTAAATATGACCCGTCCAGATCCTAACATTCTATATAATTTCACCTCCTCTTTTACGGGTGTTCCCAGTAAAAAAGCCATTGAAAAATATGGAGATGAGTTTGGTCGAAAATATGTTTCAGGCACCGGACCGTTTGAATTTGTTTCCTGGAAAACAGGTGATAAAATCGTGTTGAAGAAAAACCCCAATTATCGATGGGGATCGTCTCTAACCGACAACAAGGGACCGGCTAAAATCGACAAGATTATTTTCAAGGAGATTATTGAAGATTCCACTCGTTTTCTTGAATTTAAAACCGGTGGGGTTCAGATACTGGAAGACGCCCCCTCGTTATTTCTAAAAAAGATCAAAGCAGATCCCAAGGCAGCAATAATTGGAATGGCCAGCAATGCCAATTTTCACTTGATTATGAACACAACACGTGAATATCTGAATGATGTCAATATCAGAAAAGCAATTGCGCTTTCAATTGATCAGAATGCCATTTTAAAAACCGTGTTTCAAGGTTATGGCGATCCTGCCTATACCTATCTGATTGATCGACTGCCTGCACGAAACGTGGATAAAAAGTTTGAGATCCATTTTAATCTGAATAAAGCCAAAGCGATCATGGCTGAGCAGGGGTGGAAAAAAGGCAGTGATGGCATCCTGACAAAAGAGGGCAAGAAATTGTCCCTGGCCCTTTGGAGCAAAAGTGATTCAAATGAGCGTAAAACCGCCGTTGTCATTCAGGCACAGCTTGCAAAACTGGGGATTGATATCAAAATTGAGCAGTTTGATCCCAGCTCAATCAAAGCTGAATTCAAAAAGAATCGTCACGATTTAGTGGTTCGCTCTTATGGATGGGATAATGCTGATATCCTGGAATGGTTTTTTAATTCAAACAGGCCGGGTTATCCAAACGTTGCCATGTGGCACGATAACGAATCGGATTATTTAATGCACAAAGCCATGACGCGATCCAAGACGTCAGAAGAACGAATTCAGAATTTTAAGGATTATCATGAATATGTACTGTCCCAATATCTCTGGGCACCCATTATCAATACGGTGAAAAACCATGCGATTAGTAAGCGTGTTAAAATGCCGGCCCCTCGATTTAAGATTTTAATTGGGCCTCCCTTATTAGACATGACGATTGATTAATCTACCCTTATTATCCCCGCCCTCGCGGGGGTGATATGCTATTTTTGCAACACTCTCTTTCACAAGGATGATTTAGTGGAGAAGGCTTTTGGTAGTGAGACTCAATGAGAGGATGAGGCATGTGGATTTATGTTTTTCGGCGCACACTGTTGTTAATCCCTATTTTCTTTATCATTTCCGTGGTGGTTTTCTCTTTGATTCATCTGGTGCCTGGAGATCCTGTTGATTCGCTACTGGGCCCGGGTTCAACTGCCGCTGACAAAGTGGCATTGACCAAGGTCTACGGGTTGGATAAATCGCTTCCGGTCCAATATATTGTCTGGTTGAAGAAGTTTGTCACCGGTGATATGGGGCAGTCGATCGTAGAAAAACAACCTGTGTCGGATATGATCTTCTACAACATGCCATTTACCGTCCGTTTGGGATTGGCGTCACTTTTAATCTCCTTTGTTCTTGGAATTCTGCTGGGAATTATTTCTGCGGCCGCAAGAAACACCTTTATAGATTATATCTCCATGCTGATAGCGCTGCTCGGCGTCACCGTCCCCGCCTTCTGGCTGGGCTTGATTCTGATGCTGATTTTTTCAGTGATGCTGGAATGGTTTCCGGTTCCGGAAGTTTTGAAACCCTGGTTTTACCAGCAATTACAGTTGGCCTGGGAGGTGCCGGACTCGTCGCTCGCATAACCAGGGTCAGTATGCTGGAAATGTTCAACAAAGAATTTGTATTGTTGCTGTATGCAAAGGGGTTAAGTAAAACAGCCATTATTGTTAAACATATTTTCCGAAACGCCCTGATGCCTGTCATCACCATATTTGGATTAAGGCTGGGCTGGATCCTGGGAGGCGCTGTCACAATTGAGATTGTCTTCAGTCGACCCGGAATCGGTAACATGCTACTTTCCGCGCTGTATCGTCGAGATTACCCGGTTGTCCAGGCATCACTGATTTTTCTGACAATGGCAGTTATCATCGGAGCTTTCTTTGCCGATATTATGTATTCATATGCTGATCCCAGAGTCAGGGATATTTACAAATAAATGCAGCTTGAGAATTTTGAATGGTCGAGATCATAAAAATTGAACACAAACCCCCGTGGCTTGTAATTTTAAATAGGTTCTCCGGGAATAAGATGGGTATTGTTGGAACCGTTCTGATTTTATGCCTGATCTTTGTCGCTATTTTCGCGCCCCTATTGGAGCCGTATTCCTACAAGGAACAAAATGTTGAAATGATAAGCGAGCCACCCTCCTTCAGTCATTTACTGGGGACCGATGATTTTGGACGTGATTTGCTGAGTCGCACCATCAGAGGGGCACGAATTTCATTTGTGGTCGGTGTTCTATCAGTAGCCATCTCAGTGCTCATTGGAATTGTGATCGGATGCATTGCGGGATTTTACGGAGGAGTCGTTGATCTGGTTCTAACAACCATTGCCGATTTGACCTGGTCAATGCCGGCCATTTTAATTGCGTTATTATTTGTGGCTATTATCGGTGCGGGTCTGGAAAGTGTCATTGTCGCCATTGGCTTATCTTACTGGGCTCAATACGCCCGCTTGGTCCGGGGGCAGATCCTCTCCTTAAAGAGTGCCGTTTTTATCGAGGCAACCAAATCAATGGGAGCCAGTGACTATGTCATCCTTTTCAAACATCTTCTTCCGAACAGCATTTCACCTGTTATCGTCGCGGCCACTATTGGAATTGGAAATGCGATTGTGCTGGAAGCGACCCTGGGATTTCTGGGAATGGGAGCTCAACCCCCCACACCAAGCTGGGGAGCGATGATGAGCAATGGCACAGCCTATCTCTTTATCGCCCCCTGGATGATTATATTTCCTGGTTTGGCCATGATGATCACTGTTTTGGGGTTTAATCTATTCGGTGATGCCCTGATCGACATCATGGATGTGAAAAACAGGGAGTCCATCTAATGTCATTCTTAAAAGTGAGTGATCTGAAGGTTGAATTTCAGGTTGATAAAAAGACGATTACCCCCATTGAGAATATATCCTTTGAAATGAACGAGGGAGAAGTTCTGGGTATGGTAGGAGAAACCGGGTCCGGCAAATCTTTGACCGCACATGCAATCATTGGACTGTCGTCGCTGGTCGGAGGGAAAATTGGGGGTCGTATCCTATTCGACAACCAGGATCTGTTGATGCTTTCCGAGAAAAACATGCAATCGATTCGAGGCTCTCAAATCGCGTTTATTCCTCAAAATCCCATGACCTCATTAGATCCTGTTTACAAAGTAGGGGACCAGATTGTTGAAGGATTGTACAAGCACACCAAGATCAACAAACGCAAGGCTAAGCAGCAGGTTATAGAGTTGATGGGAAGCTTGCGAATTCCCAAACCGGAAAGTGTATTTCAGCAATATCCTCACCAACTCTCCGGTGGCTTAAAACAGAGAATCGTGATTGCCATGGGATTGTGTAACAATCCCCGCTTATTGATCGCTGACGAACCGACAACTGCGCTGGATGTCACAGTTCAGGCTCAAATTATGCGGTTGTTTAAGGAGATGGCGTTAGAAAGAGGGATTGGATTGTTCCTGATCACGCATGATTTAGGTGTCATTGCTCAGGTTTGTGACAAAGTTGTTGTGATGTACGCCGGAAATATGGTTGAGTCTGGTGATATCGAAACTGTGTTTAACACCCCCAAACACCCCTATACGAAAGCACTGTTGGGTTGTATTCCCCATCTGGGAATGAAACAGGGAACCCTGTCGGCGATTGATGGAAATGTTCCCAGTGTCGGAACGTATCCCAGCGGCTGCCGCTATCATCCCCGCTGTATGCATTCTTTTTCCCCGTGTCAAAACAACATCCCTGAATTGATGCAAATTGAGAGTGGAAACCGGGTTGCCTGCCATCTTTTTCAGGAAAAAAATGACTGCTAATATCAGGAATTTCTTAGATGTCAAAGATCTTTCAGTCTCTTTTGACATTAGAGGCGGGCTTTTCCTGCGGTCCATCGGGACCATTAAAGCGGTGGATCATATTTCCTTTTCCGTTAATAAAGGGGAAATACTGGGCGTCGTCGGTGAATCCGGCTGTGGTAAATCAACCGTGGCCCGCTTGCTTCTTCGCCTGATTAAACCCGATACCGGCAGTGTCACATTTAATGATGTTGATATTTTAAAAATGACGAAAAAAGAAATCCGGCTACAACGACGTCATATGCAAATGGTTTTTCAGGATCCATACTCTGCCATGGATCCCCGTTATACGATTTTCAGGAGTTTGTGTGAACCATTTCAAATTCAGGGTGTGAAGCTCAAGAAGGAGGAGATACGAAAAAAAGTGGATGATCTCCTGGAACTGGTCGGTTTAAACTCAGAACACGGTTTTGCATATCCTCATGAACTTTCAGGTGGCCAAAAACAGAGGGCGGACATCGCACGGGCGTTGGCCCTGAGTCCTCAATTTATTATCCTGGATGAACCCACTGCAGCATTGGATGTATCCGTTCAAGCCCAGATTATTAAATTGCTGGAAGGTATCAGAGAGCGGTTAAATCTGACATTCCTGTTTATTTCACATGATCTGTCCCTGGTCAGTTATTTTTGCCATCGGGTCATCGTCATGTATCTGGGCCGAATTGTTGAGGTTATTTCTGCCGATCTAATCGGAGAATCACCTTATCATCCTTATACAAAAGCGCTGATTGAAAGCATCTTCGAAACGGTGCCCGGCCAAAAAAAACAATTATCGACACTTGAAGGCGAAGTTCCCAGTCCATTCAATATCCCCCCCGGTTGTTCATTTGCCTCAAGGTGTAACTATGCACAAGCTATCTGTCGGAAGCAAACGCCTGTTTTGAAAAAAACGCCGGACGAAGGACAGATGGCCTGTCATTTTCCGTTAAAATCCATGAATTAAGACAGCGCTCACATCCCGTTCAGCCGTCCCTTTGCTTTTTTTTGAGGTTTGGAAATGACAGATTTATTAATTAGAAATGGAACCATTATTGATGGTTCCGGTGCTCCCGCTTTTACATCTGATATCGCAGTAAAAGAGGGAAAGATCGATAGGATTGAGCCATCCCTGAAGATTGATTGTCAAAGTGATTTGGACGCTTCCGGTATGATTGTCTGTCCCGGATTTATCGATATTCATTCCCACACCGATACAACGATATTGATTAATTCTAAGGCTGAAAGCAAAATCAGACAGGGCATAACGACGGAAGTCGGTGGTAATTGCGGGATGAGTGCGGCGCCCCTCACAGCGGATTATTTAGGGGAAATAAGGCATCATTTGACCATCACTTCTGACTATGGCAATCCCGATGATATTGGAAAACTCTGGATGACATTCGGTGAGTATATCACCTATCTGAATGAGTTGCCACTGGGAATCAATCTGATGGCAATGGTTGGATTTGGAACGCTCCGCTCCGCTGTGATGGGTCTGAAGAGCGGAGCGCCAACTCAGAGTGAGATGAGGGCTATGGAAGACTTATTGGAGAAAAGCCTGGAAGAAGGGGCTGCCGGGTTATCGACCGGCCTTGAATATGTTCCCGATTCTCTTAGCCAAACGGATGAATTGATTCGAATGTGTCGAATCGTTGAGCACCATGATAAACTATACGCTTCTCATATCAGGGGAGAATCACAGACACTGTTTTCCGCAGTTGAAGAAGCAATACTCACGGCAGAAGAATCGGGATGCCAACTCGAGATTTCCCATTTAAAACTGGGCGGAAAATTTAATTGGGGAAAAACAGATCAGTTATTTTCACTGTTGGATAAAGCACTTTCAAGAGGCGTACGCCTTTCCTGGGATCAATATCCTTATCAGGCCTGGGCAACGGGTTTGGCTGATTATATCCCAAATTGGGTTCGAAAGGATGGTTATCAACAACTGGTGGCCTATCTAAATGAAAAATCCACTCGCAAAAAGATACACCAGGAAATCGAAGCTGACATTAAAATGGGGACCCACGCCTATAATACCGCTCCATGGGAAAATGTTCAAATCGCGGTGGTGAACTCTCCCGCATACAAATTTATTGAAGGTAAAAGAGTGTCTGAAATCGCTCAAGAGTTGGACGTGGATCCGATTGAATTTGTTTTCGATCTGTTAGTCGCTGAAAAAGGATCGGCAAGAACATTGGTCTTCTGTATGGATGAAGACGATATTAAGACCATCATGAGTCATCCGCAAACCATTATTGCCAGCGATGGCCGAGCAGTCGCGAACTATGGCGAATTGAGTCAAGGCAGCACCCATCCCCGATACTATGGGGCTTTTCCGCGAGTGTTGGGGAAATATGTTCGTGATGAAAAAGTATTATCTCTGGAAACAGCGATTCAAAAAATGACCTCTATGCCTGCTGGGATACTGGGCTTGGAAAATCGGGGTACGCTTGACTCCAATATGGTTGCCGATATCACAATATTTGATCCGGAAACAGTATCGGATATGGCAACTTTTGAAAACCCACATCGATACCCGAAAGGGATTGAGGTCGTGATTATTGCTGGAGATATTATTATCAAACAGGGGGTACACTCCAATAAATTGGTAGGACGAATACTATAGTGGGAAGGTTGGATGTTTGTTTCAATTCTCTTTAAAAATGAAAGATAAAGCATCTGTGGGGGCAAATTGACGAGAATAATCGGGATACGCAGGGAAGATAAAAATAGATGGGAAAAAAGAGTTCCTCTGGTTCCCACTGATGTTGAAGGGCTAAATGAAAAACACGGAATAGAAACGCTCATCCAACCCTCGGAAATTCGTGTTTTTTCTGATGTAGAATACACCAAAGCAGGAGCCCGGGTTGATGAAAATCTAGCCAATGCGAGCGTTGTTTTTGCTGTGAAGGAGATTCCAATCGAACTACTTGAAGCGAAAAAAACCTATGTCTTCTTTTCCCATACCATTAAAAAGCAACCGTATAATATGGACATGCTGAAACGGCTTATGGAACTCAAATGCAATCTGATCGACTATGAGCGCATGAGCGATAAAAACGATGTCCGGATTATTACTTTCAGCTTCTACGCTGGAATGGCCGGTATCATCGAAACCTTTTATGCTTTCAACTGTAAAACAAAACGACAAGGTATACGCTCCCCCTTCCCCCGAGTAAAACAAGCCTATCACTACAGCTCAGTAAGTTCCGCCAGGGAAGAGCTTACGAAAATCGGGTTGGAAATCTCAAAAAAAGGGGTCCCTGAAGAGATACATCCCCTTACCATAGGGATTTTAGGTTATGGCAACGTGTCAAAAGGGGTTCAGGAAATTCTCGATCTCCTACCCGTAAAATCCATACCTCCCGCTCAGATCAAGCAGGGGTTGAATGGTGACAACCTGGACAACAGATTTGTCTACAAAACCGTGTTTAAGGAAGAAGACATGGTCAAACCCTGTGAAGGCCAATTTGATCTGCAGGACTACTATAGTCATCCGGATAAGTATGTCTCTACTTTTAATGACTATCTTCCCCATCTCAGGATAGTGTTAAACTGTGTTTACTGGACAGAAGGGTATCCCCGGACGATAACCTGTGAGAATCTGAAGGAAGATCTTTCCAGAACCGGGAAACAACGATTACAAATCATTGGGGATATCAGTTGTGACATCAACGGATCCGTTGAAATAACCAGAGAGGCGACCAAACCGGATAACGCTTGTTATACTTACTATCCGGAGAGAGACGAATTTGAAGATGGTATTCAGAATTCCGGTATCACAGTGATGGCTATCGACAATCTTCCCTGTGAGTTTTCCAGGGAAGCGTCCAGCTCTTTTTCGTCTACTTTAAAACCATTTGTAAATGATATTGTTTCAGCGGACTTCAAAAAGGATTTCTGTGATCTCATCCTGCCTGATGAGATCAAAAAAGCAGTCATTCTCTTGAATGGCTCTCTGACACCGAACTATCGATACATAACTGAGTCGTCGAAAAACGAATAAATCATTTCAATCCAGGATAGTGAATGAATCTGCCGGACAGGTCACTTCGATTTCCCCGCAGATGATAACCGCGATCGATCCTTCCTGTTTGATCAGGAACGCCGGTATTCCCTTGGATATTAAGACGTTGTTTGAGCAGGAGGTGTCCTGATTGAAGCTGATTTTTTTATGCAGATTTTCCATATCCATGGTGATACTCCAGTTTGAATGTTTTGAAAGGAATGAAATAGGTCAAGTAGACTATATTCCTCCCAATCCCTCACAGAAACGGGCTTGTAGATTTTCCGCAGCCGATTGCATCCGGCATTAGGGTTCTCAGTTTCCTCGTTTTGGTCAAAAGATAGCAGCGGAATAAGATTTTCATCATACGATCTTCTGTCCAAACAAAGAATTTTGGAGAAAAAAAAACCTCCCAGGGGGAGGCTTTTTATATCGGATCACTTTGTTAGCATAGTCCAGTAATGCCTAGATCTGTTTATATAACGGTCACGTTAGCAGCGGCAGGTCCTTTTTGGCCCTGCTCGATTTCAAAACTAACAGTATCACCTTCATTTAAGGATTTGAAACCGTTGCTGTTGATCGCGGTATGATGAACAAAAACGTCATCACCATCCGCCTGCTCGATAAAACCAAAACCTTTGCTATCGTTAAACCATTTTACTGTACCTTCAGTCATAGTGGATACTCCATTTGATTATTTTATATTTTACTAACATCCAGCATCCACCTACATCATAAATGGTACTTTCAATCAGATCGCGACCAATTCGGAAGTGAACCAGCCTTTTTTATGAGTTTTTCATCTCAAAGAATAAGTCTGACAGATATGATTGATAAAAGTTAGACTTATTTTTACTTTATTTCAAATAGTTAACTTAAATCAGGTTTCAGACATGCAACAATATAATCGGGAGAAGCAAGCCGTATTTATTTTGTGTTCAGCCTCTTGAATTTGCAGATCAAACGAAATTTCTAGCCAAAAGAATAGCACTTTTGCCCTCCAAATTAATTATCTCAATTTTTAATTGTTCGCTACTTCGTATTCCAGCTGTTACAATTAACCTTTGTTCAGATAAAAGCCGGAATATCAGGATAATCCCGATACAATGGTCATTAATCATCGTAATAGCCGAAAGTTATCAGTGTATGCCCCAAGGCTTCTTTCCTTGAACCGATATATTTAAGTAAATTGCGATCAATCTGGCTCCCATTGGCGACTTGTCCACAGTCCCTGTCAAATAAGACGTCGCTGCTTTTTCTTAGGTTTTTTTTAGCATTGTTTGAGATAAAAATGTGTGATTTGTTGATCAAAAACGGAACTATTATTGATGGTTCCGGGACCGCTGCGTTTAATGCAGATATTGCGGTTAAAGACGGTAAAATCCAGCAGTTGGAACCTTCGCTTAAGATTGAATGTAAAAAAGAACTGGATGCGACTGGCAAAATTGTATGTCCCGGTTTCATCGATATTCATTCCCATACAGACACAACCATTCTGATTAACCCCAAGGCGGAAAGTAAAATCAGACAAGGGGTTACGACAGAAATTGTTGGAAATTGCGGAATGAGTGTCGCACCTCTATCAAATGAATTCCTGGAGGAAATACGAGACCATTTAACAGTTAATACGGATTTTGGTAATCCCGGCGAAATTGGAAAGCTCTGGGTATCGTTTGGCGAGTATATCCAATACCTAAACCAGTTACCCCTGGGAATAAACATGGTGCCACTCATAGGTTACGGGACATTGCGCACGGCGACAGTAGGGTTTAAAAGCGGGCCGTTAACACAGAAAGAGCTGCGGACTTTAGAATTCCTGTTAGAGAAAAGTCTGGAAGAAGGAGCTGCTGGAATGTCTACAGGCCTGGAATACACCCCGGATTCGCTATGCCAACCGGGAAAACTGATTCGGCTTAGTAAGATTATTAAACGCCACAATAAAATCTACACCTCGCACATCAGGGGGGAAGCACAGACGCTGTTCCCGGCAATCGAAGAAGCGATACACACAGCAGAGGAATCGGGATGTCTGACAGAGATTTCACATTTAAAACTGGGTGGGATGTTTAACTGGGGCAAAACGGATCAACTGTTTGAACTACTGGAAAACGCAATATCGCGAGGGGTGAGACTTTCCTGGGACCAATATCCTTATATTGCCTGGGGAACAGGTTTGATCGATTATATTCCCGATTGGGTAAAACTGGAAGGTCCTCGAAAACTGGTACAATATTTAAGCGATTCCACCAGCCGGAAAAAGATTCGCCGTGAAATTGAAATGAGCATTAAAGACGGAAATCACCCTTATAATGTGGCACCCTGGGAAAATGTCCAGATCTCCCTGGTAGGATTGCCTGAAAACAAGGATATGGAAGGAAAAAGAATCTCTGAAATAGCTCAGGAACTGGCTATTGAGCCGATTGAATTTGTTTTTGATCTGTTGGTTTCTGAAAAAGGTGCGGTGAAAACAGTGGTTTTCTGTATGGACGAAACTGATATTAAAACGATTCTCAAACACCCTCAAACTATTATTGCCAGCGATGGCCGGGCAGGTGCCATCTATGGCCCCTTGAACACCGGCAGGACTCATCCCCGTTACTATGGGACATTTCCCAGGATTCTGGGGAAATATGTACGTGATGAAAAACTACTGTCAATGGAAACAGCCATTCGCAAAATGACCTCAATGCCGGCTGCCATCATGGGAATGCATGATCGGGGGACACTGGCTCCCAACATGGTTGCCGATATAACCATATTTGATCCCAAGACCGTGGCTGATATCGCAACTTTTGAATTCTCCCGCCAATACTCCAAGGGGATAGATACCGTTATCATCTCAGGTCAAATTGTCATCAATCAGGGAGTTCACTCAGGTAAACTGGCTGGCAGGGTTTTGCAGTAAGAAGAAGTGCTCAAACAAAAATGGTTATATTTAACCAATGGTCACATATAACCGAATTCCCTTTCCATTTTCCCTCCTTATCTACCCTGTTTTAAATTCTTTCACTTAAATAACAGATAGTTACTCTCACGGCATGAATCTTGAGTATATACTATTTCGTATAGTATTTTATTAACCTTAAAAGGAGTATCCCTTGAAAGAAGCAACCTCAAAGAGACTCAAAACTGCAATATATAGCGCTATTGGTGGTGCAATTTTCACAATGATCATCGGCTTTAGTTGGGGTGGATGGGTTTCAGCTGGGACCGCACGTAATATGGGTGAAGATATGGCAGAAACTGCAGTTTCCGAGCGCTTGACGCCTATCTGTATCGGTCAATTTAACCTGGATCCAGAAAAAGAAGCAAAGCTAAAAATCTTGAATAACAAAGGTGCCTGGCAAGGAGATGACTATATCATGGCGCAGGGTTGGTCAACAATGCCATTTGAAAAAGAACCTGATAATCGTATTGCGGACAGTTGTTATGCGATACTCATGAAGCATGTAGAATAAGCACTCGCATAACCTCGATAATCCATTTTTTTTAAACCAGGCTCCTTAAGGGATTCTTTTTTTAAATACGAGCACAAATCCGTTATGGAGTGTTCCGTTCTGTGGGAGATGAACATACATGATCATTGTCAGGATTGTGTTGAATGTATTTCCAGAAAAACGTTTGGAATTCACCCAAGCGATTCTCTCTATGGTTGAGCCGACGGGAAAGGAAACAGGTTGTCTGAGCTATGCACTTTTTTGTGATATCCAAGACAATAACCGTTTTAACCTCTTAGGGGAATGGGAAACCAGGGAGGATCTGGACAACCATTTCAAGTCACTTCGATTCAGTGTACTGCTTGGATCGAAGTCCCTATTATGCAAGCCCCTGGATATTACATTTTACACGATTTCAACAACTGAAGGGATAGAGGCGGTCAATTCCGTGAGAAATAATGAGGCTAAATCAGACCCGGTTATTTAAACGATTTACGGAATCTAATAAATCAATCAAAAAAGGAAATTACAGATGAATTCGACAGCAATAGTTTATTGCGACAATCAATTTGGAAAGATGGATGGAAAAGTTGCGAATGGTCTTGTCAGACATTCGGAAAAGTATGAAATACTAGGTATTATAGATAGTTCAAAGGCAGGTATGGACGCAGGAGAATATCTTGATGGTGTAAAAAATGGGATACCGATATTCAATGACCTGAATGAGGCCATTGATCAGTTGAATGATCTTCCGGATTATTTCATATATGGGATTGCACCCCTTGAAGCATTTCTCAGCCAAGAACAGCGACAAATTGTGTTCAGTGCACTTGAAAAGGGGATGGATATTGTAAACGGACTCCATGAGTTTTTTACAGAGGATGAAGAATTTATACTAAAAGCTCGGAAACACGGCGTCAAAATAGATGACATTAGAAAACCGCCAGCGAAAAAGGATCTCCATCTATTCTCCGGACGAATCCTCAATGTCGAAATACCCATTGTAACCGTACTCGGGACTGATAGCGCGGTTGGGAAAAGAACCACCTCTGTACTACTCACTGATGCACTGAGAAAAAAAGGATTGAAGGTTGCGTTTGTGGCAACCGGTCAAACCGGGTTGATTCAAGGCGCAAAATATGGCGTCGCAATCGATGCCATTGTCGAAGAGTTTATGACCGGAGAAATAGAAAATGCGGTGATGGAGGCTTATGACAATGAACATCCGGATATTATCATCGTTGAAGGACAAGGCGCATTGAGCCATCCGGCCTATCTCAGTTCCTGTGCCATCATACGGGGTGCGATGCCCAGCGCAATCATTGTCCAACACCCTCCCAAAAGAAAGAACATTGGAGATTACAGTTTTATGCCGATGCCGACTCTGAAAAGCGAGATAGCGCTATTAGAGATTTTTTCAAAATCAAAAGTGATTGCGATTACATTGAACCATGAAGATATGACAGATAAGGAGGTCGAAGAGACCATCATCAGCTATGAACTGAAGTTTCAGCTCCCCACAACAGATTCCCTGAAGTATGGATGTGATAAGCTTGTCAAACGGATATGCCAGGTTTTTCCAGAGCTGATAGGGAAGCCATCCCTGGATCAATCGGTTGAAATCATAGATTTTGTTGCATGACAACACCCCGCTTGGATATTGACATCGCAAAAATTGCCCATAATGCAAAAGAGCTGAAAGAACTATACGGCTCAAAGGGCATCGGAATCTTCGGCGTGACCAAGGCGACCTGCGGAGATGCCAGGATCGCGAATGCGTTTGTACAAAGTGGCATCCATGTCCTTGCTGATTCGAGGATTTCCAATATTCGCAGGATGCGTCATGCAGGTGTACAGGCACAGTTCGCACTGCTGAGAACACCGATCCTCAGCCAGATTGACGATGTGGTAAAATATGCTGATATCAGCCTAAATTCGGAACTCGTGGTGATCAAAGCGCTCTCTGAGTCTGCCTTGAGACAAAATTCAACACATAAAATCATTTTAATGGTGGATCTGGGCGATTTAAGAGAAGGGGTCATGCCTTCTGATCTGGAGTCTACTGTCAGAGAAGTGTTAAACCTGGATAGAATTGAACTGGTCGGTATCGGAACGAATCTGGCTTGCCTCGGAGGGATCAAACCCAATGAGAAAAAAATGGCGGATTTGTCCTCAATCGCGACGGATATCGAAACGCGTTTCGCACTGACATTGGCGTTTGTCTCTGGCGGAAACTCAGCCAATTATGACTGGTTCATCTCAACAAATGATACAGGAAAGGTAAATAACTTACGTTTGGGTGAATCAATTTATCTGGGGCGAGAGACCCTTTTCAGAAAACCAATCCCGGGGCAGTTTACGGATGCCTTTACGCTAGTTGCAGAGGTTATTGAGTCAAAAATAAAACCGTCCGTACCCAGCGGTGTCGTTTGTCAGGATGCGTTTGGAAATGTTCCCGAGTTTGTAGATCATGGCCAGATAAGGAGAGCTATTCTCGGAGCCGGACTACAGGATGTTCTGGTTTCCGGGCTTACGCCCAGATCAGATATCGAAATTCTCGGGTCGAGCAGTGACCATATCATTGTCAATGCAAAACAGGTCGATTTGAAAGTCGGAAGCGAGGTGGAATTCGACCTCGATTACGGGGCCTTACTGTCTGCCATGACCACGCCATATGTCACCAAACGATATGTGACCTGAAAGACAATAGACAGGCATGACAGTCTTACCCGACTATACGTCTTTTGCACTGATATATATATGCACTCTGGAAGAGTCAGTAGATTTTCTCTGCTCAACAACAATATATTTCAGCGTTTTTACAAGTTTCCCCAGTCTTTCATAACCGTAGTTTCTTGGGTCAAAAGATGGCACGTTCTTATTTATATAACCACCTACAGCTGATAGAGGGGCCCAGCCATCATCCTTAGATACGGCTTTAATTGCTGAGATAATTATCGGCTTCAAATCTGCATTCTCTGACTCATCTACTTTCTCTTTTTCAATTTGTCTCCTCAGAATCTCTGTGTAGACAAATTTATCACAGGCCGATATAAATGGCTCTGGTGTTTTCTTTTCGCCAAATCCAAAGACCGTTAAGCCTGCTTCTCGAATCCTCGTCGCAAGTCTTGTAAAATCACTGTCGGAAGATACAAGGCAAAAACCGTCTAACCCTCCCTCATGGAGCAAATCCATGGCGTCAATGATAAGAGAGGAATCTGTTGCGTTTTTTCCGGTCGTATAGCTGAACTGTTGAATGGGCTGTATGGCATGTTTATGCAAATGCGGTTTCCAGCCTTTTAGATTAGTCGTCGTCCAATCTCCGTATGCGCGCTTGACGCTAGCGATTCCAAACTTGGCAATCTCTGCCAACAGTTCAGCACAAATTGATGCTTGAGCATTGTCTGCATCAATCAAAACCGCTAGTTTTCTGTTTTCACTTTCTGACATATCATCTCCTTATAGACGACTGATGTTTGGTGTTTAAATGAGTTGAGACACCGGGTTTGTATTCAACGTAAAACTCCAATTATCAGATTCCAGCCCCTGAGCACCCGGATTGTTGTTCTGTATTGAGAAGCATTCAGGAGAAAAACTTTCAGATATTTTTATAGTTGAATTTCAATAGATTATAATAACAGTAATATGTTCACTATATGAATATCAGAAGCAAGGGAATTCGTCGAGGAAGGATTTTGTTTCAAGCCGGAAAAAAATATGTTCCGTTCAATTTTTAAACTGAGGCAGTCTCTAATTAGGGGTGTGTTAATCAATTAGAGAACGATTCAGCTTCACTAAATCTGCTCTGGATTTTTCTTTAAGTTTTTTGAACCATATTCGAGTAGATAAACGAATCGATAGACTACGAATTCGGAAGCGGAGTAATCCTATTGACAATACAATCTTCAGTGGTTTTACTTGATTTTCCATTACTGCAGCTAAGTGTGATTTCCAAAAGAATTTGTCGCTTTATTACTTATCGGTTTAAGAAAGGAAAACTTTAAATACCTTTGTTTACAGGCTAATCCGCAGAGCAAGTGACAGAACGAAAAACGATGTGCCAGGATACCAAGGAGATTGTAGATACGGCCATTCCTTGTTATGCTCATATCATGATACATGAAACCATTTGAAAACCACACGCATGCCATTCTTCCAATGATGATTGAGAAACAACCGAATAACCCGTTACACGGCATTACCCTGAAACGGGTCCTGGATAGCCTGGTTGAGCATTATGGTTGGAGCAAGCTAGCCAGACACATTGAAATCCGCTGTTTCATCAACGAACCTTCCATTAAATCCAGCCTGAAATTTCTGCGCAAGAACCCTTGGGCAAGAAAGGAAGTCGAGGATTTATATCTTGCCACTCAGAAGATAACCGGCCAGCCATGATTCATGTTTTAAGCTGCCGCTTCCCGCCGGCGCCGGCGCAGCAGACCATCGCATTGTTGAGATGGTCAGGGAAAACGATCTGGTGATTACGGCCGATATCCCGCTGGCAGATCGAGTCATCACCAAAAAAGCCTACGCCATTGACCATCGGGGAAAACTTTTCAGTGAAAACAACATTAAGCAAAGTCTGGCCATACGGAATCTGATGCAGGAAATTCGGGACAGCGGTGAGATGACCAAAGGGCCCGCACCCTTCAGTCAGAAGAATGCCCATGAATTTGCGAATCGATTGGATCAATTTTTAACCAGACATAGATCAAATTAAACCACGACGTATTACCGACCGATACGGAGTGTTCCCAGGAGGATGAAATTGGCAGCAACACAACTCAAGGAAAAAAAAGGATACGATTTTACGAAAAAGAACAAGGTATCAATCTGGGTTTCTCAGCACCCTTATCAGGACATCCCGGATGCCTATTTCGATGAAACATTCAGCCATAAGAAGAAACGTGCTACCAACACCTGGTCTGACAATTTCAGGCTTCAATATTTTGAGCCTGATTTCATGGAGACCAACGGGGTTCAGACCGGTACGGTGAGCATCAAAAATGCGGCTGGTGAATGCTCTTTCTCTTCCTCCTATATTGAGGCATTGCTGAACAAGGCAAAAAAGATGAAACTGACATCGATTACCTGGATCGTTTTACTGTATGAGTATGAGTACAATGTTAAACGTTCCGGCATCCACAAAGATACCTACTTGACCTTTGTCGGAGCCTTTGATTACGACGATAGCGCTGAGAACCTGCTCGAAGATCTTTCGGAATAAAAAATCGGACCGAAAAGGGAAATGACGCGGAAGGAACGCCAACCATAATTGGCGGCAATAAACCAACCCGGCACCACGCCGATCATCCCTCCAACTGTCAGGCTATCTCGCCTCAGGCCCTGCAGATGTATTAAACGGTAGGTTTAAATTTTTTAAGAATAATTCCGCCCATTTAGTCAGCCCACATCAGCCCATTTTGTAGTGACATAAAAGTAACTACATGGAACTTTCGGGACAAACGAATCTTCTGATAAAATCCTTAACAAACAAATAAACTACCCCGCCGCAAGCAGCTGGGTAACAAAATTTGCAAATGGGGAGGTTGGTTTGTCGCCTGAGTTTTATTCCCTCCTGCCTGATCTGCAAAAGCCTGTCGGGAATATTCATTTTAGCAGGGACTATACGGATAGAAGCTCATTTCTTACGGGCGCAGTATTGATCGGGTTCAGGGTGGCCAGAGCACTCGGGAGCTCGTATGTGGTTTCCGAGGCGGATGAAATTCGATTTGTCCGGACCTTGAAATGGGGTGTTTTCGAAACAGCTTCTTGTCGTAGGTGAAAATTCCGGAGATTTGACACCTAAAAGATAGAACCGAATCCTACAATAACCGTGTATTTAGTATTTCTTATTAAATTATTTACTTGACTGAAAGGGGGAAAGATATATATTTTTGGTATATATCTTATAGGAGATCACTATGGACACAGCTAAAATATTTCTTAACGGTCGAAGTCAAGCAGTCAGGCTGCCTAAAAAGTACAGATTTAAAACTAATCAGGTTTTAATTTTTAAGAGAGGCGATGAAGTCATTTTGAAGGAAAAAAAAGAGTCCTGGGACGATTTTTTTTCTGAAAAAAGCGTTTTTGGGGATGATTATTTATCTCAGCGTGAAGACATACATCCTCAAGAAAGGGATTTTGAATGATAATGCTGGATACAAATATTTGTATTTACATATTAAGAGATAGGCCAATCAAACTTTTGGAGAAATTGAATTCGGCTGGTGACATATCAATTTCCAGCATTGTATATGCAGAATTACTTTTTGGAATTGAATTGAGCCCCCAGAAAAAACAGAAGGCACGATCAGAGCAACTCAAACGTTTCACACAACATTTAACGATTATACCTTGGGACGAAAGCGCAGCCATGCACTACAGCCAGATCAGATCGAAATTGAAACGAACCGGGGCATTGATTGGTAATATGGACCTGCTAATAGGTTCTCATGCAAGAAGTTTAGGAATTGAACTAGTAACCAATAACATAAAAGAGTTTGAAAGAATACCAGGCCTAAAAATCGAAAATTGGGTTTAAGAGTTGTCTAGCCAAACTGATTGATACCTTCCCTTATAGTTCAGCCCAAATCCTAGCCCACTTTAGCCCATTCTGTAGTGATATTAATCGCACTTCTGTGAACTTCCGGAACACACAAATCTTCTTAAGAAAATCTTAATAAACAAAGAAACAACTATGAATTGATAGTGTTATAGTAAGTGGTGTGATCGATATGGAAGGGTTTAGGGGTAAAGATTGGTGGAGGTGATCAAGATTTTCCCCTATATAAAATCATTCCCATTTACTTGGAAAGAGACCAAAACCAGCAAGCCTTTCTTAAATCCGTTGAAGTTCTAAAATTAATTGACGATCCCTTCTACTTTTTGAGAAAATGCATCATGAGCCTGGTTGTGGAGTACACAGTTCGAATGGTTTTTTTCAAGCAAGAACACCTTTAAATTAGACTTTTTAAAACGATCATATGGTGGACACGATTACAGACCAAATCCCGGTGAATTGGTTAAGCCTGCTTGATAAGTCAGAAGTGGACAAGGAAAAGGCAAAGGTTACTGACGAACTCTATGCGTTAATCGGCAGGCGGTTAAAGGTCAAAAACCCGGACCGGTATGAGATTGTGGTCGAATATGCGAAAGAGTTACAGATGACAGAAGCGGAAATCATAGATTCCCTGGAAACGCTCATCAGGCTTCGATTCACAACCAGAATTTTTATCAGACATTGGGGACATCTATTCCCGAAAGATGAAAATGGACTCGCGATCCTCCGCCCCGCTGAGATTGCACGAATTCATGGAAAGTCGGAAGAAGAGGTCATCGAGACAATCTACAGGAATAGAGAAAAATTAAGCGCTCAAGGATTGTTGCACGAATGGCCGGAAATGAATGAGGATTACTTGAGCTGAAAGCGTGAAGTCGGCAGCAGAAAACATAATCCATGGCTTGAAGGGGATACTATCGAACCGGGCTATCATTTAATTCAGGCGACATTTACCTGTTGGCGGTTTCTGGTAATGATCTCCTGTTTGATACTATCAGAAAGGTCATTGAAATAGGCACAGTAGCCAGCGACCCGGACAACGATTCCCGGATGATTCCCGGGATTCTGTCTGGCGTCCTCAAGTATCTGCGGGTCCAATACATTCAGTTGGACTTCCATGCCTCCCTGATCAAAAAAACCGTTGATTAACGTATCCAAAATCCGTATCCCCTTCTCTCCAGCAACGGTCTGGGGATCAAAACTCAGGTTCAGAGCATAGCCATTAGGAGACAGGTCGGTATTGATGCTGGCTACGGAATTCAAAACAGCAGTAGGTCCCTGGCGATCCTGGCCGTTAACAGAACTTAAGCTGGCGGCAAAGGGCTCACCCCAAAGCCTGCCACTGGGCAGGGCGCCTGTCTGTTCACCAAAACCAACATGAGAGGTGGAAGAATAAAAACCGGGAATATAAGGTCCACCCCGGGTGTTTTGATACCTGGAGAGGGCAGCATGGAAAATGTGAACAACCTTGTCGGCAAACAGGTCCGGGCTGAACTGATCGTTCCCGAATTTAGGGGCTGCAAGCAATTGAGCCCTGAGCTTGGCATCTTGGGTGAAATTAGTGCGAACCGCTTTCAACACCTGATTCATGGTGGCTTTTTGTCGTTCAAAAACCACATCTGCCATCGCAGCCAGAGAATCCGCCACATCGGCCACCCCCACTCCCTGAATACCACTGGAGTTATAAACAGCTCCCCCCTCAGTCACATCCTTACCTGATGCAAAACAGCCATCCACCAGCATCGATGAAAAAGGCGTCGGATGAAAATCCCGATTCCCTTTTTCAATGACCTGAATATCATTGACTAACCGTTGGACCAACTGTTCGACCTGCAGGCGAAAAGCATCGAGCAGTTCATCCATGTTCTGAAATTCCAGGGGATCCGCTGTTTCGCAACCGATCCGTTTTCGTTTTCCCAGGCGCCGGCCCCTGTTCAAGGCCAGCTCCAGACAAACCGGAAGATTCACCAGGGCGGCATCGGTTGAGCAAAAACTCTTTCCGGGGATGGTCGGTTCTACGCAGCCGACCACCGCATAGTTTCTGGCGTCATATTCCGGGTAACCATGATTTTTCAAGGCAGAGATGGTGGCTTCATCAGAGAAAAATGCCGGGCTCCCGTTTCCGGCCCGAGCTGCATCTATGGCTTTTTCCACAAAAGATGGTGGTGATTGCTGATGGAATCTCACCTGGTAGTTAGGATCTCTAAGACCCGATTCCTTCATCACGTCTAAAAAAATATACGATAAATCATTGGCCGCATCCTTGCCGTCAGAATCCATGCCACCTACAATCGCGGCCTGGGCCGTCAGAAAGCCGCCATGATACTGACTCATTTTTTCGGAAACCAGAAAAACATGCTCGGTGGCTTTGGCTGAAAAACAGAGCAGTAGCTCCCGTGCCTTTTCCGGCGTGATCCTGCCTGCGGCCAAATCCTTTTCGTAATAGGGAAAAAGAATTTGATCAAGCCTGCCGAAAGAAACAGCTGAATTCACCCCTTCGAGACAGACTGCCAGATGAGCCAACCACAAGGACTGAACAGCTTCCCGAAAGGACTCTGCCGGATTCTCAGGAACTTTCCTGCAAAACCGTGCGATTTCTCGCAGTTCTGTCTGCCTGCCAGCATCGGGCTCTCTATCTGCCAGCAAGTCAGCTTCCTGCGCCATCCGTCCTGCAAAGTCGATCACCCCCTCAATCGTAATGCGCATTGCACAAGACAGATGGTTGTCTTTACCCTTCAGCTCTTCCAGATAGCCCCTGAGACCGATTCGAATAACTTTTTCGTAATGGGGTAGAAAATGACCGATCCCGGCAACCTCATTGATCAGAAAATAATTGGGATTCAGCTGATCGACGGTATATCTGAGCAGATGTTTGATATCCGGGAAAAACGCCCTGACGATCATATTTCGGGTCAGCCAGTAGGGGATCACACGAAAGAAATATTTCAGCCGGTCGGGCCAGGAGATTTGGAAAGGTGTGGTTTTGCGTTTGTCAATCCAGAACAATTCCTGGCTTGAAAAAATGCTGGACAGTTCAGGTTGGATAATGACCGATTTCCGTTGCTTGCCTACATTGCCAACGATCAGCTCGTTTTCAAATATACGCACCGATTTGTTCTGCAGCAAATACCGAAAGGCCTTCGCTTTTCTGATCAGCATCGGCTCTGAGGCATCATCAAACGATTTGAAATACTCAGTGATCAGGTGGGCCCTTTCAGTACATAAATGGTTTGGGGTCGAAAGTAGCGTCTGTTTGATTTTCCCAAACCGCTCAGACTTTTTAGAAGCCCTGTCTGGATTTAAACCCACATTCATGATCCTCCTGACTGGCAGTCTTAATTAAGCGGTCACTTTCCGTAATGCCCCTCATTAAACATAATTTCTATAGTTATGACTAGAACACAAATACGCGACAATAGGACACAAAACGTTTCTTCAGATAAGGAATTCTTTTCGTCGAGTAAAAATTCCAGCTCATCGAGAATATTGAGCAACAGATCAAGAATTTATTTCGACATATTGAACTTCCTTAAGGATTGTCTTTCCGATATGGGGACTAAGCCCGTCTATTGTGATCAGATCATATTTTTCACCTAAATAAATCTCAAGAAAATCACAAAGTTTGCTAAAACTATTGAATTTTCGATGTCCCTTTTCAAATTCCACAAGAATATCATAATCACACTCTTCCGTATCTTCGCCTCTGACAACTGAACCAAATATTCCAATAGATTTAATCCCGATGCTCTGCAATGTCTCTTTGTTATCATTAAGGAGTTTAAATATAAATCTTTTACGTTCCATCATTCATTCTCGATGTTGATTAGAGATTCTGTTTTTGAAACCTTCCTTTTTCTCTTTACCTGCTTTCCTGGTTAAAACTCTTTCCCAAATATGGTTCCTGATTCATCTCTATCATGTAATCTCAATACCACGTCTTCATTTGAAAAATAGATAAATTCATCATTTTCATCATGCGGTAAGTCTGACTTTACAAAGGATAGACTATATTGCAAATCGTATTCGATTTATTATGTGATTTTTCAGTACTCATTCTTCTGTACAAGAGTTATACACAGCCATCAATCCAAGGAGCCAGAATCATCTCGTCAATGCCGGTTATCGATTTATTGTTCTTCAGCCATAACTGAAAATGCTTCCTTTCTGGTTTGTGGTACAATCCACACTCCAATGTCGGAACACTTACCCTGCAAACGCTGTGCGGAGCGTGATTTTCAATTCTCTATCAACCATTCCGTAATCCAGTTCAATTGATTTTTTTCTGTAACATTTTTGTATGACTTTTCCTGTTTGATATTTTCCTCCAGAATCTTGGCGAAAAGAATTCGCGTCAGAACAAAATCACGGAACTTTCCTGTTTTACGATCAAATGCTCTCACCTGCCATCTCAATCCATTATTGACGATTGCGAAGAGTGCTATTTTTCTTTCCGTTTTCCCACCTGAGTTTGTGCTGGCAGAACCATAATCCTCTACCAAAGACTTGGGACGCCAGCTTTCATTTTGATGAGAAATGCTCTGCAAACACAGTACTTTCTGTTTCCACAAAACTTAGAATGTATATGAAAAAGAGACCGCGAAAGCCTCCTGGGAACTGTCTTTTTCCGATGTGCTTTCAGTCGCTTCGGTTTGATCCTCGTCGGATGATTCATCAATGGTTTCCAAAGCCTGGAAAATCAAGGTTAAAGATATTCGTAGATTTCCGAAGTGTAACACCCCATCGAAACCGAAATCTGGAGTTTGAATATCAGCTATACCAAACGGAGAGACATCAAAGAGAAGATACGGCCAGGAAGCCCATGGCATGATAGAAAAATTTTGACCCAGGTATATCTCTGAGATCAAACCCGTTGTTCCTACCTTGTAACTGCTTTCTTCAATATTCAAGCTGGTATTTGCTTTCTGGTTTGCGGTCCCTTTTCCCCAGATCAAAGCAATTCTGTTTTTGTTCCAGCGTGCCAGTGTTGGAATAATATAATAATAGGATCTGGAGCTATTGATTTTGGTATCAATATTTACAGACGTACTCGATTCCACCCCTTTAATCTTGACTTCGGTGGGATTAGTGCTGACTCCAAGGGCGAGATAGTCTGTAAATGCATAGGCCAGGAAACCAAATATTTCTGTGGCTATGGCCGTTTCTGCTTCTACATTACTGATCCTATATGTTGGATTTGTTGTTTTGGAATAACTCAGTCCGACTCCGACCAGAAATTCACTGGAGTCCAACATGGCATGTGTCATGGGAGGAGACCGCACAGTCAATCCGGAAACCTGTGCATATCCGGTCGAATATGACATGACTGTGAGAAAGAAGGAGAAAATTATAAAAGGATTGGATGCACACGAAACAATCCACTTGAATATCCCTGCAACAGTATCCTTGAAACGCATATCAGTAAAGTATTTTAACGGGAATATCACGCTGGCCATTCCCTACATTTAAAGAAGAATCAAAAGTCTATCGTAAAAATGGTTGATAAATTGTGAGAAACGGGTTTCCGGATTCAAGTTGAATTTCTCATTTCTTGAATTTATCTGAATATCATAGGATCAAAAATATACCTCCTGTGTAAAGTAATAATTAGCAGGTGTCTATACTGTTGTTCGCTTTTTGCCACTTATGGGGACCTCAAGGGGACGTTGTTGACAAAATATACAAATCAAGGCCCTGTCGTCCTCTGCATTATTACAAATAGAAGAGGTATTTTTTGTTCTGTGTGTTTTTGTATACTTTGTCAACAACGTCCCCTTTGCTACGCGTCCCTGGGGAGCATGAGGGTCTGTTAAGGGTTATTTCAGTGGTGGCAAATAGAAGACGTTGAGTTTCCGGAAAACAACCCCGTGCCGAATGACCTCAATCGTCCCCAACTCCTGCAAGTGCGACTTGAATCTCTTGCGAGCCTTGCTCAATACGGTTATACATTCACGGGGAGGACAGACCAGGACCGCGCCCCGGGCATCGAGTTCCGCTGCTGGGCTCCAGTCATTACGTGTCGGCTTCTCGATAGAGTGTGGCATGGGCTGATTTTTCAAATAGAGGGCCAACCCGCTGGCAGTTTGGTACTCCCGTGAAACAACAAAAGGCGGCATCTCAATTGCGTTTGCCTCAAGCAGCATTTCTATTTTCCGCGCGGTCTCCACCGATCCGACCAACTTCTTCAGGGAAACCCCACTCGGTTCTGATACCGGTGAGACTCTGAAAAGGACGTGGGACATGACAAACACGACCAGGGCCATATTTAGCACAACAGCGCTAGAAAAAATCCATACCTGCCTGCGTCCCAAACCATCCCCCATACTCAGGGATATCAGGCGGGCCAGCAGCAGAAAAGCGCCGAAATAGGCCACATTCACCCAATGGGGGTCGGTCAGGCTGCCCATGAAACTGGTAATCGTGAAGTTCAGAACAGGCAGGATCCCGGTGATCAACAGAAAGGAGTGAGCCAGTTTACCACCCTGATCCGGGTCGGACAAACGCCCCGCGGACAGCCTGCCCCGTACAACAGCGGACCAGAAATAGACACTGTACACCAGTGAAAACAGCAGAAACTGAGAGAAAAAGAACTGAATAAAATTTTCACCCTGTTTGGAACCGGTCAAACCTTTTTCGAAGACATAGGTGAAGGTGCGCCAATCGTTCTGGGAATTCCAATAGAGATTCGGGCTAACGATGGCCAGTGCTATCAGGGCCGCCAGATAGACCCGCCAGTTCAGGAGCAGTTTGCGGGCTTCCTGATTGATCACACACCAGACAAGCAGGCAAACCGGCAGCAGGATCATAATATATTTGGAAAGGGCACCCAACCCGGCGATGACACCAAACAGGAAAAACCAGTTGGCATTGCCGCTCTTTGCATATCTACCAATAGTGTACACACACCCCAACCAACACACCATATAGGGTTGATCGATATGCCAGAAAACAGACCCCATGGAGAAATAGGGAGTCGTCTCCAGAATCAACACGAAGATCAAGGCCACCTTTCGATTAAAAAACAGAACCCCGACCCGGTAACAGAGCAATAGAATCAATACCGAAAAAAGCACGCTGCCAATCTTCAAGGTCAAGACACTGGATCCTGCGATCATGGTCAGAATGCGCATGCTCAGCGCCACCATGGGGGGATGCTCGTAGTATCCCCATTGCAGGAAACGGGACCAAACCCAGTGGTCGGCCATGTCCGGATGAACATCCAACAGGAGTGACACCCCCATCCAGATCGCAAAATGCAGCCCCAATACAATCCAGACAGACCGGGATGAGGCAAGAAAACGTTCAACTGACGACATAAATATCCAGGTAATAAATAAAGACCAATGGGCACCTTGACTAATTCGGAATTGTTACAGTCCTGAGTTCAAAGCAGTCCCATTTTTCAGATTTTATTTAATTATGGTGCCCTTGGGAATCATCTTTTAAAAATATTGTACTTAATAATACACCATAAAGCCCTAACCCCATCTTTCCATCCAATTTTCTTTCCCTCTTTGTAGGTCCTGCCATAATAGGAAATGCCCACTTCATATATTCGTAAATCCTTTCTAGCCACTTTTGCTGTGATTTCCGGCTCGAATCCAAACCGGTTCTCTTTTATCTCAATATCCTTTATGGCTTCACGTTTAAAGGCTTTATAGCAGGTTTCCATATCGGTCAGATTAATATTGGTCAGCATATTTGAAACCAGCGTCAGAAATCGATTGCCGACCATATGCCAGAAATAGACGACTCGATGTGCGTTACCGCCAATAAATCTTGAGCCGAACACCGCATCTGCCACATCCTTCACAAACGGATCTATCAGGCGCACGTAGTCATTGGGATCATACTCTAAATCAGCGTCTTGAATAATGATGACATCGCCTGTTGCGGCGTTAAATCCATCTCTCAGAGCAGCTCCCTTGCCCTGGTTCTGAGGATGAAGAATCAGTTGGTCAATAGAAGGGTTCAGTTCCGTTTCCAGTAATTCTCTCGTACCATCCGTCGAAAAATCATCAATGATAATGAGCTCTTTTTCATGATGATCCCAGATGGGGCTTTGATTAACTTTTTCCAATATCTGCTTAATTGTATTCGTCTCATTGTAGCAAGGTATCAGTATGGTAATCAGCATTTTTATTTCCTCTATCGCATTTTAATACTTTAACTTCTCTCAAGCACCACCAGATCCGTGGCTCTCATACAAGATTTTTAAGAAGGGGTGAATTTTTACAAAAAACCAATCATTTTGTGATGATCCTTGAGTATTTTAATGTGCCTGAAATCACCCACTTGCGAATTGATTTAGATCATCTCTATCTTGCAGCTCAAGGGGTCCCGGGTTCTATCTCTTCACCACAGAGGCTCAGAGGCCACAGAGTTTAAGACAATAGGTCAACCCCGCAGCAATTTGTGAGATATTGTTAGATTTTTTCTCTGTGTTCTCCGTGTCTCCGTGGTGAATAACAGTTTAAAACGTAATGGATTCGCTGCTGCGTAAAAGTTCGCGAAGTTCCTGTGTCCAGTTTTTGCCTCCGGTTTTCTCTGCCAGATCCACCGCAATGTGTTTGGGCTGCATCTGTTTGCTCCGGTTCCGACCCAGTCCCTGTATGCAGGATGGGCAGTTGGTCAGAATCTTGTTCGTTTCAGGTAGCTGCGTCTGCATCTCACTGATGGCTTCTCCTTTGCGTTCCCGCAAGGCATTGGTAATATCAGGGCGGCTCAAGGCCATCGTCCCAGCTTCCGAACAGCAGTGAGGCACGGCATGCAGATCATAGGGTGCATACTGCTTCAGCACGCTGGTTGCCTGTCCTTTAAGCGTATCATGGCAGGGAGTATGGTAAAGACAGGTTTCCGGAGATGAGAACGTCAAGCCATTCTGCAGGGAAAACTGGCTGATATCCTCCACGCCGGCACCGAAAATCTGATCGACTCCAAGTTCCAGAAGGCTCTCCATACAAGTCCCACAGCTCACAAGGCAGGCATCAAAGTCCAGATAACCGAACATTTTACGAATCTGGCTGAAAACAATGCTATTGCGCAACGAAATCCGGTTGTGATTAATGTTTCTGGCATTGGCCCGGGCGGGAAAACCGCAACAAATCGATGGTGGTGGCAAAATTATCTGACAATCAACCTTGAGCAGAATATAAATTGAGGCCATCGCAATATCCGAAAACAATCGTTCTGAACCACAACCCGGAAAATAGAACACGGATTTCACCGGATTCCCCGCTGGGGTGATGAGCACTGCCTGATCCTCACGACAGTGGGGCAGGTAGTTGCGCACGTTATCCGCCGGCACCGGTGTCATTGGTGATTTTAACATTAACAACGGTGATTTTCCAGCGATTTTCCGGTTGCCCACAAAAGGCCGCAGCAATCGAGTGGCTATTTGTTGCAAGCGACTTCCTCCTCTAAGCACAACCGAACGAAATAGTGAGTTGTACAAGGGGGAGCGACTCTCCAGGTAACTAAGTGACAATCGGGTTGCGGGAGCGGTGTGTTTGTATTTTCGAACCATCAGAATTTCCCGCTCCTGGATAGAGATGTTTCCGGTATCTATATCAACAGGGCAGGGAGAGGCGCATTTATGGCAGATCGTACAGTGGTCCGCAATTTCCTCAAGATGCTTGAGAGACTCAAATTTTGTCGAGTGAGAACGCTGCGCCGTATATAAAAGGGCCTCGATCAGGGACGCGATGGCCAGGTTCTTGTTACGGGGGTGGTAAAACATGTTCGCTGCCGGATAGAAGACGCAACAGTCTGCTTTACAGCGCCCACAGCGCATACACTTGGCAATACTGTCTGACAGGGTATTGAGCGCCCCCCGTTGCAGAATTCTGGCTTCCAGACCCAACAGGTTAAAAGAGGGCGTGAAAACCCGGTCCGGAACCGAAAGATCCGCCAGCTTTCCCGGGTTCATCAACCCCAGTGGATCAATCTTCTGTCGGTACCGATTCAGGTCCGCCAGCAGGTCGCTGTCCAGATATTTCAGCTTCGTAATCCCAATCCCATGTTCTCCACTGACCACACCTCCCAATTCCACCGCCTTGTTCATGACCCGGTCTGCCGTTTCAGCAGCTCGACGCATCATCTCCAGGTCATTGGAAAAAACAGGAATATTGACATGTACGTTGCCATCACCGGCATGCATGTGAGTGGCAATCACAATCAAGCGCTGACCGATCTCTTTGATAATTTTTGAAACATGAGTGGAGACCCGCTCATACCCACGCAACAGGTCCAGCAGGTCCGCATTCAGATGATCGATGATGGCCCTGGAGCGCAACTCCGTCCCCGACGCAACCTCCAGGTTCTTTAACGCCGCCTGGCAGATAGCCTCCATTCTCGGAAGTTTAACGGTCAACCATGCCGGTGTTTCCAAAGGCTTCGCGGACTTAAGGGTATCCTGCAGTCGGTGAATAATAACAGTCTGGTTAAAGCGCTCCTCTACTACATTAAAATCCTCTACAAAAGCGTTGAATTCAGAAAGTGTCTCCAGGGGCAGGACAATATCTTCATTCAATTTGAAGGCATTGGTGCGGGAAGCAATGGCACCCAGGCGTTTCCGATCCTGCCAGTAGCGGTCTGCATCTTTCTCATCCCTGGCGATGAAAATAAATGTATTTTTGTACGCTTCCAGCAAGCCCTGCAACCGAGCCATTCCCCTGTCTGCCTGTTCTGGTGTATGGGCAACAATATCGATCAGCAGCACCGCTTTGGGCGTCTCCCGTTTGGGGGCCTTGATTTTGTAATTGATGGCCCGGGCGTACTCTTCATCAAAGTGTTCCAGCGCATACAGCGCTTCCTCACCCTTGTTGATAAATTCTCTTGAAATCTCAACAATCACACGACCTGCCTCGTCGAAACTCTCACCGAAAAACTCCAGGCAGCAGGTTTTCTTCTGTTCATATGCCTGGTGCAAGACAAACTGAGCAGAGGTGATAATCCCGTCAGTGCCCTCTTTCTGCAGCCCCGGCACGCCTTTCAGGTACTTGTTGGTAATATCCTTCCAGAGACCATTTTTGCGGATCTCGTTACCCATTAGGCAAATGGTTTCAAGTGCACCACTTTTTTCATCCTTCACTTCAAAAACAACTTCATCATCCGGCAGAATTTTTCGCCAGGGATGGTTCGCCCGTTGAATCTCAAGGGTACCCCCCCCCGGAGCAGCCATACGAAATGAATAAATGTTGTCAATGGCCGTCCCCCATAGCACCGCTGTTTTTCCCCCCGCATTTTCCGCAATGTTGCCACCGATCGTGCAGGCCCACGAACTGGTTGGATCCGTCGCAAAGACAAGCTCGCGAGTCTTGGCATATTCCATGGCATCGCCAGTGATAACCCCTGCTTCCAGCTCCAACACCGGCATATTCTTCATTTCTCCATTTTCCAGACGGGTGGGTAGCGACCTTATTCCCCGAATACAGTTGAGCTTTTCCAGATTAATCATCACCACATGTTCCCGCACTGGAACAGCTCCACCGGTCAGACCGGTACCGGCCCCACGTGGAATCACTCCCAGATTCAGATCATTGAGAGCAGCCAGCAAAGACGAGACCTGACTTTCATCCGTCGGGCGAATAATCGCCAAAGGAAGGTGCAGTCGCCAGTCCGTGGCATCGGTGGCATGAGAGATCAACGCCAGGGGGTCAAAAAAGATATTCTCTCTGCCCACAATTCCGCTCAGATGGTTGCGGAGTTTTTCCCTCATTGAAGTGACAAAGACCAGTTTTTCTTCAAAAGCCCGATAGGCGACCCAACAGCTTTCGATGATTTTCAGGACATCAACATTATCCTCAGCCTTACTGATGACGATATTCAAATCAAGGGAGAGCCCCTTCAGAAATTCACGCTGCTTTTTCCCCGAGTCCAGCAGATCCTGAAAGAGAAAGGGATTTCGATAAAGGATAAACAGATCGCCAATGAAACGCATCAGAAGTTTGGCGGAGCGACCCGTAACCCTCTGGGTGCGTAGATTCCCCAATCGCAGCCAGGCATCTTCTCCGAGTATCAGAGTGAAGATTTTTTCATCATCGGCAGATGTGTAATTATAAGGGATTTCTCTAAAATCAGGTTCAGTCATTGGGAAGCAGTTGGATAAAATCGAATTGAGCAGGGTTGCATGCCGGGGGTGAAACCCGCCTTTGGGCGTCTTCTATTTCAGATTGTCCAGCGCCAAATTGCTGACTCTGAGCATACGTTCCATAAACTCAGTCATAAACAGCTCGCCGAAACTGCCGCTATCACCCGCGGCTCCTTCGAGATAACGTTTATAGACCCCCTGGTAGATGGCCGCCAACCGCCAGTAGGAAAAAGCTCTGTAGTAGTTGATCCCGCTAAGATCCCTGCCGGTACTTTCAGCATAATAATCGATCAGTTCCTGTCTGGAGGGAAAACCCGCTATTGCCGTAGGTGCATCATCTTTTTCTCCCAGCGCCACTTCATCGGGCCGATACCACCAGTTGAGCAGGTAGCCCAGATCAGCCAGGGGATCCCCCAGGGTACACAACTCCCAGTCGAGAATGGCCGCCACACGATTGTCAGCAATCATCAAATTTTCCGGACGATAATCCCCATGGGCAATCGCTGAGCCCACCTGAACCGGAATCTTGTCCTTTAACAACCTGGACAGTTCTTCCATTTCAGGGATAGCGTGGGTTTTTGCGTCCTCATATTGCTTGGTCCAACGCCTGACCTGTCGCGCCACATAGTCCTCTTTCTTTCCCAAATCGCCTAATCCGATACGATCCGGATCAAGCAGATGCAGTTGGGCCAGGCTGTCGATTATATTCAGGCCCAGCGCTTTTCTGTCAGCCATTGCAATATTCTCAGCCTGGATAGAACTGGTGTAGACCTGCCCCTCCACAAAACCCATCACATAGAAATCAGCCCCATTGACCGATTTATCCTGGCAGAGTCCCAGGGCAGGTGCCACCGGAATATCAGTCGAACCCAGAGCGGAAATAATCTTGTACTCCCGTCCCATATTATGAGCACTCTCCAGAACCGGCCCCAGAGGTGGTCGACGCAGAGCAAATGTCTGCTGTTTCCCATCCACCACTTTGTATGTCAGATTAGAACGACCACCCGTAATCAGGCCAAATGACAGCGGTAGAGAGACTCCTGGGATATTCTCACTGAACCAGGCTGTCACATTCTCAGTCTGAATCCCTGCTACTGTCATTGACTCCGTCATTACCGGGCACCCATGCGAATCGCACCATCCAAGCGAATGGTTTCACCGTTCATCATTGGATTTTCGACAATCTGCTGCACCAGCATGGCGAATTCGTCCGGTTTCCCAAAACGTTTGGGAAAGGGGATCTGCTGAGCCAGAGAAGCCCGTAAATCGTCAGGAGCAGCCATCATCAACGGCGTGTCAAAGATTCCCGGAGCAATCGTGCAGATGCGTACACCAAGGGGAGAAAGGTCCCGGGCAATAGGCAGGGTCATGCCGACGATAGCTGCTTTCGAAGCCGAATAGGCGACCTGTCCGATCTGCCCGTCAAAGGCTGCCGCCGAAGCGGTATTAATCACAACCCCCCGGTCCTGGTTTCCGTCACCCGGATCGTTTTTCTGCATCTGGAAGGCAGATTGCCGGATAGCGTCAAAAGTACCAATCAGGTTAATATCGATGACTTTCTTAAAGGCATCCAGGTCATGGGGCGCTTCTCTGCCCACGGTACGCATGGCAGAACCAACTCCAGCACAGTTGACCAGGATATGAACAGCACCGAATTTTTCCATAGCCAGATCCACCCCTGCCTGGACCTCCGCCGAATTGGTCACATCCATTTTAGCAAAAACGGCACCTTCGCCCAACTCCCCGGCCAGGGCTTCTCCTCCCTGAACATTAAAATCGGCTATCACTACTTTAGCACCCTCTCCATGCAGTCTGCGGACAGTGGCGGCACCCAGACCGCTGGCGCCTCCAGTAATAATCGCTGTTTTTCCTTCAATCTCCATCTATTCCTCCTTCTGAAACTGTTTGATTGAATATGGTTTAGAGCATCGGCTCTCTTCGCGCTTCGTTTTCAATATTCACTGTATCCGCCCATCTAAGCACAAACACCGGACCTTGGCAACTTGAGGGGATTGGTGCACAGTCAAGATCAGAAAATAGTGTAAAAGGAGGCAAAAGCATCTGGCTTTATGCCAGATGTGAATAGTTTCCGTGGTTTCACTCCGGACACTCAGTTTTATTTATGCTTTTTAACTCTGTGAACTTCGTGTCTCTGTGGTGAGTTTTTTAAACCAAATCCGGATTCTATTTCATCAAAATCTTCTGAGTGGATTTCGCTGTTTCTTCGGGAGTCACCTCCGGTCGTTTGGGAATTTGAACCCCCTTGGCACAGGCCGGTCGGGAGGCCATCAGATCGATCCAGCGCTTTAGACTGTCCAAACCGGTGATATCAATCCCGGACCACTCATGAATCCAGACCCAGGACCAGTTGGCAATATCGGCAATACTGTATTCATCGCACAGGTATTCACGGTCTTTGAGCTGAGTGTCCAACACCTCAAAAAGTCGACGGGTTTCGTGCTGATAGCGATCAATCACCGCTTGGATCTTCTCTGGAAAATAGCGATAAAACACATTGGCCTGACCTTGCATGGGTCCGATGCCACCCATTTGAAACATCAGCCACTGGATAACCTCAGAGCGTTTTTTCATCTCAGCTGGCAGCAACTGACCGGTCTTCTCAGCCAGGTAGATCAGAATGGCACCAGATTCGAAAACGGCAAAATCTCCTGCATCCCGATCAACAATCGCAGGAATCCGTCCGTTAGGGTTGATTTTGAGAAAACCGGGCTTTTTCTGATCACCATCGGTCAAACTAAGCGCAATTAAATTATAGGGCAGCTTCATCTCTTCCAGCGCGATGGAGGCTTTCCAGCCATTGGGTGTCGGTGCGGTATATAGATCAATCATCATTTCTCCGCCAGATAAATTTTGACCCGCCTGGGGTTGGGAGCTGTTGCCGAGCTGAATATATGCATGGTTTATCCTCAATTGTCAGATTATTAGGAGAAAGAAGGGAGGGTGTCAGATGCCCTTGTGGTCAGCCTTTTTCCCAGAGGATATCAGGTTCCTCCAGTTGATGGCTGATGTAACGTGCAGCAGCAAACAGGTAGTCTGAAAGCCGATTCATAAAGGCACAGATCTGCTGAAACTGGTCCTCAGCGATTCCAAGTGAGTCGCCTGCTGTCAGCTTCAGAATTCTCCGTTCCGCTCTTCTGCAGACTGTCCGCGCAACGTGTGCCTGGGCGCCTAGACGACTACCACCCGGCAGAATAAACCCCTTGAGCTCGGGAAGCTGCTCCTGCATCGTGTCAATGGCATTTTCCAAAAAAGTGATTTGATCATCGCTGATTTTTTCGAGGGCTGCCATCGAATCCGTTCCTGCCGTGGTCGCCATCCAGGATCCAATCTGAAACAGGGTCGTCTGGACTTTTTGAAGATCATGGGCCAGTGAGGCCAGCTCTTTGGGCAGTGAAGCCGCCAGCACACCCAGATTGGCATTCAGCTCATCCACATTTCCATATGCCTCAACTCGATCATGACTCTTTTCAATCCGTTCCCCGCTAAAAAGGCTGGTGGTCCCTTTATCCCCTGTTCTGGTATAAATTTTCATTTGCTAATCGGTTAATTTTGTTAGAAATCTGCAGCTCGACCTTAAACTGCATGCTTTTGAGTCTTTTCACCTCCATTATAAAGCGGCCACCAAAAAAAAGCACCCCCATTTATTTAGAGGTACCTTGCGTTAAAAATTCACATGGAATAACATGGAACAAGACACTTAAATTTTTTTAATCCTGTACAAATAAGGCTACCAAAATCACCTGCAAACCACCACTAAATGAAGCGACACATAATTACCTGTTTTCTGGTTTTCCTGACTTTCTGGAGCATCCAGCCACAAGCCGGGGCGGAAACCCGCATTCTTTTTTTAGGGGACTCCATCACAGCGGGCTATGGTGTAGACAAAGAAAAAGCCTATCCGGCGCTGGTTGACAAAGCGTTGCAGCAGAAGGGATTGAAAAATATTCAAATCATCAATGCGGGCATCAGCGGTTCCACCAGCGCCAGCGCCATGTCCAGGCTGAAATGGTATACTCGGATTCAACCCCACATCTTGGTGCTGGCTTTAGGCGGCAATGACGGCTTGAGGGGCATCACTGTCGAGAGCATGGAAACAAATCTGGACAGATCGATTCAATATGCATTGGGCAAGGGCATGAAGGTGATCCTGGCTGGCATGCAGATTCCTCCCAATTATGGGGAAGCGTATACGACAGCATTTCGAAATGTGTACAGCAAACTTTCAACCCGATATCCGATTACGTTTATGCCGTTTCTGCTAAAAGATGTCGGAGGCAACCCGAAGCTGAATCTGCCGGATGGAATCCATCCAACACCGGAGGGGCACCGTCTCATCTCAGGAAATATTATACCATACATTTTGGAGAATTTATGATCCTTACCGTAGAGGATATTAACAAATCTTACCCCCAGGCCGACTCCGGTCGCTTGAGCGTCATCAACCATATCAGTTTCGATATCAAGCGAGGGGAAACGGTTGCGATCACCGGCCAGTCAGGGAGTGGCAAAACCACTTTGCTCTCACTGCTGGCAGGGCTGGAAAACCCTGACAGCGGAAAAATTATTCTAGAAGGGGTGGATCTGAACAGTATGAACGAAGACAAACTCGCCAAATTCAGAGCGCAGAAAATTGGTATCATCTTTCAGCAGTTTCACCTGATGCCCCATCTGACCGCCGCCGAAAATATCAGCCTGCCCCTGGAAATACTGAAGAGCGACCGGATAGCAGAAAAAACGGATGAGGTGCTGGAGCAGGTCAAATTGTCAGACAGGCGTAATCATCTACCCAGCCGACTGAGTGGGGGGGAGTGTCAGCGGGTCGCAATCGCCAGGGCTCTGGCAGTCAAACCGGCAATACTGCTAGCGGATGAACCGACCGGCAACCTGGATAACCGGACGGGTCGACAGGTGGTAGATCTCCTTTTCGATTTGGTGCAGTCCATCAACATGACCCTGATTATGGTGACCCACAACCTGGAACTGGCGGCGCTCTGCCAAAGACAGCTCCTGATAGAGGAAGGAGCTCTCAAATGACACTCTGGATTCGACTAGCACTGAAACAGCTGATCAGCAATAAACGCTTCAGCCTCTTTTTCATTCTCAACCTCTCCATTGGCCTGGTGGGGTTTATCGCTCTGAATTCGTTTAATTACTCTCTGCATTCCCATTTCCAGAGAAATTTGCGGGATATGATGACGGCTGATTTCATCCTGCGCTCGTCCAGAGCTCTGGAACCTAAGGAATCAGCCATGCTGGATGAGGTCCTGGGGAATAATTTTTCAAGTTCCCAGCAGGTCCGTTTTTTTTCCATGGTCTCAGGCCCTACTCAGTCGCGACTGGCTGAAATCATCGCTATTGATGGGTACTATCCGTTATACGGTCAGATCGTGCTGGCAGGAGCCGGTGTTAGTAATCCCGACATTATCCAGGCTGGCCTGGCTACCAAACCCGGGGTCTGGATCTCCCGCAATGTTGCTGTCAACCTGGGCCTCAAAATCGGATCCTCTATCCAGATTGGAAAGAAAACCTTTCATGTCAACGACTATGTCACGGAAGATCCGGATAGTACGGTGACCAGCATCGAATTCGCACCCCGTTTCTATATCAGTCGCGAGCAGATAAAGGACACCGGACTGATCCAGTTTGGAAGTCGTATTAACCATTTGATTTTTTATCGCTACCCCGAAGGCACAGATATCAATGCCATTACCGATCCCCTCAAAGAGGAGCTTAAGGAGTACTACAAGGGCGCGTCTGAAATTTCCATTTACGACAGCAGACGTGTCAATCGACAGTTGGGGCGAATTATCAATAATTTCACGGGTTACATGGGACTGGTCGGGATTGTCGCGCTTTTTCTGGCGGGCATTGGGACCGCCTACCTCTTCAGAAGTTATCTGAATGGGAACCTGAAGGAGATCGCCATCCTGATGAGCCTCGGCGCCAGTCGACCGGAGGCCTATTTCCTGTTTCTCGTCCAGGTGGTCATGCTGGGGATCATCTCATCTCTGCTGGCCATTGGACTCTCTACCATTCTGCTGCCCGCTTTCCCGGTGATCCTGGCAGGTGTGGTCCCGCCCGATTTGGTGGTGGCCACGGATCAGAACAGCCTGCTCCTGGCTTTGGTTTTAGGAATTTTAGGGAGTATCGTCTTTTGTCTGCCTGTTATCACCCGTATTCACCGGCTTAAACCTGTGACACTGTTGCAGGGAAGCAGCGGAGAGCAACATCCGGGCCTACAGCAGCGGATACTGCAACTAAGCGGCTTTATCCCAGCCATCGTTCTTTTTTGGGGACTCTCCATCTTCCAGGCTCGCTCTCTGGAACGGGGCTCGATTTTTCTGGGCGGATTTATCGGTGTGATGGCTATCATTGCCGGAATCGGCTGGTTCCTGTTCAAGGGGTATCAACAGCTTTCCCGGACCAAGAATCCGATTCGCAAAATCGCATTCCGAAACCTGTACCGCAACAAGTTCTCCTCCCTCTCCTGCTTTCTGACCATTGCCATGGGTGCGTTTCTGATCAACCTGATTCCGCAGCTACAAAACGGCATGCAGAACGAGATTGAACAGCCGGACGGTCTGAAGATCCCCAGTTTTTTGCTGTTTGATATCCAGCCGGAGCAGCTGGAACCCTTGAAACAGTTTGTCGCTGACAAGGGCCACGAATTGTCTAATGTCTCTTCGATTATTCGGGGAAGAATCACCCACATTAATGAGCGGGACTTCAGAGACTGGACCCTGGAACATCGGTCTCCCGAAAGGCAGGAAGAGAGCCAGTATCGACGTCGGGAATTTAATGTCTCTTATCGTTCTGAGATGAGTGTGGCCGAAACCATTGTCAAGGGAGTTGATTTCACAAAAACAACCTACGATTTTGACAGTCAGGAGCCAGCGGAAATATCGATTGCCGAAGGGTTTGCCAAATCGCGGCATATTGAGATCGGTGACATCCTCACCTTTGATATTCAGGGGATCCCAATCAAAGGCCAGGTGATTAATTTCAGGAAAGTCCGCTGGAACAGCTTCCAACCCAATTTCTTTATCCTGTTTCAAACAGGGGTGCTGGAAGAGGCCCCCAAGACTTTTCTGGCATCTATATCCCGTATTGAGCAGGATGAGCGCATGGTGTTGCAGAATACTATCGTCGCCAGTTTTCCGAATATCTCTATGATCAATGTGGCACAGACCATTCAAAAAATTCTGGGGATCACAGACCGTCTCTCTTTTGCCATCAATTTCATGGCCTATCTCTCAATCCTGGCCGGGCTGGTGGTGCTTTATTCCATTGCCCGCTACGAAGCTCAGCGCCGTGTCTGGGAAATTAACCTGCTGAAAATTCTGGGCGCGGGATTCAGGGATATCCGGGTCATTATCCAGATTGAGTTTGGTGTTTTGGGCCTGACAGCCGCTCTACTGGCAATCCTGCTCAGTCTGGTTGCTTCCTACGCCATCTCTTTTATCTATTTCGATCGACTCTGGGCCTTCCAATGGGAGACCAGTCTCTTCAATCTGATCGCCATCACCCTGCTCAGTGTCGTCACCGCCCTGGCCGCCGCCCGCAAAACCATCCGGCAAAAGCCGCTCTCCATCTTGCAGTCTGTTTAAGAAATCAGGGGATATGATATTATTTTCGTCCCCTGATTTCTACCACCTATCGTATTCAATCCGACCATCATAGTGTGCAGAAGGAGTAACTGCCAGAGTCGCTGCAGAAAGCCTGTCTAAGGGGCTTCTGACACACTTACCGCCGCTGTTCAGGACATGTGTGTAGATCATGGTGGTGCTGACATCCTTATGGCCTAATAGTTCCTGGACAGTCCTGATATCATAGCCGGCTTCCAGGAGGTGTGTAGCAAAACTGTGTCTGAATGTATGGCAGGGGCCCTTTTTATGAATACCCGCTTTTGCAACGGCTTTTTTAACCGAAGCCTGCAGGTAGTCCCGGG